>Ga0209366_1000314_pt1 | contig 11243 bp, 10 predicted proteins | sample WorMetmaBAHAMAS2_FD_187391 | JGI IMG/M metagenome (GOLD analysis project Ga0209366, IMG submission 187391) | Marine gutless worms symbiont microbial communities from Max Planck institute for Marine Microbiology, Germany - Inanidrilus... | ecosystem: Host-associated > Annelida > Digestive system...
ATGTGGCATTCGTATTTTCTGTATAGCTGGAATTTAACGGTGAAATATTGACAACCGTGGTTAAAGTGTTTTGTGTAGATTTGTTGCTAGAAAGTTCTGCTATTTGATCAACAAAAGATAATTTCAATCATGTAAAAATTTCATGACACTGTTCAGCGGCACGTGTGTGAGTTCATGGCGTAAACAAATGCGAGCAAGCAAAATTAGTACCGGATGGCCGATGGTCCATGCTATGCATCGGGCTTATACTAATAATTAGGCCAACACTGTTGTACTGCTGGGAATTATTAAACAAGATTTCATATGTATGGACTAACATACTTTATCCGCATGAAGAACAGTGGGCGCAGTATGTGCCTGTTCCTAAAACCTGACCCTGATTATAACAGTACGTTACTATGTACCCTAACTAACCCCAGAGGCGGATTTAGGCATGTTCAGCATGTTTGGCCGAACAGGGCCCCCCACAAAAAGGGGGCCCCACAAGAGGGTGCTAATTTTTTTTAAACCTGCAGAAAATCGTTAAGTAATAATACGATGAAGAAAACCATTTTATGTGGCGCCATGGCTAACGCCAATGGTGTTCAAACTCCAGCGTTGCTGTGGCGATTGACATGACAATTAATGCTTACTTCCTACTCAAACTGTGCCGAGTTGCAGTAGTAGTGTACATTACTGCGCGAGTGCCTATTGCCTGAAATGTCGATAATGACTATCTCTGTGTGGGAATGTAGTCGGGCAACTAGTAGTATTGACCCCATATTTTTTTCTGAACAGGGCCCAGTTTAGGCTAAATCCGGCCCTGACCAACCCTACCGGTACTAACCCTATCCAATGCAGTAGGCCTCTATAAGTGCAGAATGTGGATGTTTAGGATTAGTAGTTACCTTTTAGTGTAGTTTTGGCACGATACATTACGTTATATCAAATAACACGATATTGTCATATCGCATCATCTCTATATCACGATAATTCTTCCCCAAACAAATCGACATTTGCAGTACTCCAGTCACATTGTCAGCAGCAATGTGCATTGATCGCAGTCTGGTGATCAGTCATCAGCGTCGTTTTGGCAGCATGTAAAGCTGTCGCTAGTTGACAGGCAAACTGCATTGTTGAAGCACCCTGTCCAGTCCCGTTGAATGCAGCAGATGCATCTCTGGTGTTACTGAAGAGCAATGTGTTCACACATAGAGAAGATACAATGATGTGTTCTGTGCTTGACCACTTTGCGTTTGGCTGGGCTGAGACAAAATAATAGAAACCAAAAAATCAATCAGTAATGATGGCGGCCAACACCGTTGTAGCCCCTTCTGTCTGTTCCCATTTCCCACTGCTCGCATGCTGTCACCTTTGCCAGTAAGTCACGGAAGTGTGCCCGTAGGTATGATCCGATTCTCGGAAACTAATGCCCCTTGCGCGATGCTAGATGACCATGAAATTAAGCATCATGCAGTTTCAGTTGATGTGCTTGGCAATCTCAGTCACGGCATACATGAATTATTAGCGCCTGAACTATTAGAAGCAAAAAAAATTTTTACTGACACCTTGTGTCCAAGTTAATAAGAGCATCCAAACTAACAGAACAAATACAGTATATATGTACTGATGTCGGCGTGACGTACCTGCATCATTGCTGCTGAGACCACAGTGTACGGCCCTGGCTGAGACCAGTGGCATAAAGGCTTAACGAGAGCATGTGTGTGTGTCACCATCACCATTTGTGCACTAATGATAAGCATGCAGTCAGCATCTAAGTTACTGGCAGTTTCATCGGTACGATACAGCGGCTACCGATGCGCCAACTGATACGCTTGACTGGTGGTGCAAACGTGCCGCTACATTCCCGGTAACTATTAGCATGGCAGGATGTTTCTAACCATTCCAATTTCGTGCGTGGTTGGTGACTGGTGAGGCATGTGTTTACTGCAGAGCGTTTCAGTGTTATATAATATCTTGTTGTGATGTTATGTTTGGTATTGTATCATATCCATTTCCATAAAGTGCTCTATCATGTCATCACTAGTTTAGTGTGAGTGTTTACGGTTAGATTTGCTCATGGACAGACAAACGTGCATGTCTTTACTGTCATATGATCAATGTGATTGCAGTGGAAGCAGTCACATTGTAGTCTTCAGGCATCTAAAGGAGGGGATTAATTTGCTCTTTGCTCAGTATTTTCAGGATAAAGATTACATGTGATTTTTTTTTATGTTAGTGCATTGGGGATTGCTCTTTATGCCCCATAAGTCTGCTAGGACTGCCACCGAGAGTCACGCCAGTACCTACTGGGGCAACCCTCAGTGTAAGTCCCAGCGGATTTATGGGTCATTGGGCCCATTCTATGGGGCCATAGTGGTCCCCTCTGTCACGCGTTGTCGTTGTTGTCGTCGTTGTTGTTGTGGACATCGATAGTTATAGCTATAGCGCAGGCGGTGCGACAGTAGTGACACCTGGTGAATGGCAATGTAAAACAGCGGCGTGCGGCGGCTCGCAGTGGCGTATGGGCCCAACATTTCTCAAATGCTTCTTGTTAGAAGTAAGTGAACAGAAGGTGCAAAACTGGCAACTGTGTAGAATTTTGTGGCCCACACAACTCACAGTGAGCAAGGATGTAGAGCAAATTAGTATCACAATTGCACGAAGCCTTCAGTTGATTACAAGAGCAAATCTCTTTAGGTGTTGTGATTGGCAAAATTGCCATTTATGTGCACAAAGATATAAAGATTTAAATGCTTAGGCCACTGTGGGAATTGGATCACGTCACTTTCGCAAACAACTTAACAAGGCAATCATATGTAGCGTAATTTGCCTTTAATACCCAATCTACAGTGTGTACTTGTTGAGCAAAATTTGGTTGGAATCTATGCAGTAGTTTAGGCAGTTATAATTTTGCTGCTTAGGAATACTCCTAAAAGCACTGTAAGGCTTACTATAGCGCCATTGGCTTTCAAATTCTTAGAATTTGAGATTTGTTTCTTGAGATAAAGAAAAAATTTAAAGTTTTTAGTCTCATATGTCTCGTTATCAGCATCCATGAGTTCAGCTATTATTGACTGACAGCAGCTAGCACCAATAGCAGTCTGTTGGCTGGTGCACTAATTTAGCCCGCTCGGCAAACTTGCCGGAAGGGCTATATATTTTTAATATAAACTGAACCTGTATTTCACCTAATGCAGCATGATCATATGTGTCATATTTATGTCAAAAAGAAATAAATGATAAAAAAATATTTTCTGAAGAGACTGCTGCTTATATATGTATTGCCTTTCCCTCCTTTAGCAATCAGTCAATCACATGCATGTATGAAACAGTATATTTTCAGCATATTTTTTAATGAGATGTCTGGTGTATTCATTGCAGTTCCACTTGTGTATGTACAGGTTAAGTTAAAAAGATGTGAAGAGTTGTCTTACATGGTGATGTACATGTTAATAGAATGTGTATAAGATATGGGTAACAGCAACCATCGAGCGTCTGTGTATAAGAAAGATGCAACCGAGACAGAGTTGTGCATGCCAAATGGTCATACTGTGCCTGAAGTGCAAAGTTCAGTGCATTCTGCCGAACAACCAGACTTTATACTTCATGGCATAGACTACTTGCCTGAATTTGAAAAGCGGAAAGAGCAGAGACGACGGCGGAAGTCAACTGTTCCTCGCTTTCTGCGCATCGATGCGACACTGTGGAGTAGCAGTTATCTTCGGTTTCTGAACCGCATCAGTCGGTCACCTTTAACACCAGATGCAGAAAAGCCATATGCTGAGATGTATCCGTCTGTCACTGTTACTTCGGATGATGGCCAGGATGTGGAACAAGTGGATAACAGGACTGAGACTGTACCTGCGCAGCCAGTGGCAGTGGAAACTCCGGACTGCTTTAAGGAAATTGTGTCTGATGAATGGACCAAATACGATAATTACCCATTTGAGAATCTGGTACTTTCAGGTGGTGGAAGCAAGGGTTATGCATATATAGGTTCTCTTCAGGTATGTGATTGGTTTTGTGCTTTTTGAAGTCGAAATTACTGTCAACTTGTACTTGTAGTTGTGCTTTTTGTGTGTTTATTGGCTTAATGGTAATATCGTTGGTCACGTCACAGCATTTTTATCGGTAATCTGTGTATTTTTGTCTAAGGTATGTTTTGAGACTTGATCCAGTATTAGCAACATTTTTTCTACCTCTTTTTATCTGTTTCTTAGCAACTGTTTGTTTGCTGATGCTATCACTGGGGCGTAATGTGCTTTACACCAGATAGCTCGTGGCACAAAATGATTTATGTTCTCAATATTGCTGTTGTTGTCATCATGTACATACGATCTTGTTGTGTCGAGTCGGATGCTGGAAGTTACATCTGAACAGTGATAAGTAGAATGATAAGAGCTAGTTTGTGAATGGTGTTCTGGATGGATTCTGTAGGCACTTGTTGATGCCGGAATTCTTAGCAGAGTGAGACGGATCGCTGGTAGCAGTGCAGGAGCCATATGTGCTGGTCTTCTTGCTGTCGGCTGCACACCACAGGACATTGCCGATGTCTTCAAGTGCAACACTAAGTGGCTATTCCACGGTACTGAATGATGTTTGGATACTGTTTTGTGGGAGTCTTACCATTATTGAGATAGCCATATGGCACATGGTTGTGTTGCTTGGCTACAGGGTGTATTTGAAACATTTTTCTTAGTTACCGTATATGGTATGTAGACAGTGTGGTATAACACCACCGACGAGGATCTAGCATCTTCACCTGTTTCGGCAAGTACATGCAGGAAGTAAAACTTTACTCCAACAAATTCCGCCAGTTCCTGTCTTGACTTGGGTGCCAGCTGACACAGGTTGACCTGCACAGGTTAACCTGTGTAATCGCCATAAGACATTTGCTTGCTGTTGTTGTCTTTTGACTAGAATACATGTTTTTTGGTAACTTTTGCCATCATTGTATCATCCGTTGTCATGTTGTTGTCTATATATGATATAAAAATGATGTTATCTTTATTTAATGTATCTCCGATGAATCGTTATGGTATTCGAACAGTCTGTGTAAGGAGATGAAGGTGAGAAAGAGAGACATGTCCAGTGCAGTAAATAGCTAAGATACTTGTGCGACCATCACACTATACTGTTACTGCGGTGCTGATTAGGCGATGTTTCATTCTATAAGGACTGATGTTGGGAAGCAATTAGCCCCATAACAGCTAATGTTTGATTTCTAATATGGAAAAAAATGTTTTTGTCAAGTGGAGAGGATCCATTGTATTGAGTGATTAAACTGATGAAAGTAAAATAAACTCTTGCATTCTGGATGAAACGACATAGGACTCTTAACAAATTGTTTTCTGGTAGGCTATGTTATTTTAGCATCTGTGTTATCTTGCATTTCATTGTACTGTCTAAATCATGATGTATTATTCCAGAGCTATTGTGTTCTTATGTCTATGTCTAATGAGTTTTTTGCAATATATCTGTGTACTCATCATTGACACAGAGCCTTTAATGCTTTGACTCTGTTGGTTTGGCTTGAGGAATAATGTCCGAAATGTAAAAAAAATTGGAGTGATTAGGTGCTGGCATAGCTATCGGTCTGGAGCAAGGTACAAATGGTGTGAATATAGTTCATCTATTGCTTCACTGAAACCCAGAGTGTTTTTTTGGTGTTTTTATGCCAGCTTTCTCAGATGTTGTCATTAACTGAGTGTCTGCTCTCTGTCAGTCAGCTATCTTGCTGCTCAGTATTTTGCTCTGTTCGTGCATGTTGTTGAGTAGATCAGCCGTGTGCATGCTGCTGCTGTCTGCCGCGGGTCTGCAACAAGTACGGTGTACATCCAGCACGAAGGTTCCACAGAATCTATGGTGAACACATTGCGCGGAAAACCGGAAATGCTGACATTACTTTCAAACAGGTGTCTGTATGTCACGTGCTTTAGTGACTGCTGATTTTGCTGTGGTCTTGTGGTCTCAGATTTTGAAACAGTTGTTACTGTTTGTGGTGTTAAAGCATGGCTAGAACATATCCGCTATTAATGCACAGATTTAATTCCAGATGTATTTATTATGCAGTGTAGAATACCGTTAGGTCTAACAGAGCAGTAAAGATATGTGATCTGTTACTACTGCTTTTATTTTCACCGACACGAAACTTCTAGCTTGATATTAGCTACGTAACTAAGTAAGTAAGTAAATAGGTAAGTGGATTTATATAGCGCATTTATCGTCTGGATCCTCTGACTATGGCTATGACCTCATATCTGTCCATATGTCTGTCACAATTCAATGTCATATAGAAATGGCTGAAGGGATTGAGCTCGTTTTGGCATAAAAGTTTCCTTCAACTTATCCTACACTGTATTTTGAAGAAATTTGGGTATCTTTAGTTTCCTTCTGGAACTTTATTCCGGAGTCTGGACTCAGAAAAATTTCACCATGGTACGTCAAGTGTCACCAGTAGCCGATCAACGACAGTTGCTTGTTTAATCACGCTGACTGTCCATTGCAGTCAGTGTAAAACAGCACATTAGATGGCTCCATCTGTAGCAGCTCAGACTCGTTTGTTAAGTAAATAAGTAAGTAAGTAAATATAATTTTTAAACACACACAGTAGTAAGTCGAATCCATTTAGTTTTTTTAAGAATTACTCCAAACTAAGCTAGGTGTCCTAAGAGCAAACTTTAGGATTTGTGGAACAAGTAGTTGTACAAGTAGGATGCCTTTTCTAGTGCCCAGCAAACAGAATCAAAGGTCTACTAGTTTAAAAATCTGCTATGTTTAGACAGCAGGTGTAAATTGCAAATTGTCGTATGATATTATCTGTGAGGTGACAGCTACAGTTACTGTAATGCACATGTCTGCCTCACCAAGAAATCTGGTTATAACCAATATTTGCATCAAGTGAGGTAATGTTTACATCTTCGTAACACTAACTGTGAAGAATGCATGATTCGCTGAACAAAATTGCAGAATATTGACACATTATAAATTGTGACGAGATATTAACGTGTCCACATGTAACAAGCCAAGCAGGTGACTGCTACTAACTGGTCATCACTTGGGACATTAGGTAACATTACTTTTTCATAGACTTTCAAGAAAGTTTGACTTAATTTAAAATGCACGGGAGAGTTTTGGGGTTTTGCAACCTCTGCTTCTTTAAAAACTTGACTGCGTAGCAGGCCATGGCAGATAACTGTCTGTGTTAAACTCACCCTGCATGTCTTGCAAACAACAGAATACCAGGTGACCGTGATGAACATAAACGCGCTTGAAACATCGACACACGATTGTGGCTGTGGCATCCAACTCTGTGTAGGCCTATAGCGCAGTGGTCGATTGGGCATGTGGCAGCATCACTCAGTCATAGTACATGTTACATAAATTAAATTGTCGTATGATGTTATTATTACTTGGTATTTGCTGTTTTAGCGAGATGGCAATGAATGTGCAATGCGTGATTTGTCAGGTGTTGGACACGTTCGGTCGTGAGTTGTGCATTGTTGTTACAAATTTGAACCGGATGTGCTCGGAGTACTGCAGTCCAAAACACAGTCCGAATCTGTCTATCCGCGATGCTGTCCGAATGTCCATGTCTTTTCCACGTTTGTTTCCATGTTTTTTTTTTCCGACTTACTTGCTTCGCTGCTTATCTTATAATATTATAACCTGGTTTATGTGTTATGCTTCATCCGTCAGTAGTGGCAACAGTAGATATTAATAATAAGAAATCCCGAATTAATTTCGGAAGAGGCCACTTCGCCGTAATGTTGTATGGTAATATGTGTGGAGAGAGGTACAAAACAGTAACACAGCGAGTGTGACATATTTATCGTATTTAGCCTGTTACGTAAAAGAGTTGGTTCACCAGATGGCATCCCGATTCGTTAAGCCATATATGCACTGTTCACCTATCGTTCAATCTTATTTGCCAGGTGGCGCCAGTGAACACTCCCAGCTAATACGTGAAGCGTTGAATCTGCTTGTGTCTGCTCATCAAGCGGCATCTTAATCAGTTTTTGTACATTTTACCCACAATCTCTAATAACTATTCACTGAATGTCTGCTTTTTACAATTCACACTGACAGACACACACACACACTGACAAACACAGGAAAAGTGCAGAAAATGACCTGTAACAATAGGGCGCTTACGCTTGCTAGTGCGAGGTGACGCGACCTAATAATAACATTACTACTACTTCTTATAATGGTATTTGATTGTATAATGCATAGTGAAAACACTGGTAATTGGGACCTTATGTTGTAGTGCACTGTCGGGTTTTTTAGTGTGCAGGTCTACACAAAAAAATGGCAGTTGTAATTGGATTTGTGCAGTTCTAAAAACAGTTTGTGCATTTCGTTTGGCTTCAGGGGGCTTTGCCGTCTGACCCCCACCACAAGCTTTGGCCCCTGGACCCCATTGGGGCCTTTGCCGCAGACCCCCATTATACACTCGCGGTCGCCATAGGTCCAAACATGTGCAGTTCTAAATTGATCCTTAAAATCCCTGGTGCACTAGGTTCAGCAGTATGTTCGAAGCGGAAGTAGTTAGTAAAGAGTATGATGACTTCGATTATATGTGTGGCTCACAATCTCAGTTATGCAAGCAGATAAAACTCTGTCACAGATACAAAGAAAAGCCAGAGTTTTGCATTTAGACTTCAAAGTAATGGGTAGTTTTATAGTTGTGGTTATCTGGCTGAGACTGTTGTTGTTATTTTGTTTGTTTCAGTTGTATTCCGTGCAGTAAAGCAGACTCTGTCAGGCCGAGAATGCCTCTATGCTGATGGTGGTTTACTTGACCAGTATCCGATCTACATGTTTGATGGTACAGTTGTCTTGATAACTGCCTAGTCATCTTGTTGCTACCACCTTACTTGTTTAACTGTGTAATTTCTGTGGTCGCTAAATATCCTTATTGAAACCATTGGAGACTGCCAGAGCTGAATGCCTGGCACTCATTCACTGAATGATTTTTATAAACTGTATTTTTTTCATAACTCTGCCATTGCTCCATAGATGGATCGCAGCATCACATATTGCAATCTTCCTCTACCCTCGGCAGAGAGCATAATAATAATACTCAAAATACAAGGAGTAACCAAGTGAATGGATGTTTTTTTCTGTCTCACCTGGGTTGCCCTGGATGAAGTATTGTTGAACAGTTTACTCTGGTTTAGTGTCGTTACCATGCCGTGTAACTTTGTTGAAGCTTACAAATCATTAATGGTGTTGGTGCTGTATCTGCTCTATTATCATGATTTGTCTCTCCAGTTAGGTAAACATGTCCTGTCCATTTACCAGTTCTGGCAGAAAAGTAATCCATTTCTGACTTTTACTAATCTTTTGCTGTGCCTTACATTTTTTTCTAAAACTACACATGTATATAGAGTCTCTCTGTGGAGTTTCGTTTGCCTGTGTTGTTATTTGACAAAATTATGCAACTTCTAACATAGTAGCTGCATGATTTTAATACACTCAAAAATGTCTGCATTGAAATGGTCTAACTTACAGTTCAGTGTGTTAGATGAAATGAAGAGAAGATATGCTGTTGTTAAGTTTAGCTGCTGAGTTATGTCTCTTGAGATGGCTTTCAATCTCATAATCTTATGAGTAGCTCATCTTGCTAACCTGTCAACGTTAGCTAATTGTTTGGTATACACACAACCCACTTAAATTGATACAGAAAGAAATGTTTGCCCAGTTTTTGTTTGATATGCCAAAACTATCTATCTTGCTCTGAAAGCATGACAGTCTTGCTTTAATACAGAAACTGGGAGCACTGAATATGACGTGAGACTTGAAGTGGGAATGTAGTTGATTATGACGTGATTATGTGCACGTTGCTAGATTGCCAGTATGAAGTGAATCACAACATGCAGGGAGTGGAGAATTCAACAGACAGGCCCAACGACAAAACATTAGGACTCTACTTGGTATGCTGCTATTACTGATTGACTACTGAATTGAGTTGGTTTGTTGCTGTATTTTCATTATATGGAAATTTCATGCTGCTGTGCCATATTCTGCGTATGTTAACAGCTGTCTTGTGACTATTAAGCCATTTAACAATTACTGGAATGATTTATCAGAGATTCTTTCAGTTCCGTTGAGTACTTTGAGAAACCTTTTTCAGTGTGGCCCGCAGAAATTTTCGGAACGATTGGTCGGATTTACAGTACTGCATGTTTAAGTAGTTATACTGAGAGAGATATATGCACTCTCAGTGTGGTTACTCGTATCTGTTGTCAGTTTTTTTGCGATATTGCATGTATGCATAGAGCGGCTGGTTACACAGTGGCACAGTGTCTGTACATCACGCATGTTCTAGTGATTATGTGCACGTTGCTAGATTGCCTGTATGAAGTGAATCACAACACGCAGGGAGTGGAGAATTCAATAGACAGGCCCAATGACAAAACATTATGAAGTGAATCACAACACTATGAAGTATATTGTATTGGAAAGTGTTTAGCATATCTGAAGGCTGAAATGGATCAGGAGAACTGGTCTGGTGTGTGCACCCATACCCAGAGCATAGTTGTTGTTTTAAAATGGCAGTGCTGTGTGAATGGCATGGATCGGGTTTCTAGCGCCGAGGCTTACCCTCAGTGTATCCTACAGTGAGATGTGGAATTCGATGTCTCCCGAAATAAAGTTACTGCCTCCTTGGCTTTAATAACACCGCACAGGCCTACAGTAATGTAAATGTGATGTGACTGTTGCACGTTTATGACAGTGAGTGTGTGCCTTCGTTTTCGTCACGTTGACCAGATAGGAAACGTTACCTACAGGGCTTTGATGCTGTTGGCTGGGTGGCATGAAGGGCACCCGGCCTGTAAAAAAAACTTGGGCAAGTTGGTGGTGAGGTGCTGGCATGGTTATCTTTTTGGAGTGAGGCGCAGACTTGCGTATGACCCAGATGATGCCGTGGCCACTCACTGTCTACAATCCAGATTGGTTTTGACTTCCTGGTACCGGCTTACACGAGTAGTGCCAGACAAAGGGCCGTTAAACAGGTGTTTATTTGTGTGTGTGACCAGATAGAAAATGTCACGTAGTCAGTTCATAACGGTTGCGTCTCTTGTTTTACTGGCATATTTCCGGAGTAGCTCCAGTTTAGGTCGATTCTTTCAGAAGAAACATTTGGATTTCGGGAGCAGGTGTATACAGGCCCGCCAGGTGCCTTCATGTAGTTCAGCTATCAGTGGCAGAGCTCTCCAGAGAAAACAACTGCAATGACTGATGTTGTTAATTTC
>Ga0209366_1000315_pt1 | contig 11160 bp, 7 predicted proteins | sample WorMetmaBAHAMAS2_FD_187391 | JGI IMG/M metagenome (GOLD analysis project Ga0209366, IMG submission 187391) | Marine gutless worms symbiont microbial communities from Max Planck institute for Marine Microbiology, Germany - Inanidrilus... | ecosystem: Host-associated > Annelida > Digestive system >...
TTAGAAATGGTATGACTGAAAAGACACAATTTTAGGGTTTGTTTCCCCATGTAATGCAAAGACATTAATTATGAGAGGTGACAGCATGCTCTCTCAGCAATATCCCTGCCAAAAATTACCAAAATCGGTCAATGTGCATTGAAGTTATAGTGTGCTACATTAGTGTCGTTTTTTTTGAGACAGAGTGTATAATGGGCATCCAGTGAAAAAACATGCTCCAATTATGCTCCAAAATAATCTTTTTGTATACTGGCCCACTTAAAATATATTAGGAAAACATTATGTAAGAAAACTGAAGCACTATCTACATGTATTTATGGTACTGAGCTTTTGTTTCACAAATTTATTTTGTTCGCCATAGCTGAAGCATCCTTAAAATGTTCCAATGGAAATCACCTAATTACTGGTTGAGGAGGATATTTTACAGATCAGACACCAAACTAACAGCGTCAAACGATTAAATCTATGTCGAGTTGAACAGATGCAAAGTATCAGTTTATTAATTTAAAACAAAACACAAATAGAGGACTGTTACAGTAAAGTGTCTTTTTCATAAAAATGCACAAATATAACATCGTAATAAATCAGTATAGTGCAAACAAAAAGCACAGATGTTAGTCATTGTCTTGAAACTCTTCTCAAGAGTTGAGAACCAAAGTGAAGTCCTTGTCTGACCGTAGAGTGCTGGTCCTTGATAAGCTGGAACTTTAGTCCTGGTCACTGATATAAAGTCCTTGAAAATGTCGTATCAGGTAATGCTTTTTCATTCAAATTTTGCATTATGAGATTTCCTGCTAGAAATGATGTAATATCACTGATTAACTGCTTCCAGTTATCAGTTTACTTAGTTTCATGTTGGCCTTAGGATCTGCAGTTTCCTTTTTAGATATTTATGAAATTTCTCCAACTCTGTTGTTTAACTAGACAATTACAAAGAAGAAAACTTGAAGTCCTTGCTCTTGAACTACACGTCCTGCTCTTCGTATATGTCCTTATTAACATCACTGACACAAAGGTGCCAACTATAGCTAGTAGGCCTACAGCATATCAGACATGATGAGAAGGTATTGTAACTGAGACATGTAATTTACATCTGGCAGACATAAATAATAGGGTTGCACCGGATTCGATTTTTTCAAGTCCGGCCGGAGCCGGATTTGGGATTGCAAATCCGGCCAGGGCCGAATGTTGCTGTTGAGTTGTAGGTCTACTGTCAACGTGACATATGATTGTAAGCGGGAATGAAACAAACAAGTGCAAAAACTGAACACCATGTTTATAAGCAAAAAATTCACTGTCAAAGTTGCAGAACACTGTTATTGACTGACTAGTGAGTAGTGACTACTGAGTCATGAAATGAGTCAAATGACTATAAGAGAAGCATTGTATTGGGTATGATCCATATGACCTGGAAATTGCCAAATCGGCCTCAAATCTGGCCGGGGCCGGATTTCGCCCGGGGCCAGATATGAAATCCGGTGCAACCCTAATAAATAACACTCACATTCTGACATGATATGTGCCATGTGTAGGCACAACCATCCTATGGAACCCATCCCCTCCAATTTTGGAGAGCCTGAAAAACAAGTGTAGTCAACCCCCCAACTTTTATTAAGCTCAATTTGTAACTTCATGGGCACTCCAACTTTTCATTATGGGTCAGACCCACCTCGTAAGCTTCTGGATTTAACGGGAGGGAAATGAATACAGAAGCTGAGTGGGTGCAATAGCAGCGAAACAATTAATGATGAGTTATACTGGAGGGAGAGAGAAAATCCATCCCACGTGTGGCCCTCTCCAACTTTTCAGTTGTGGTTGTGCCTATAGCAACATGCACAGCATCTCATGCATGCATATGGAAGTGGATAAAAATTATAATACTAAATAACAGAACACAATCTTCACTATTCATATATTCATACTCGCTTTCAGGAATACACACATTGCATTTATGCACAGTATTGACAATTAGTTGCATCTGCAGTTATAGTTTCATCAGTCAACAGACTAAAAACTAAATTATTATTCCATGTAGAATTCACAACACCAAAACAGCATGATATAACTCATTCATTTTAACTCACACTACATACATACATTGATCTGACACGGAAAAAACACACAGTCCATTAACATAAGTAAAAATCAATATCATGGCATCCTTGTGAAACATACTTAACGGCATGCTGATTTACAGCACACATAATCATATAGTCACAATATATACAAAAATGCAGATGTGCATAGAGTTACCCCTTTGTGACAGTGTACACAGCATAAAAAGTTTTAAGGACTACTGCCATTCAGTGTAGCAATCTTGTACATAATGTCACTACTGTGCAGACACGAAATCAACAGGTATTTTGATTCAGAATGGACTTTGTGTGACCCAAAATTACACACAGAACAATTAACAATAGACTTGAAAAAAAGATACAATAAGCTAAACCACTCTGTCTAAAATGAAACTCGGATTGCTGTAACTTTGACATACATTAACCAATTTTGATAATTTACAGTATAATGTTACTGAGACAGTAAGGAATCAAACAATGATTTATTTTCCACCTAACTGACCAATGCTGCTGTACTACTTGGCATACAGAAACATGAAAATTGCATCTTTACACTGAAATGCCGTATTACTTCATTGCCAGTGTTGAAACAGTTGCGGCTTAATTTCTTCAATATTGCTAACACGCAATCACACTGCTGTGTGACTTGTAACTAACTGAGATGATCTCTAGAGCTGTTGGCAGTCAAAGCTCAGTTGAAAAGAAGTCGAGTTTTGCACTGCAGCAGCTGACCTGTTGCATGCATCACGCATTGGTGTGCTGTGTTGCTGAAAGACCAATTTATGACCCATAGTGTGTTGATAACAGTTAACATTTATTGAGACAGTATTGAGACATCTAACTGATACTTTCCACTGACTTTTTAGGCTACTCGAGGCTAAACAAATCACAGCTCACATTTTTGACACATCTGCTGACACCATCACAGACTTCGTAATCAATGAGTGAGAGTTAACAGATTGTAGCATGCTATTTATTATTATGCCAAAGCAGCAAATACTAGTAAAAACACACATATATATGCCAAGGTAAAAAGACAACACACAGTATACAAAACTATACTACACTGTCAGCAAATGTCCTCCAAATACAGCGTCTGACCTAACCAACAGACATGTCCAGATAATGAATATTGTAATACAATTTCAGGATAACAGATTTTTGCGAGTACCCTTAGTAAACACTGCCGTGACACTTTCGTTTTGTAGAAAAGAATACGATGCTGATCTGCAATTGCATACAACTGGCAACACACCAAGGGTTCACGTAAAAACTGCCCAGTAAATACCCATTAGGTATTTACCAAAGCTATTACCTTTTTACTTTTTAGGTATTTACTCAGTATTTACCTTTTGGGTATTTACCACTGAACTGAAAAAGTAACGTGATTTACCTATGAGCATAGAATATTTACTCATTAGTTAGGTTATTTACTTATTTTTGAAACACAGTCTAGTTACATAAATCCACAAATCCAACATTATCTGCAATACAGCAAGTGACAAACAACATAAATGACCAAATAATTATCAAACAAAATGCAAAAAGTAAATAAAATACGAGTAAAGTACACAAGTAAATAGTTACAGAGTTCAAGCTTCTGACAATGTTCATCGTGGTAACATCCAGAACATACCAACACAGCAGGAAGGTGTGCATGTGATTGACAGCTATCATCAATAAGAAGCCCAGCCTTCGCTGACGGAACACTGTATCGTTGGACATTTTAGCATAGATTAGTTGACTACCAGTGCTTGCTGTCATCATGCATTGCACAAATCTGAAAGCACTGGTTTCAACTTTCCAAAAAACAGGCAGGTGTCCAACACAAGCGTCCATTGATGACAGCTGAGTTTCTTGATCGTAGAATAACAGCATGTGACATGTGTTGCACGTTACAAACTGATTACTTACGGTAGATTATCCCTAATCTAACAGACCGCTCCTCATCCTGTACTAATATACTGTCAAATTTCATGGAGATCGTTCTGTAATATTTTGAAAAATTATGCCGCTGATCAAATTATGGACAGGAAAATGTCACCGATTATAACAGCAACTCAGCAGATGCAATTCAATCAAAGAATTTTTCGACATCAGTACCCGACAGGATACAGAACAACAAAACACTCACAATAAAAGAAAGGAGTAAATGCTATTACGCAGTCGTGTTAACACTGATGACCAACATGCACAAGAAACAAAATAGCAAATGTGCGGTTAGAATCAATAAAATCCTGAGATAATATCTGCAAGTTGAGCAATCAACAACCTCACAATTAATCAGTTGTGGTCAACACTGACCCAAAGCTTGTCCGAGCACGGCATCACTGCCACGGACAGTGCAACTTTACGTTGGGACAAAACTGACGAAATTGTCATTATTAGTTAGTACACAATTAACTCCAATAATGGCTTCAATTCAACAGTGACATCGCACCTTACAAACTAGACAGTGTATAACTTTCAGTTACTCTTTCATCATTTAAAAAAACTGACTCTTGCATTTCAAAACAAGGTATTACACGGCAATAGCATTTGGATGCAGGCGTAGCCTATCATGCTGCTCTATATCACATGCATTTGAAGCAGCGACACATGCATACTGCCATCTAGTGAATGAGACAGAATCAAGCAGGGCAGACTAACAGTCGTACAGAGGATCATAGCACTGCTTTATGCCCCCTTGCCATAGGGTAGGCACATAGTAGCTGTTCTAATGACAATTTCTGATACACCGCATCAGTTACTAACACGACGGTGTTGGGTGACTTGCTACTGGGCTGTCTAGATTCAATAGTTTCACTTACTCATTCTTGTAAGATCTGACAAAACACCGAACAAAGACATCAACACCAGATTTTAGCACAGTATGGATGGCAGCACAGCCTTGTGCTAGTAAGACTACGCTATCGTTGCATATTTTTTGGGGTGACAGCTGTTCAAAAAGCGCAAAGTTCTAGACTTTTTTTAAACTACTTTTCCATCATCTGCAGAAGCAACACATGCTAGCTATTTGATAATAATGGCCAGCAACACATAGCACCTAAGATCATGTTACAGGTTTCATTTATAGACTTTAATATGAGTGCCACTTATGCATCAGTCTGATCCTAGTAATTCAACGAATTCAATTTCTCAGTACCAATATGTTTCTCTAGCTCCTGATTTTCCAATTCATCAAGTCCATGATTTTCTGTAGCCTATCTTAAACAGATTAACTTTTTTTAGGGTTTCCAGATTAGTGGTCACCTTAATTTTATAAGCTAAAATCGGACTGAAATTCAAACAGCTGTACAATCAATAAATACATTCCCAACAACCACAGATTACTGCCTGCTGTTAGAGCTTGCCACAGATATTTATGCTAAACTAGTACAAATACTGATATGCAGTCAGATTCATGAGAAATACTGCAAAAGGGGTCTAGGTTTTCGCAGGAAATGCTAAATATCTCACACATGCCACTATCTAAACAGAGGCAGTCTGGCATAACTGGGCTGGCATCTCCTGAGTGAAACCAATGATTGTTGCTGAGGTAAATTCTGTCAAGCTCAGTCAGTATATCACACAATTAATTCACAGTGCAAAACAGTGCAAACGTCAACAACAACTGTCAACAGTTGCACATACTTGCACAGTAAAACAGCTTCCACGCAGATCGCTGATCAAAGCTGTCATGCTCACTGCCAGGGACAAAAGCTCATAATATATTTTTGAGAAATAAAAATCTATCTCTGATGTGAAAAAAGCAAGAATCAATAAGCGACACAATTATACAAAACATTTATGTTGAACAGAATTTAACCTCGTGTACTGCAGGCATGATATATCGCATCACATCAAATGCCGCGATATTAGCGTCACATCGCATCGTCTTGATATCGTAGCATGATAAATGTAATATCTGCAACAGACTTTGCCCCAGCACACAACACACGGTGTACTTGCCGGTCTTCATTGTTGAGCAAAAATTGGTCGACTGATGCAGGAGTTTCGGCTGTTAGGCTCTCGCCACTTAGGAATACACGACACTCCACAGAGACCATTGTGTAAAAATGTGACATCAACCACAAACTTGAAGTACATAACGTATCATAATGCAGTTAGATGAGGACTGAGACATGGCTACAGGCAACCTGCACAAGAAATTGGTGAAGTTTGGTCATGTGGTTTTTGAGATATGTGAGCGGACAACCGAAAAACAGACATAGTCGTTACAGCACTTTGCACTCATCCCATGAGAGAAGTAATCAACGCCATTGTGACTGCAGCAAGTTTAGGCTATCAATATTTAACACAAAAACAGTAGCATTAAATGTAAAGTTTACAAATGAAACTTTTGTGTATAACTTTGAACTGCTGCCTACAGCACTCAGATATCGAGCCATTATCCATTGTAACCGCATTATGTAACTGGGTCAGTTCAAGCCCTTTGGCTGCATAGCCTGCATATAGTAGTCATCTCTCCGACCGTGTGCCTGTAGGCCTGCAGTGTTTATTACTGCGCATCACTTCAGCCATGCCCCCATGCTGCCTTTCACGCTGGCTAGCCTATCAGGCACCACTGCTAGCAAAGCTACAGCCACATTTCACAAAACAGGAAATACAAAACATTCGCAATGCCATCAGACGACTGAGCCATGGCCACAGGCAACATACACGAAAACTGACAAACAAACAGAGATGGTCATCACAATACTTTGTGCTCTCCCGGGGGCAAAGTAATAATATCCACTGTAAATCAATATCATAAGATAAATGATAAATCAATAGTCTAAACCAATATGTTAACGACTTACAAAAATTTCACAGGGCAGATAATAACACCTTAGAAGAGATTACTCAAACTGACATGGAAAAAGTCCTCCGCAGCTTGAGACGGTGTTTGCTTGGTGAACATCAGCTCTGGCAACAGCCTGTTTGTGACATGTGTCAGGTGCAATCTTGGTAACAACACGTTGCCAGTTGGAACCAACTCCAGAGTCTCGTGAACAGCCTGGATACGATGACGGATAAACGCGAGTGGACGAGTGTACAAAGTCATATCCATGTCTCTGAAAAAAAGCAGTACCTACTGCTTTACAAACAGTTTAGTGCTCCAGTATAATTATCAGTAAACAGTCAAGCACAGAATTAGGCAAGAAGTTCTGTTACCTAAAGGATGTTATTACATTTCACAGCAACTGCCTGGAACCGTTTTTGTGATACAACACAGCAACATACTAATCAGAAATGGTGCATTTTCCTACCCACACGTATCTGGCACTTTCTTTCTATGAATACAGTATTGCATCATAAGTCAAAGGCCACCAGTCATATCTGCAATCTAAAAAGCAATTTCTAAGCAGTTGAACTTAGTGATTACTGCTTATCCCAAAGTTCAGTGACACTAATTTTTTTGTGATCAGATGCTCTTACTAACACAAACATAAAATCACTGTTGGACCTATCCCCTCTCCGATTCTTGAGAGAAGAGACCTTGCTCCCTTTCCCTGTGTCACTGACCAAACAGAATCTATAACCTGAACATAATCCATGAAATTACCTGCAGATCACCCAATGGGAAGACTGCATTACTGTCATCTATACTCCAACTGGGAGACTCTTCACTCTTAAATTACATACATAATATGTCACATGAGCAACTTACAAAGCCACCAAATTCGAGATAGAAACTGTCACTAATATCTCTGAGCTCCAGACCAATGCCCTGCTCCAATACGCATCTCTTGAAGTTTGGAACCGACTTGGAAGTGTATTCGGGCACAAATCCTGACGATGAGCGCACGACCTTGTTGGTACTGCCCACTGTAACATCACCTGCAAATATTCGGCTCTTGCACTATGTAACAAATTAACAGTAAGAATACAACATCATTATGGCCTCGACCTTCTTTCATCCACCACCGATTCCTGAGACAAGGACATTATTCCAATTGCACCAACTATCTGATGCCATTATCAGTAAAATATACTCAATATAAAGTCAAGTTTACCTACAGCAAGGTAACACAATCTCTGGAATGCACTGTAATTAATTCAGAGATAGTCACAAAATCTTTATAAATACTCATCATCACAATTTTCTCAAACAAGAAGCTCAGTACCAACATTCGTTGTTTACCACGTTGCCATGGAGATTGTCACACAGAATAGAGCAGCGCTCTATTCGGGAAATGAGTTGCGCAACTTGGCGACACGCTACGTCTCCCCGTGTGACACGACATGTCACACTTGCAAATTTGATGCCAGAGTCAAAGTTGCGCAACAAAGTCACCAGGTGTGACATCACACTAAGCCAGGTTGGCTTTATGCCTTTTATGCCACACTTAACAGGGGCTAATCTAGTTTCCCATGTCCCTGTCTTCGACAGTCACCATACTTCTCTTAGACAAACTACTTATACTGTGTAGTTTGTACCCTGAGCAACACCGATGTTATCAATTCCTGGAGCATACCTATATTCAGCAAAATGCAATTTAAATTTAATTTGCTGCAACAATACACTACCCATTATTTACTACTGCACTTTCAGTAATTATCCACAAGACTGTACTGCAGTGAGAGCCACTGGGTATTTCTGAGACAGTGATTGAAATAGGTCCACTACAATCCTATGAATAAATTCTCACTGTAAGACTTGCAGGATCCGAAGGTGCTTTGCTATGCAAACATCCTTGACATTCTTGCATAAAATCATACGCAAATAACCATAGCATGTCCTATCCTGTATCACCAGTACCAAACGTGTTTACACACACTGACTTAGTGTGGCAAATGTGTTGCCATATGCAAAGCATCATATATGGCATGCTACAAAGAAAGCACTTTAGAGCTACAGTCAACACTTAATGAGCATACCGATATGTTGTAGGTGTGACTGGTTATGATGTACACGTTCTGTAACTAAGAATGACACAGCTGTTGAAAGAGAACCAGCAGATTTTGAACGGACCATATTCTTCTCTATACTGCCGATGTAAGTCCGTGGTGGAGTAAAGTTTGTGTGTCTTTGTGATCTTGTACGAGATCCTTTAGCACCAGGAATTGCAACAGGAGCGGTTGTTGTTAATTTTAGGCTGTTTTCTGTTAAGGCTGCATCAGGAAAAATGAAACGAGGTGCCAAATCATCATTGGAAACTTCAGGCTCACAGAAAACAGCTGATGGAGTTGCAGACGAATCACAGCTCATTATTACTTGCACAAACGCCTGTAAACAAAATGCAATGGCAAATGAACATACAGCAAATGGTAAATAACAAACACTAAACATTTCACATACAGCACTGTGCAAAGCAATGCATATGTTAACCTCTTTGGTTTGCTATGTAGGCCGTTGAACCGAATCCCTTGTCTGGCCACACGATGTACTATTATTAGTTCAGTTATACAACCAGCATACCACAATAGTATGATCTCCGTATGTTCTATCCACAGATATTAATAGAATCTCAATGGTTCTACCAGGTAATGGTCAATCTCAACTGTTAGTTATTAGAGTTCGGCCGATTCAGGTAAAATGGCCGATGTCCGATGTTCCGATATTTAGGCGAAAAAAATTCCGATTCCGATGTTTAGTTGAACTGTGACGAGTGTAGACGTAGACTAGAGAAATCGTGAGCGCAGGCCTATGCCTCTATGCCCGCATCATATATTGCAAACTAAATTTACTGTACTATTGCTAATTTATAATACCTAATTTCAAATATGTGTACGCGTGTTGTGATAAATAATATGGCATGTAGGTGCGGTACACTGTTAGGACATCAACCATATAAAATTTTTCCACCACTCCCATTTTGTTTCGCTGCTTTACTGTGTGAAGTAATGTTTGTGCACAAATTCCATTTTTTGTCATATAAGACAGTCAAAAAAAATTGAAACATGAGGTTCAGTCTAATTTGCAAGTCTTTCTTGATGATGTTATGTAGAGACAAGTGAGAAATGTGTGCTTCACGTGCTATCTGTCTGCCAGATCGATTGCTATGTGAAGGGGCGTCGATCCCAATGGGACAGGGGGGACATGTCCCCCCCCAATATTTTAGAAGCGATGTTGTTTAGGATGTCGACTCGAGTGACAGCAACTGTTGCTTGTTGTATTTTAATGCAAATATTATGTGTAGTTTCTCAAAAAAAGCTTCAGCTTCTGAGGGACTTCGTCCCCCAGATCCCTTACTGGGGCTCTGCCCATGGACCCCGCTGGTGTCCACAGACCCCCAGTCTTCTTTTATGTCCCCCAATAATCCTGTGAGATCGACGCCCTTGGCTATGTGGGTGGTCTTCTTGACTGTGCACAAACAGACTCGATGTTTTCAGCATTATGTATTGCATTGACCATGGTGGACCACTAACGGCAAGGCATTCAACACAACCAAATTTGTCAATTTTTTTTCCAGCAAGTGATTTAAACCACCACGAGACCATTTCTTGTTCGGAAATTCTTTAAGAAACTCACGTGCAGTATACTGTTTTTCTTCTCAGAGTACTTTAATGAAATGTTTATCGTCAATGGAAAACGACACTGTGTTTGTCATTATCAATAACAACAACCCAACATCACAAATTATTACATCATCACATAGTAAGAATGGCTCAGGTGTGGTTGTTAAATTTAATAATTGAGTTGGCAACTGTCAGCATAATTCATATGCAAAAAAAATGTAAAAAATCAAAATAACCAATACAAAAGTCATGAAGAGAAAGCAGCTGGCCTCTTTTTATGATACAGTGAAAGAAACAATCCTGAATTCAATGAGTAAATGCAGTGCAAAGTTACATTATCTATGTGCCGATAATGATTAATTACTCGCTAATTATTACAGTCTTAACACCTTTATCTCGCCCCTCGATATCTCGCAAAACTCACTTCTCACATATCACATCAATTCTGCCACCCGATTCCAATGTTTCTGTCCAGTCATCTAAAATCTGGAGTAGCTGAGTAACAGTTGACCGGCTTTCGGAAAACCAAACTGCCTATTAGTGAATAATTTATTTAACACAAAGTGCTCCATGATTTTGTCTCTGACTATAGATTCCATTACTTTACACAGTATACAAGTTAAACTAACTGGTCTATAAT
>Ga0209366_1000319_pt1 | contig 11138 bp, 10 predicted proteins | sample WorMetmaBAHAMAS2_FD_187391 | JGI IMG/M metagenome (GOLD analysis project Ga0209366, IMG submission 187391) | Marine gutless worms symbiont microbial communities from Max Planck institute for Marine Microbiology, Germany - Inanidrilus... | ecosystem: Host-associated > Annelida > Digestive system...
TGTCTACAGTAGGCCTACAATAATGATCAACGAATCCAACTTTTTACTCAAACTTATATCATGCGAATGTAAATGAAACGTCACTGGCCTATGACGTAAACAGTAGAGATGCGACAATTATTTTCTACAGGCAACACGTAGTTTACTAGTTTAGTTATCGTCACATCATGTATGTTTTACTGTACTGTACACGTACGTGTCGAATGTCGAGTGTATTACGAATCGGAATGCATAGTAGGACGGTTTGGTTATGACAAATATTTTACTAATTTATGGAATTTTTTGACTGGTACTACCCACTACACTACAGAGTACAGACTTTATCGAGCCGCTATATACCGGATCCGGAGCTCAATTATCGGTACTCGAATTAAAATACCGATTAAACATCTCGAGTCGACTCGCCTATATATTCTGTGTCGGTGATACGATGCGATAATATGTATTCTATGGCGTATATGTAAGATTAGTAATAAATGAATTAAATTTGCACTTTTAAGGGCCTTAAACAATACCGTGAGACTGTTATTAGAACGTTTTACTGTAATGCTTTGTTGCGCACCGTGATGCAAAGTGATAATGGTGTATTCTGATCGTTAACTAACTAACCGTGTCAGTTCCGAATTTGCTCCATGTAATAACCCGGTTGGCTCGAGATCTATTAGTCTGGTAGATAAGTGGCAGAACCTAAAATTGATGGCTAACAAGTTGATTTTTACAGCAGAGTTGACAGGTTACTATGCCTCGTTAGATAATCTTAAGTCCACAAAGTCTGCCACTGTATTGCTAAGTTTTTCATAGCCAAAAATGATGAAAATCCGCTATGGCTGCCACCGACAACAGCCATATTAACAATCAGATCACTGTCTGTACAATTAGTGGGTAGATTACACTTAAGAAACACCAAAAAACGCAATTTACTCAACGTAAATATTGCAAAAAATGATACAGAAAACATTTTTTCACTCACTCCTAAAGTGCAGAAGTGTGTGTAATTTTTAATCTATCTAAAACCGTGAGCCTGCATCAGTTAGGCCTACTGAGCAACTGCAGGAGTTTACAGCAAAACATGTTATTATCAGTGTTGATAGTTGCCCAATGGTTACAACGGCACTCAGATACATCGTCCAAATCAAGTGACAGTTAAATTACCAGATCAACATCACTGTTGACATGCTACACTGTAATATGAACGACGTACGCTTATCTGTGATATCACTGGCTTAGACTTGCGTGTTTGGTAGGCCTAAGTGTTAACACCACGTGACTAGGAGACTGCACGACACTCTCGAGGTCGTGGGAATTCATATGTTCGGTCTGCAGTCTTCATCTTCTCTGTTGCTTAGCAGTAGGCGTAAGATTCCTCCATTGTTAAACAGAAGTTTAGCACATCTACATCAGAACACACAAAATAGATATCACTAAATCCTTTCTTCTTTTCCTGCCTTTTTTACAGCTAACTATTTGAAATTTGCAATGCTATTTTGTGGAAATGCACATTTATAAAACTTATCAACCATTCACACTGAACACTAGTGCACCCTTGCCCATTAGTATAGTATGAACGTGACTTCACTTATGTTAATTATCATGTTAACAGTTAATTGAATTTCTGTCACTTTCCAACTTATTCAATCTTAATCCATTTTTGAACAGTTAACGAACGTTCATAGTACAGACGGGTATGCACAATGTGTTCGTATATGGTGTGAACAAACATTAAACCCATTCTACTTTGTATGTACATGTGTAGTGTTAAAGTGGCTGTGTACGTGGTACACTACATAGCATTCCTACATTAACACCTTATTGAGGCTTATTGAGGCTTATCCCGCCCATCCCGCTTTGCCACTCCTCCCCACTTTCCTTTAACAACTCTCGATCTGGGGGCACTCTAGCTGTCCCAGTGGATCCAGGTGGAGCACAGCTGCCAAATGCATTTTGGTGCAATTTACAGCCTAAAATTGGTAAATCTGTTTCAGCAATTTTCCAGAATGATGCACTGTATACTCTTCCCTGGCACCAGTGCTTGAGGACTTGTTACCATCCCCTGTTCTGTCAATGGTATTCAACGTTGAGTGGCTTATTACAGTGGTAATAGATGTCAAATTATCATTTTCTGTAGGGCTATTGGCATATAAATAGTTCACTTTGTGGAGATCTTTAAGCATACTTAATAAGTTTACAATAAAAATACAACATTTACTTTATTAATCTTTCATTCCCTTATCCAGTGATTTGCATTGTCCATCATTCACATAATTTGAAACTACACATCATTCGTTCACAACATTGCTGTGGACGGAGACACCGTTGCAAGTGTGACTGTTATCTGGATCTGTAGACTGTAGCGAATCATCAGTTCCTCATTCCACACCTCTCGCTAGGCCTAATATTGTCTTCATGCACATAGCACCACCTATTGAGTATATTTACTATTGTAGTTTTACATTAAATTGTACACGTTATCGTTCTCTTTTTATTTCAATTAATTCACTTACATATCATTAGCAACTTGATACATTTATGTTTCACTTTTTTCGTCAATGTATTTCTCCATGATTGTGCCTTTTGATATCCAACAGCCAGCTTTCAAGCATTCTCTGTAGTCCGTAGTCATAGAGGCTATGAACTGTGGTTGTGCACATGCCGTCTGGGGCATGGGGATCGATCCCCACCTCTGCCATTTACGTCGCTTAATTTGTGCATTAGGTTTAGGTCGTAGTCATAGGCATTGCATAGCGTTAGGTAGGAGGTAGAAACGTAGTAAATAAGTAGGTAAGCAGACAAACATCGTCAGAAAGGTGACAGTATGAACTATGGAAGTAGAATGCTGTTCTTTTCAGTATAAACTTTTACCCTAAAAGTGCTATACGCCATTTTCCGCACACGTCACCCCAAATATTTTTGCATCCCTTTTAACCTTGCCACCTACTTCTTCCATACACAAAATATTGTGGATGTTTCTGTAGTCTTTCCCAATTATCTGTTTCAACATTGTGGGTTTTGTGGGTCATGGAATGCAATGGTAAATCAGAACATTTTAAGTTCAGTGGTTCATCAGACAGTGACAGCCTGCCCAGCCTAGCAGCATTACAAAACGGCACAGGGTATTTGACTGTCAAGATAGTCAAATAGCCTCCAGCTAATATATACCATCGTTTGGCTGAAGAGTGAGCCCATGAATATTTTCAAACATGTTCGATTTCCGTGAAAGAGTCAATTTTATTTTTATGCTGTTACCTGTATGTAAGATTTTTTTCATTGTGTAGTAGTTTTTTCATACTTTTAACATGGCCTACGAGATGTTGAAATTGAGTGGTGAAATTCATTCATGATGCCTGTGTATGTTGTTGATTTATATTATGTGGATTTGTTGTTACTTGTGGACTGCAGAATTATCTGAGATATGTCTTCACTGAATGATATTGGGAGTGAAGTTATTACAGCTTCTTGCACGCTGTTATCTCCAAGTCGTATGCTTGCTAGCAGTTGTCCGTCATCGCCGGCCGCTGTGCAGGCGATTACTCTCCACACTTCATCACAGAAAATTGTTGTTCCTGTTGCCACAGTTAGTGCTTCTCTGGCTAAACAGTCTTCTTTGCCGCCAGCTGATGCCGATCAGATCATTGGCGCCTCGGAGACTTTCAGTAGCTCTACAATCTCCTCAGTCACAGCAAGTCCTCAGGAGAAACATGTTGTACCAGCGGCAGCAGATGCTGCTAGTCAGAAGCCTGCATCCCAGAAAACGGGTTCAACAAATATCATCACACGTCGAGTACGCTTTCAGGCCAAGCCAAACATTTCAAAGAATGCACGAGTCAGGTGACAAGTTGATTTTTTTAGTGATTAAGTATTCTAGTCTCTGGTGATATAATGACATTAGCATGTTGTTTCGGAGAAAATGTTGAACTTTAGCCTATTTATTGAACTTAACTGCAGCTTGAACTAGATTTCACATGTTTTTAAAAAAAATTAGTTGAAGTCTGATGATCTAAGCCAATAAATTATATTTATTGTATTGTCACAGTAGTCTTTTACGTGATCGATGTGTTGACTGAACTCTATTGCACTGATGTATGCAGTCTGTCAGTGATGCACTTTGGTGAAATTTTGGTGAACTGGTACTGAAATCTTTTGGCTAGAAAATTTGAACATTGCATTTAGTCAAATGCTATGGCTAGATAGATTTAGAACTGGCAGATTGAATTTATGCTAATTTTAATTGTGCATTTTATGATGTTAATGATTGCTGTGATGAGGCCGGTTAGTTATTGAATATTGGTATTAATTGATCTTAAATCATAGATGTCCACTCTGGAGAGTTAGCAGTTTTGGTCCTCCAGTGTGTTATCTGGGAATACCTGTAGGAAAATCTGAATATTTAACTTTGGTCATATTGTATATTGTGATTATTGTCCTAATGTAACCCAGCTGCTGCTTTGTTTTTTTATATGGTTAAGATGCACAGGAATGTTGGTTTTTGTGCATATTGAGGCATCAGAGAAGAAGTTTGGTAGAATGTGTCCACTTATATCCACTGAGAGAATTTGCAGCACTCACTTGATCTGTCGGCTGTAGCTGGGTTTAAGAGAGGGGAAAGGGTGATTGGATAGAGAAGAGGGCAGGGCAGTGTCCCCCAGTGCTGATGACATAGTCTATTCGTGTGATTATAGTAAGGTCATATTACATATTCTAGGCAACTGTCAACAAGTGAAAAGTCTGATGTTAGTGGAGCAGCAACATTATTGTCATCATCAACAGCATCATTGAACACTGCTGCTCAGCTCAAGTCTCCAAGGTACTGCAGTTTGTAGTTTGTCAGCAGGTGTCAGTGAATTTCTCACAACTTTGTTGCTGTCTGCTGCAGCTGTATCTACTGCAGCTGTGTTATTCTACTTTGTTGTCAAGTATTCTGCTGAGAAGCCAGTACATGACTTCCATCTTGGTGTTCAGTTTCTGTCACTTGTTTCTTGTCTTTTGTTCTTCTTTTGAAATTCCATTCTGTAGCCTTGTTTTCAACACTTACATTTTTTAGCCCGCTCGGCAGACTTGCCGGAAGGGCTATATTTTTTGCGAATGTTTTTTTTGTATATAATTTTCTACCGTTTTGTTGGTTGCCATGTCACTAACTGCTATCATAGCACTCAGTTAATGATATTGCATTTGTTGGTCCTCCTAAAGTTAGGTGAAACTGCAGTGGGAAGTTAAATTCTTACCAGTTCTGTAGTATGGAAGGATGGAAGGCTACAGCTCAGCCAAACAAGAGATAAGATATGGAATATTTATAGTTTGCTCAAATTCTGACATAGTCAGCTTAATCTGCTGCAAAACAATGATGTTCTTGCTGGTTAAATGTTGATGTGAATGAATGTTGTTGTTTATGCAGTGTCAGTGATGCTGCCATGGCAACTGAACAAGCACCTGTTGCTCAAGAGCCATTTGTACCTCCGCCGTGCACGACACCTGCACTGCTCACTAATGGACATGGATCAGCTTCGGACTTGACGACGAGAGACGATGCTGACATTGTGGATGAGGAGGTCGTCATCTCCAGCGCCGATGTACACGCAGACAATGATGAAGTGGCAGCTGAGAAGGCTGCTGAGAAGATGATTGAACGAAGAATCCAGGTAATAGCTCCCTTACCATTTTTGTCCACCAAATAAAAAAACGTGTACCGGTTGAAGGAACATAAGCAGTAAGCGTTGACTGCTTTAAAATGACTATTAGAATGGAGTCAGCAATTAAAATAGAGACAGTGGATGAATCTAGGCAGTGTTGGGAGAGCCAATAAAAGGAAGTGTTATGTGCTTTTTCTCAGGAATCCATGAGTGTGTGACTGTGTGTGTGAAAGGACAAGGTCAATTTCCCTGGTTGTGGTCGGTGCTTTTACGTTGTTGGTTGGGTGAAAGGAACTTGGCCATCCAGGCTGAAAAAATTATTCTACAATTATCTTTAAAGAAAAAGACGGCATTCTTTCAGAATATACAGAAAAAGACAATCAGCTCAATTGGCTCTCCAACAGCACCTGAAAATGGCTGCAGGAAGGATTTGATGAATTTATTTGTTGAGATTTGCAAGTCAGCATTAAGGGTACAATGTCCTTTGCCTTAGGTTTCAGGACATCCATGCTGTTTTTGTAGTTATTTTTAAAGGTTCTATGCAGAGGGCCAAACCCAGAGTAATTCTGGCAAAGAAGGCCTGTTAAAACCGAAAGTAGTGACGACAGTGTTCAAACCTGTGCAATTTGTACATCTCACCTGTCTTAAGAGATGCTGTGTCTGTAGTAGCATTGGGCGATACTGAAAATTTCCTCCACGATATTTATAGTGAAAAAGTATTGCGATACTGAGTATATCGTTGATACCAGTTTTGCACCAGTAGTATCCAATATCCAAAGTAAAACACAGTTTGTAGACAGGAAGTTGCTTGGTTCATCAATGATCTTTTATCGCTATATCAAATGAATTCATTCGTTTTGGTGCATTGTATACTAATTATTGGGCCGTATTGCTCTGTACAGTGTAAGCATCCTGTTTTTACTGGTTGAGTTCCATGTTTTTGCTGACTGCCAGTCGGCCTGTCTGTCCGTTGTTAACCACCGTGAATTCTGGAAAAACGGCTGATTTGATCGAGATGCCATTTGGGGTGGTGGGTCTGGTCGACCCAAGGAATCTCATATTAGATTGGTAATTGGGCATATACACATTGTCGCTCTCGGGCATATATGGTTGAGCGATAGTGTGCAGCGGCTATTAGTGGGTCTGCCACCAGGGTGGCGATGCAGCCTTTTCCCAAATTACTTGGAGTTATCTTGTTTTTGTTGTAACACTATGCAAACTGCGCATTATAACTTAGTAATGTTGTTTTGCATGTTATGTGTAGTGCAGCTGTTCACCATTTTATTAATGTTTTCAAAGTTTAATAAATGCTCGCCGTGTCCTGGCCAGTTCATCATGATTAGCAGTTCTCATACAGTTACAATATTGAAAAAAGTCAGTTAAAAAATCAACTAAAGTAAACTAAAACATTACTATTACTAGCAAAGAGTTCAATTAATTATATTACAAGTCACAAATGTAAGTAAATTAAAACAGCTTATCTGAATCCGTAGGTGCAGCGTGAGAAAGGGTATTCATTTATAATAAAAGTTTTAAAAATTTAAGTAAAAACAGAAAATCAGGAACAATGATATGGAGATGCATACATACACACACAAACCTAGAGATGCTATTGATCACCCGCCAACATGGTTAAGTAGGCGTAGAATTACAAATTATTTGCTAGAAATGTCAACATGTTCAGCGGATAACCTATTGTGTCTGGTGGTAGCAATACTGCCAGACTTACTAAATACCCATTCACATGTCGCACTTGTAGCAGGCATGCATAAATATCGTTCTGCTAGTTTGGCCAATACTGGAAAACAAGTCTCTTTCTCACGCCACCACGTCAGGATGTCATCAGCCACTGCAGTTTCCTGTAGCTGATCATGTAGTAGAAATTCTTTTTACAGTATGTGAGATAGTGTACTATAAGCTGTACTTGAGGATGGTTGTGACTCCAGCTGCTGCTCCTTTTCTTGTCTGATATTTGCCAGTAAATTTGTAAGTCCTGTTTTTTCGCTTAGATGGTGGACTCTCATTTGCCTCTCATCATCTGCTGGTTCTGAAGTTTCATTGGTGGTCGGAGTACATTGCATATTGTCAGTGTCATTTATTAGTCTAGCCTTCACACTGTCTGTATCAACAACAAATGTGTTCTTGAATCTAACATAGAAGTAAGTTGCACAGTCCAACAGCTATGTGATCTCGCTGCCAACATATCTTTATCTTAAATCGTCAGCAATTATCTGTTTTATTTCTGATCCTAGACTACTATCACTGGCCGCAACTGCCAGGAGACCAGATATTTTCTAGAGAACTGGCTGAACACAAAGAAATTGTTACCTGCTTTTCACCACTTAGTGCATCAGTGAAATCATTTAATAGGCTGAGGACATCTCGAACAGTCTCAAGCACAGAAATGTCAGAATCTTTTGGCATCAAATGCCAGCTTTTCCTATCGTCGGCCAATACAGAACAAAATACAGATTGCTGCTCCAGAAACCATTCAGCCATAATATAGATCGAGCGGAGCCCCACCTGGTTGGCTCATCGTGAATTGGTTGGTGAAGTGGCAGTCCTCGCTCTGCTTTCTACAGCTGTCTCTTACACTTTGTTGAACAATTAAATCCAGAAATCAGCTTGCGAAGTGTAACAAGAGTGCAGTCCACTTGCTCCAGTGCAAGGATCTTGAGTACAGCTAGATCAAGATTACGTCCAAACCAAGGTATCTACGTGTAGCATTTAAAAGCTTTTACATTGTTTGATGCATTGTCTGTAGTAATTGCAGACATTTCGGACGGATGTAATTTCCGTTTTGTCAAAATATCATGTACCGTTTTGTTCAGGTCGTCCGCTGTGTGATTCACGTACATGAGTGTACATCCAATGCGCCATGATTGAAGATTCCATTCATCTGTTATACCCTGTATAAAACAAACCTATCGTTTAAATGCAACAGAAAACGATATCCAGTTGGTGAAGAATGGTACTACTATCACTGGCCGCAACTGCCAGGAGACCAGATATTTTCTAGAGAACTGGCTGAACACAAAGAAATTGTTACCTGCTTTAACAAAGCAATATATACTCTGCCTTGGACCAATTACACGAAGGATTTGTCTCGTCTAGTTTTGACATAACCAGCACCATGTAGCAGGAGTGGTAGCATGCACAACATTGCAGCGAAAGTGCTACAGTAGCGTCACATTGCCATGCCATGCAGCCTACTATAGGAAAACACGATGTCATGCACAAAACTGGAAGTACATAACGTAATGGTTTACAAAGCTGCCAAAGAAGGACTGACCTATGGCAACAAAGCACAGTAAACTAAGGTTTAGATATGTGGTTAATATGCGTGTGGACAGACAAAAACACAAACACACACAGAAACAAAAACAAATAGTCATGCTCATCACAATACTCTGTACCACTACCAGGGTGGGGTAAAAATTATGTAAGCCTATGATCAGTTGAAAGTGACCTTCATGTATTAAAATTTCAAACAATACCCGTAGTTCAAAATATAGAAACAGAGCTGACATTGGGTCAGTTAGTTATGGGTTAAAATATCTGGATAAGTCATATGGGTTATAGGTCAGTGTATGTGAAAATGGAAATTATTTTTAGTACAGTAACAAATAAAATGGAAGAATTCAGTTTAGAACTGAATAATAACTGAAACAGAAACTGTTTTCTCAAGTAAAATGGCCTAATAGTTTACACGGCTGTACCCAGGGCTGCTTCTAGCATCTTCACCTTGGGGGCCAGAGGTCTTAATAGGGGACCAGTCACCAGAAAAATCTCGGTCATATCTTCAAATATGCAGTTTTTGGCATAAAACCAACATGCAGTGACTAAATTTTCATCTGAGATGTTCAGTTACAAACAACGAAAATTTCATTTAGGGGCAGTTGAGGGGCCAGACCTCTGACTAGGGGACTGTAGACCTGTTAGTTCTCCCCTAAAACTACTTTCGCATACCTAGGATTTTTACTTGGGGAGGGTGTGTACTGGGTTCCAGTTTATAGACCATTAATTCATAAATGCATAACAATTTACCTACATAATTCACTTCCTAGGTATCTACATACAGTACATACATATAATATAAAATAACTACTACATGACTATACAGTCATGTAATTATGCACAAAACATTATCAAAAGTTTTGAAAATACTCCAAAAATCTGTAGCACTTGATTGTGGGGCATGGACCTTACCAACCTCTCTGAGTATGGCACTGATGTTTTATAATTTTAATATCTAAATAAAGCTAAATATTACTGCCTGCGCTGTTACCGCCATGTAGGACATCATAGTCCGACTAGTACATATATTAGTCGTTGTTAAGAAGTACTCGAAAGAAGCTAAACTCTCCTGCATTTTTGCTTTCACTGACTCGTATAGTTTTGGGATTTCTGTGTCCAAAATACGTCCAAATAACACTGGATGAGTTAGCTTTATTTACAAGTGTCACAGAGCCTGGCTGAGAGTGAGCTTTAGATTCAGGCTGATCGTCACATGAAATTCGTTTATCAGTCGTAGGAACACTGATTTCGAGTTCAAACAGCAGCTGGACAAAATTGTCATCAAAGATGTCCCATTGTTGTCCACCATCGTAACAGTCATGGAATCAGCACGTGACCTCGGCATCATTATCGACAGTCAACTGTTGATGGAAGCGCATGCTGCCTCACTCTGCCGCAACTGCTGCTATCAACTACGACAACTCCGTCTAGTGACACGGTCGTTTTCAACAGCCGCTGCTGTGACAGTAGTTCACATTTTCATTGCCAGCCGATTGGATTGCTATGACTCCTTACTATGGTATATGAGTATTGAGTACTTAATGAAAAGCACATATCAAACGTACATGCTACGGAGTAATAGCAGTGAATGAAGCAATAGTACATACATAAAATAAAAATATACCATAAAACATACATGTGAGAATACAAGAATACAATGAGGGAGAGAGCTATTTAAGAGAGCTATTTATATCGATAAAGACTGCGTGTAATAAAAGAATTGTCTTGAAGTTGTAGTTGCATGAAGGGAGCTGAAAATTATGGTGCAGCTGATGGGCTGATTCGCCACCTACAATCGGTCTGGAACGCTGCCGCGTAACTTTGGTGCACGGCGCTGCGATCACATCACGCTGACCTTGCGACAGCTCCACTGATCGTCAGTGCGGCAGAGAGTATTGTTTAAGATTGCCATCTTGGTGTTCCAGTGCCTAGCCAGCCAGGCACTGTCATACTTCAGAGACGATTGTCAGCTCGTCTCCGAAGCCCGCCCACGCCGACTCCACTCATCAGACTCACTTACGTGTGCTGTCCGACGTACAAGGAACACTTATGGCGATAGGTGTTTGCTGCTTCTGGGACACGGGTGTGGAATTTTCTGCCTTCTGAACTGCGCCAGTGTGATACTCTCAAACAATTCAAACGACATTTAAAGTCTCATTTTTTTCGGTTATGGGACCACGGCTATTTTGTGACTTGTTAGGTAGCTCTGGTTAGAAA
>Ga0209366_1000320_pt1 | contig 11127 bp, 6 predicted proteins | sample WorMetmaBAHAMAS2_FD_187391 | JGI IMG/M metagenome (GOLD analysis project Ga0209366, IMG submission 187391) | Marine gutless worms symbiont microbial communities from Max Planck institute for Marine Microbiology, Germany - Inanidrilus... | ecosystem: Host-associated > Annelida > Digestive system >...
TTCACGCAACATATCATGCAAATTTTATTGAAATAACTGATACAGTTCCTCAGATACAGCAGTTTAAACTTTAAAATTCACTTTTTCAAGTGAACATGCAGTTGCACATTGAATATTCACGAATAAAAAATTAAAAATTTCACATCTTTTCATCAACAGTTCAAATGTTTCAATCATGACTGTCAGATGCCTCTAGCTCACTCTGTATTTAAGCAGACTGTTCTCAATGTCACTGCCAAGCAGTTGCAGCAACACACGATCGAAATCTGTTCAAAAATAATACAATTGCCTTATCAATGAACTTGTGAAGCAAATCATTCTGTATCGTCAACAAAACAGTCTTTTATCTGGACATTGCATTGGCCAGCTTTTGCGTGTGTCTTTGATAGTGTTCCAGCATAGTACCTCACATGATAATCCATCGCCATATCCATAGGTGCATTTTCTGTTATTTTTACATTAGAATTGCAGTTTAGTTACTGGTTCACTTAGAAAACTGAACTTTTAAGTTCAAATGGTTGTAATTTCTGAACCATAGTAAATATTGTAACGAAATCTGCTGCATATGCGGCGCCAATTCTCCTCTGTGAAAGCTATAAATTTGGTGAAAAAATCATTTACAGTAATTGAAATAATGAATTTTTTAAGGGATTGTTTTTTATTGGCACACCCTGTAGTGTCAAGTAATCCCTCTGCTGCCCCACCCCCACTGCGGCTGATTGAACTAAACTTTTATATACAAAAGTCTTGTACTACCCCCTGTTTGTTTGCTATGTTAAACAAGTGTGTGTTGTTCATTTTAACTACACTGGCTTGTGTTTGTTCAAACGGTGTTGTTTTGTTCACCGTAGAATTAAAGAACTGGAGACGAAGCTCAGGAAGGCAACTGGTTAGTATCACATGAAAATTCATGTGAGTGATACAGATGTCAATTTACTTTGTAGAATTTAGACACGTAGCGATTTGTTTGCTGCTGACTTTTTTACATGTTAGATATTAAATACATTTTGCTGTGTTTATGTTGTAATTACTAAACTTAATGAATATCTTACTTATTATATATCATTATATATCAGTAGGCTGCAATGCACATAATGGTGTAAGTGGCCTATTTATACTGGTAAAGTTCTGTTGTTTTGTTGGTCTGTTCATTGGTAACAAGCATGTATTGTGGAAAGATGTCTGACTCTATTAAGATGCCATTTGGAGTGATGAGTCAGTGGGTCCCTGAAACCATGTATTAGATGGGGGTCCAGATCCCACATGGCAAGTGGCAGATTTTTTTGGGGAAAAAAGGGGTGGTGCAATCTAACATATAGGGAGAATGTGGCATCGACCGAGCCAGAATGGCTGAACTTATCAAACAGCCATTTGGGATGGTGAGTAGGATGGGCCCAGTGAATTGTGTATTTGATGGGCTTGTACAGTGGCACCACCTGGTAAATGTGTTGAACGATCATGTGTGGCGACTATTAGTGGGTCTGCTACCAGGGGTCAAGATGTGGCCTGTTTCCAAATTACTTTGGGCACTCTTGCTATCTTGCTATTTTGTTATTTTGTGCCATTTTAAAATATACTTTTTTTGCAGTAGCTGAATAGCCGAGCATGCACGTGATTTGTTGTAGTTATTGTTTTAAACTTTTTGACGTTGGCAATAATGTGTGTGGCAGATGATGCGGAGAGGTTCCATGCAAGTATACGAGAATTTAGGAAAAAGAACTTGTTGCTGTTTAACGAGAACGCGCGGTTGCAGGTTCTGAATTACTGTTATCCAACTATGATAGGTTGACTAGTGTAAATAAATAAATAAGTAAATAAATACTGCACCTGCAGTTAAACACCCTCCTCTCCACGACTTGTCATCCAAGCGATGATGTTTGTATGAAGGCTAAGCAGGAAGATTATTAGAACTCCACTTCCTGTGCTGTGCTGTGTAGACAGCTTTGCACAGTGATAGGCATGTAAATATGAGTCGTTCTTAAGGGTGTCTGTTATTTGTGTCACCTGGTTTTTTATGTTTTGTTTTCCGTACCAAGCCAGGAGATTAGCTGGGAACAACGTTTCCACGATGATCTGTTTTGTGTCTAGTGGGTTGTAAAATTTTAATCTCTCGTGGTTAAGTCTTATACGGAGTGGATGTTTTGTTGAAATGTGCTTTTATATTTGTTGAAAAGGTGAACTTTTCACTTAACAGAGAAATGGAATGTAATTACTATATTTTTCTTGCTGCTGGAGAAGCTATGGTTTATCGTGAAATGTGATGGACTTTTGCCTTGATGACCTAGGTTTAGTTTTTGCCGAGACCTGCATGTCTTGTGAGATGATGGATTCAGGTAAAGCATGTGGATTGAGTAGTTAATTTTCTATATAAGTGTTACACATTATATGGAGATGGAGAGGTAAGAGACTTATAGTACAAACTTCTTGTGGTTCATCAGACCACCGCTGCTCCAGTAACAACATTTTATTGTACGATGTATTCAGTTATTTTACAGAGAATAAACGTCACTAAGTAAACTTTCATTGTTTTATTTGTTATTTAAGTAAAACAGCCAAAACATGGTGGACAATTACATCATGATGAACGCCTGTCGTGAAGTAAGTAAGCAACTGACACTGGCAGCAAGACTGTCACCTCTTGTGATTGGCTGCTATTTTTAATTAAGATAACATTATGAGAAAGTTGGGAGAAATTTGCGATGTACTAAAATTATTTCAGAAAATTAGTTTACGACGATTTTAGGATAATCTTAGGTTTTCCTAAATACTTAAGTTATGATAATTTTATGATAAAGTTAGCACTTCTTAGGAAGATCTTAGGAACCTTTGAAAACCAAGCCCCTGGATTGTAGTATCCTGTGATCATGAATTCTATGGAGGAAGACGAGCCGGGTCACATTCGGAAGCTGCTTGTTTACAAATTGCTTAGCAAATTGTTTACAGGTTGCTGTGGTTACCAGTCATTTGTTTCAGTAATAAGTATGTAAATTGTTATGCATCGCATATTGCGCTATCACGTCAACAGATGAGTCTTCTTGTCTCGAGCTTGATCTTGTGTGGTGACTATGAGTGGGTCTGCTATCAGTGGTGGTGATGTGTCTTGATCTTGATTTCTGACGGAAGGATACCTGACTCTTTGTATTGTCCCTCTGATGCTGGCAGAGTTGCAAGTACAATGATGTCATTTTAACTGTGTGGCTGTCCAAAACATAGAAACAATATTCTTGTCATGAGTCCTTTTTGAAATGTTCCTAGTGTGGACATCCCTTGTTGTGAGAGATTTCACGTTGCAGCAGATACTGATGTACGTTTGTGTAGAAGAAACTGAGTAAATGGATAGAAGAAACGTCTCATGGCACCAATGCTGGTCTGTCCGAGCTCTTATCTCATTATCACCAGTAGAACGTTTATTAATTAGATTTTAGAAATAAACTTGGAAGTAAAAAAGACCGATTTTTGTTAATGAAAACTGGAATTAGCAGTTTTCATCATACAGTTGTTTTTCTTGGTCATTAGGTTCAATTGTTGCATTTGTCCCAGCTGTCTCGTATCTGTCACCGTTTGTTGTAGTGTAAAATGAAAATAAATATACACCTTTCTATAATGCCACGTGTTGGAATGGTAGAAATTGTAGAGCACATGACATTGCAATATTTACGCATTAGTCAACACTGCCTGTTTGCTCTACGTGTGAACCGTCAATTCGCTGTTGTCATGACTGATGTTGTCATCTTTTAGTGCCACAACGTCGCCGCCGACGACGGCAGTTCTCAATTACTCTCGCAGACGATGATGTGACGGAGGAGATCCGGCGAGAAATGTCACCAAGTGAGCTGTCGTTGTCACCGAGTCATGATTTCCTCGTGACGCCACTCTGTTCTCCACTCTCTCCGATAGCATCGTGCTCATCTGCTGACTCCGACGTAAATCTCATTTCTTTGTCTCTCTCTCTCTCTCTCCTGCTCTGTTGTTTTAGCATGTGTGATATGTTAGATACTGACCTCAGACAGTCAATAGTAGTAATGTGCCTAATAATAGCAAGTTGCCGCAGGAATGGTAGAAGAGAAAGTTCACATCGCTGTTGAGCACAGCTGTTTGCCCATATCTACCCCATCTGATCAGTCAGTCAGTAGAGTGGCATAAGTGGCACGGCCACTGCAAGGTCTACTGGAGGTATAAAATGTCAGTAACAGAAGCCAGGAAATGATTGACAAAACAAACGTCTTTTCAACTTTCTTTGGAAGGTTGGCAGCAACTCAGCGGAAATAACAGATGGTTCCTCGGGCTTACTTATGAACTGTTGGGCTGTGAGTCTGCTACCCCAGAATGACATCTTGATCAGTTATGATATTCCTGCAGGATTCACGGTCATGACTGACAGACAGACAGACACAAAGACAGATCACACTATGTTGAGACATTTCTAGCAGTAGGCTGCAGTTAACACTAGTACAGCTGAGGTGTGCAAATAGTAACAATAATGGACTTAGGTTGGCATCAGTGCGTTGAGGGTTTCCTGCGGTGCTGTTACATTGTTGATTTGTCAAACCAACAGGAAGATCATCTAGCTCGTGAAAAACCTCCTCCAGTTATCTCAGTGTTCAGTTGTGGGGCAGAGGAACCGAGCAAATCTAGGGTAACCTTGGAAAAGAAAGCCAATTGTAGTGTATTTTAATGTTTACATATATAGTAGTAACAAGATTGCATTGCACAAAGTAATCTGGGACCAAACAGGCCGCATCGCCACCCCTTGTAGCAGGCGCACTCATAGCCACAATGCACAGTCGTTCATCCATATATGCCAGGTTGCGCCAGTGTGGTTGGCAATCTAATACATGATTCCTTAAGCCCCTCCCCCTCACCATTTACCATTCCAAATGGGAGTTTGGTCTGTTTAGCCATTTTTTGCATGGCCAATGCCTTTATACGTTTCATTGCTCCACCCCACTTTCCTTCAAAATTTGTTTTTTTTAATTGAGGTATCTGGACTTACGTCTGATGTGTGGTTTCTTGGACCCACCCACCCAATGGCATTTGGATCAAGTCAGCCATTTTTCCATAATTCACGGTTGCTACCAGTTGACAAGCCGATGGTCCAGCCAACAGAATGTATAGAGGCTGCTTATGCTACAGAACAACACTGCTTTGTGGATGATTATGAAGCTCATTGCCACCATATTTATTATTGTCGTCATTAACCTGGAGTTTATATTTAAGGCGTGAAATAATGTGCTGTTGGGTCAACTGTGGATACTTTTGTCTGTCATTTTGTGGCTTACTTATGAACTGTAGACCATGAGTTGAACTCAGGCAGACTCACACTATTCATTTCTGTTCCACGCTGCAAAAGTGCACTCAGTACCATCAGGTACGGTATTAAGCCTGAAAATAGGTTCACTTTCACATCTCTCAAACGAAGACTGGGCGGAACTTATGCTGAACATAAAAATTAGCCGAAGTTCACAATGGTGCTTGCATCACTGTGATGTATTATTTGTGTTTTGTTGACAGGAAGGGAGTGACATGTCTGACGAATCTGTGGATGAGATTGCTGACATGTTGGAATCTGAATTACAGGCCACTCATCCAGCGCAGCACTCACTGTCTCATCACGTCTTGCCATCAAGCCATGATGATTATTCTGAAACACAAAGTTTAGTTGTGATGCTTGATCTTCAGTGTCGACAGTCGCCATGTAGTGACACCGATACTTGTGACGTCAGAGCTTCTCCATCGTCTGATACTGCTTCGCACGATCCGGATCAGATGAAATTGCTAGATACGGACACAAAGGCCGTTAATTCCAGGCGGACACCATTGCCAGTGACTGTACAGACAAGGAGGTCATCGCTAAGGTCAAGTACATCAGCTGAGGTTACACCAGAGTCCAACACAAACTCAACAGCATCAGTTGCGGAGGTTAAGCCGTTGATGGTTTTACCAGCCAAACTCGACTTGAGGGCTGCAAGAGATATGAGTGAAGATGCTGGTCAGCCAGTATCCGTAGCAATGACTTACTCTGCAGCATCCGAAGCATTGGCTTGTCAGCTTACTGCCACATCCGAGGCAGTAATATCTACTGTGTCGGCTGCAGTTACTGATGCTGTGTTGTTAGAAGCAGTCAGTCGTCGACTGTCATCTGAAACAGTGACAAATTCTGCGGCGTCATCGAAGTTCAAGACTTCGTCTACAACATCGGAGTCGGTGACGTCTTGCACAGCAGTTCATGAACCAATGCAGAACAGTGCTGGTCTTTCATATTCCTTGACAGAATCGTCAGTGAAATCGACAATTACTGGCAGAGAGGAGACTTTAACCACTGTTGAACAACATGAACATTGCACGACGTCTTCCAATGTGGTTCCAACTTCCATCGTAAAGTTGGAACTGCCTGAGCACGAGTTAACTGCAATGACCGTTGCTCCGTGTGTGCCTTGTACTATGCCTTCTGATGGCTCTGAACATTCGTCGGCCACGTCGGAGCTTTCCATCACCGAGCTGTCGCTGAGTGCTATCGAGCACCGGGGCAGCACTGGTTCAGTAGAGTGTGTTGTGCTGCCTGTGGCGGTGAAGTCTGAGCCGGCTTGGTGTCACTCGACTGTAGATGAATGCAGCAGCGAAGATTTGAGTGCTGATGTGAAACCTGAAGCCGTTAAGTTGGACCGACCATGGCCGCAGAACAGCGAACTTGGCGTAGTTGCTGCGACATCCGAGTCTATGGTCGTGACGAGTGACGGCTCAGTCGTTGGTTCTCGGGCGGTGACCTCTGACCCCGGCACTGGGAGTTCTAACATTTTGACCCATGAGTCCAGTTTGATGACGTCGTTGTCTAGAACCGTTACTCTTGCGTCCAGTTGTGCGAAATCAACCTCGAGTATTCTCGCCTCGGTGTCTGCCTCTAGCACTGTCACCTTGCCGTCCACTACTCTGATGTATGTTGTCACTTCTGCACCTGGTAATGTGCCCTGTAGAGTGACCACTTGTGTGGTGGCCCCGTTGCCGAATGCAGTCACTACAACTGTTTCCATAGGACAAAACGCAATGACCCAAGTGTCCAGTTGTATGGGTTCCCAGTCACAAAATATCACCAATGTGCCTTATATTGCCACAAATATGTCTCTGTGCCATGGAGGAATGACAGTATCGAGTGCTGTAACCTCGTCATCCTCGAGGGACGTCTCTGATACTACGGCATCCATTGTCCACATGTCAGAGTTGCTGGATTATGCAGCTGGATCAGCACCTTGTAATGTAGCATTAGCATTCAGTGATTATTGCAGGAAGCCACATACTAAACTAGAAGTTAGTTCAGCAAGCATCATAACTGACGGTATTCCATCCTCTTCGGTGCATGCATCGATGCATCATGCATTATTGTCTACATCTCGTTCCACTGCAGCATGTGTCAGCAGCAGTCCAGCAGCGTTGTCGGTAAGTGACAGCTTCTCGGAAGATGAGTTGCATATCGTACTGCCAGATGACTCCTTTACAGCCTCCGAACCAGCTGCAGACAGCGGACTACTTCAGGTCTCTCCGACAGTGGAAAACATTCCCACATCTGTTACGGCAGCAGGTGATAGCCCACCTGATACTGCCACCGCATCTCCACTGTCGGCTGTTTCCGACACGGCTGAATTGATGCCTTCTATTGCCGACATAGTTGCAGAGATGTCGCTGTTGCGTCCTGTATCGCCAGTCCCCGGCTGTCAGAACTGTACTCTGTGTGAGAGTGCGAGCAGTGGAAGTCGAGTGATAATGACGCGGAAACGAAGCATCACTCAGCGTAGACTGTCGGAGCATTCTGATGATGAGAATGGTGCATCAGTAGAGACCTCGGCTTCAGCTGATCGTGTAAGAGCATCAACATGAACACAGCACATCAGTATTTTTGTGTTTGGTTTGTAAATAAGTGATGTTGTTGTGCTCATCAAATATAACTAACTAGTTTCTGCAAAATTATCAGCTCTTTACCACGATATGAAATATGCATAGATTAATACAGGTTGCAGTGGCTGAGTGATTTATTTAGGAATATAAACTTATGGCTACCATGTATTTCTTCATAGTGCTTTGAAGTGGTTAAAAGATTGAGTATGAAATTGACAAAGATTACTTATTGGATGATTACTTATGGCCATTTGGTATATCATATAATAATGTACATAGATATTTGTATAGTTAACTGTTGGTAGATAGTTGCTGTAGGCACCACCATTGTGGAGAAGTCTAGCATATTAAGCTATTTCATGCTGGAAATTTTTATTTCAAAATTGAAAATTTTGTTTCCGATGTGTTTTTAAATACCAGTCACGTGAATTATTACATAATATAGAACATGTTTTATCTTGCGAAATTCATTTATGAAATACAGGGTTATGCACAAATTGCACATGACTTGTATTTCAAAGTAGAATTTTAAAATAAAATTTTCAGTATGAATGGGCCTTACTTCTAATCCAGACATTCTAGTTTCTATCAGCTAGAGCAGTGTGGTTAGTAAAACTGCTCCAACAAAATTCTTTAGTTCTTAATTGTGGGTGCTGGTTAACAACGGTTGATTTGTATAATGGCTATTGTGGTTGTTTCTGTTTTTGTGTATATAGGTAGTTACGAGAAGTCGTATGTCATCAGCTGCACAGCCAGCTACTCGTTCTAAGTCTGTTGGCACCAAAAAAGCTCGAAGTAAACAAAAATGTGCAACGTCGACCACTCCTGGTCAAACGTCGGCCACAGATACCATTAATTCCGTGTCGTCACCACTGACTGTTCAGACAAGGAGGTCATCGCTGAGGTCAAGCACATCAGCTGACGGCACATTGAAGTCTGACAGAAGTCCAACAGTATCACCTGCTGAAGTCAAACCGTTGATGGGTTCACCAGTCCGGCCGGACTCCGGCACTCTGGCAAGTCCTTCCACACATCGGTCAGCTGTTCCAGTCCTTGCTCAACACGTCTGGCAAGGTGTCAGGTACTGGTCGTCCAAGTCTACCGCGGTTGACGTGGCAGCAGCGATGGTGAAGTCGCAGCCGTGCTGTTCTGACGTCGTTGATGCAGTCTTGCAGGTGCTTGTTTCAGTTGTTAGCATGTGGTCTTATTGCGGACTGAGTGTTGATATCATTATTGTTTTTGTTTATCTGCTAATTTTAGTTAAGACTGTGTACTTGTTCCAACCTGGATTGCCCTTACTGTGTATATAAGCTATTGATGCCATTAGAACAAACAACAATCCGTGAACATCATCTAGTGAAAATTGTTCCTAGTTTCTTGTTGACGTCCAAGCTGTCACATATGTTTTAATGTTAGAAAATGGAAAATAAATACCCCGTGTGAACCATGAAAGTTGAAATTAGTCGGTAGATGATGCATGGGTCTTGGACATGAAAGGGGGCAACTGGCTAGCTCAGGTTTATATGGAAAAGTGGACAAATCTCAGATGCTGAATTGTCTCAGCTGTCGCAGACAAATTGCAACGCTGTGTATCACGGCTAACATGTTATACACAAAGGCAGACGTTCAGCATGGCAAATTTGCGACAGTCAAAACTCAGTCACTAACACCTGCACCGGCTTGTGATAGATGGACATGCACCGGACCGTGTACCACACTCTGCAGCATGCATGTGCTTCGCAGTGGAAAACTGGCCATTGAACTGGTGTATGTGTAGGTGTTGTGTGAATCGGCCGTCGACTGTGTGTCTCACTGGCATTCTCGCTGCATGATGGAGGACTGCATCGATGATACGCCGTGGCTTACGGACACCGAACGCAAACTGCTCGACATTCTTGTGGCATGCTCGGTGCATTTTGTACGTTCTGTCGCTTTCTCTTCTCCGCTGCATACATCTTGTAGGCAATGACAGTCTACAACCGATCTGTCCCATTGTGTATCAGTTAGCTTTTATTCAGCTTGCTGTAACAAGTAGAATGCACAACTCTTACCTCACGTCCAGTTGACCGTCACACTGGGTGAGGTCAACTTCCGCTAAGTCTAAAGGCTAAGCTGAACCAAACAGTCATAACTTGGGAATTCCTTGTGTTAAATTTGTATCTTTTGGTCTAAGCCTTTAGTCTTAGCCTTTAGACTTAGCCAAAGTTGACCTTACCCACTGTATACAGAGCTAGATGTTTAATATGTGGACATGGGTGGAATGTTGAAAACACTTGGCCATGTCCACCATCATCGCCAGATGTTCTCACCACACAGACTGCCAACTATCGGTTGCTTGTGTATACTTGCACCGTGAGTGTATAGCATCTAATGTCGTATGTGTGATCAACAGAGGTCCAACGTTGACAGCTCTGTTGACTGCACTTAGGGACGGTCGGCCTGCTGCGGCAAAATTCTTCCACATATCTCGCCCCAGACTTGCGATTGGACCCACCGAGTTGCATATAACCTAACACACAGTGAGTATTTTACTGGTAAATCACCAGGGCAAAGCACTCGATGGAAACCTTGTTAACTTACATCTTTGTTATGCCAGTACTGTGTAAGTCAATTCTGAAGGTCAGAATCATAGAAAATTCAAGCAGTGTCGAGTGAGGGCTTTTAGGTTGCATGCCAGATGCCCTTTTTGTTGCTGTATCAGCACCATTTCTGAATCGAACAAGTGATCACTGACAAGCAACTGCTCCAGTTAGCTAAGTGATAAAACTCTGATAGGTTTTATGAGGCCGGCTCTGAGAATAGATTGAGATGGTTTGACGAGTGATGCAGTAATTTGCAGGAGACAATTGTCAAGGAGTTTCTGAAGCATATTGAGCTGTTGCTGTCAGTCGCTCCGAGCCACATGAACATGCGTGTCACGGTCGAACGTCCTGCGATGTGGTACGTTGTCGACATGATCTTTGTTAGAGTTGTGTTGACATAATATAATTCATTTGTACTGCACTCTGTGTTGAGTGACTCATTAACAGTGAACAGGGTTGTCTTAATTTGTTGAGTTAAGTAGAGATGACCATAGACTGCCATGAAGTTCATAAACCAGAGTCTCATGTTCTGTGTTAAACTCATAGTTTAAAGAGAAAGAGAGAAAGAGACACTTTAAAGTCTTCTTGTGATGAGATAGTTTACTTCACTAAGAAGCACCTTTTTAATCAGCGTTAATTTGTACTGATGTTATTGGAC
>Ga0209366_1000321_pt1 | contig 11121 bp, 4 predicted proteins | sample WorMetmaBAHAMAS2_FD_187391 | JGI IMG/M metagenome (GOLD analysis project Ga0209366, IMG submission 187391) | Marine gutless worms symbiont microbial communities from Max Planck institute for Marine Microbiology, Germany - Inanidrilus... | ecosystem: Host-associated > Annelida > Digestive system >...
AGCTGGTACCCTCTGCATCACACCTACAGTCAAGATCTGGATATATAGGCCTGGTGGCCTTCGTCCAGTAACCTTCCTGTGTTCCTGTGTGTTCCTGTGACATGATATTATGCTTTTACATAAGTATAATAATAACAAATTTTCTCTTGTTTCAACCCCTTCACCACAACTGCATATTGTTTATGTTCAAAATATTTTATTTATCTCGTCTTATTTATTTGTGTTCAGGCAAAGATGGAAGTTATTATTCACAGTAATGTGACCGGACTACTAGGCACAACAGTTGTATCAACAGATACGGAGCAGACTATTGGCCAGCTGATCAGGGAGTTCTGTAACGACAGAGGCATTAATTATCGAGTAGACTTTGTACTGACTAATTGCCGACAGGAGGTGCTGCATCGGCGCCAGAAACTGAGTTACTACAGCATTAGAAACGGTGAAGAACTGTATCTTTCACTGAAAGGTAACTTGCAGAACTCTGTTGTTTATTCAGCTGTGTTGATTGAGGCTTAATTTCATTAGAATTAGAACGATCTACAAAGAAACTGGACCAGACTGATTTTGTGTTGCCCGGACTGGCCGAGTCAGTGCCTGGTCCAGTAGTGACAAATGGCAATGAAGTGTGCCACAAGAACAAGAGAAGACCAACCGCAGAAAAATAACAGTTAAACTGATTCCTGAATTTGTTGAATTCCTGGAATCTGTAAGTAAGGGTGTTTGCTCATAGTTTCAGCATTTTCCATGATTTAACGTTTGATGGGATTTTTTTGCATGTGTAATGTGCAAAACCATATCCAAAAGAGACATGCTACATACTGACAGTTTTATCGTGAATTGGTGTCATGATTTGTTGTGCATTTTGTTTGTAAATATAAGATCTGTCATGATTTCTGCATACTTCTGACCATCCTGTTTACATCGCCTATAAAATGTGTCCTATGTGTGCGTAGATTCGTCGAGTGATGAATGGCCATGTGGTTGTAATCAGTGGTATGTGCTTGGCGGAGTGACGTTTCTCATTGGTGTTATTGGTCTTGCAGCAATCTGTGTCATTCAATCCAGTGAACCCAGCAACTCACACTCAGTACGATATACCACTGTGATGATGATAATTTTTGCTAACTAGATAATAACTGCAGTTAGCCAAATATCAGCGAAAAACTTTAATAGCCAGCTGCATTTAAACCGTGTTTTTCAATTTAACATGAATTCGGTTATTTTTGGATTTTATTTGAGCTATCCGGTTTACTAGTTACTAGTTTCAGATTATCTGTTACGGCAACAACCATTCAAGGACAAGCCACGCGATGATGATTATGATGATTATGTGTGTGGTAGTATGGAGTCGGGTTAGACGCTGGTTCATCTCATACGTCACTGTATGTATTCAAGTGGCCGGCTCACAAACACAACGGCACCGGCATTGTGGAACAAGTGCTGAAATGTCCCACAAAATCTCAGAGTCAGTCACTTCTTCAGTTATGTGGTTTCCACAGTTCAGATGACAGATTCCATCCTCTGTTCTTAGACCAATATGAAAGATATCTCTCCAGTTACTCATAGAAAGGGTGACTCGATAGTCTAGTCTCTAATGCATCGGACTGGTCCCTCAGTGTTCGTGAGTTCGAGCCTCAGCCGCGCTGTCAAGTAACAACTTTGGGCAAGTTGTTCACACCCATGTGCCTCATCAACCAGCATAATTTGGTGCTGGCCAATGGGTGGTGATGCTCTTTGGCTGAGAAGGTCAGGCTGGGTGGAAAGTAATAGCAGCATACCATCGAGTGGATGGCTTAAAGTCACCTGCGGGTTGACTGCCTGTACACAAAGATCAGCTTTTGACCCAACGCTCGGTAACGAGTATGGGAGAACTGGCAGGTCCTTTTTACTCTTAGGAAATGTTTCACTTTTGTGCATGTTTCAGACAGAAACCATAAAGACAGAATGCACAATGTTATAGCATATTGAGATCTTTTAAAATAATTATTTTTTTTCATTAGTATTTGTGACAGCATTATGTCTTGCTGTGGAGTTAATTACAGCCTTTCCATCACACTACAGTTGGTGCAGTGGACATAGTTAGTCAAAAATGCACCAAATCAAATATTTCACAAGGTAGTGTGTTAACATGTTTGAGCTACCAGTCTTAATTAGGGTTAGGACAATAGTGAGAAAATCCAATAGTCCTAAGGTCGATAGTATCGGTGAAAACAATCATTCGATAAGACAGCGATAGCAATTGTTTTAATAGACCTAGGCCTCACATAGCCTCTCCCCGTAGCTCTGAGGCTCCCGCACATTGCCACATCATCTGACGCTGGATCACAGCCATTATCGTTCGTCCGTGACAACGACCATGGCTGGACTGGACTGCATCGGTGTGTACCGTTCACGGCTGTCACTCTGTATCTAAATGACATTCATTGACAGCAGGACTGATTATATAGCCTGTGTTGTCTCTCTGTCACTGACAGATTCTCGTCCATCCCGCCTCCGAAGCAGTGCTTTTATTCGAAACGTGATCGAGTTGACCTTTCATCGTCACATTCGACTATCGCAAAAATTAATATTATCGGCCAAAACTATTGGACGAGCAATCGCCAGTAGCAATAGTCACCAATGGTGCTGACTATTGGCCAATACGATAGTCTGATAGTGCTGTCGTCCTAACTCTAGTTGACGTGTTTAAGATGTGAAGATGCCATCATACCACATAAGTAGTCTAGGCAGGCTGCTGTCTTCCTTGGTTAGGCCTTGAGCCATAGCTAGATAAATCTTTTAAGTCTGAGACACAAGGCCAGTGCAACAATTATCTTTCCAGCCGTAAGGCATCACCGCACTGTTAAACCTTTTGTGTAGTTTTTGGACCACCCTGTGTAATGTGTAGATGAAATCACTGAGCCGGCATGATTATTGGCTGTTGATTGTGTTAATGAATGTTGTGTCAGCAAAATTGCATCCACTGTCTTCGTTCGTCAACGACCCATCGCAGGCGGGACACGAACTCACGTCGTGTCTCGACCGAGCTAAACATAAAGTCCCTAAACACAGCCGCAAGATTTCTCCAATCTTCCTGGGAGCTACGGCTGGCATGAGACTACTGCGGTATGTATTAGAACTCGGTTTTGTACTGTGCCTACGAGAGGGGTGTGAAGTATTGTGATGAGTATGTCTGTCTGTCTGTCCGCATGCGTATCTTGAATGCACGGTGCTAAAGTGATGTTAAATGATGCCAAGCTTTTTCTCCTGGCTTTAACTTTGATATTCTCAGTACTAGCCAAGAGATTGGCTGCGAACAGCATCTCTGATATGACCTATTTATAGTGTCGAGTGGGACATTAAACCTTAACTTAATCTTGTTTAACCTCAATATTTTTTGCAGCACTATTAACTGCATTAGATTAGAATTTTTTTCCATTTTACAATATATAGAACTTTTATGTTTCTTACTGCTCTGTTATTCTGCTTGTTGTTATGTATTGCCGTTGTCATTACAGTGAGTCGAATGCATCGGCTGCGGAGGCGATAATGACATCTGTGCGTGATACCATAGCAACGTATCCGTTCCAGTTTGACCATCGTCAGCAGCAGGTCCGCATACTGAGTGGCGTTGAGGAGGGAACGTTCGGCTGGATTGCTACCAACTATCTGTCTGGCAAATTTGGTGTATGTGTCTTATAAACTAGTAACTACGTAAGAAATACAGTCTGTTAGTCTGAGCTGGCAACTCTGTAGGAAGTGATTACTGTTGTAACGTCATTACGTAATTGTATTCAGCCGTACAATGTGTTTGTTTACTTCATATCGGAGCTGCTCTTTCCAGCAAATCTCTTTGACTAGTAGTGAGAAAATCAAACTATAAAGCCGTGGGATGCATGGCAGACAGACAAGTATGATTTGTGTTGACATTTCACATCCAACTCAACACAAGCCTGAAGCCTGTTTTTATGACTTGCTGTATGTAGGCAGTATTAAGCAGGAGGGCATGTTTTAGTGTGCAGTTGATGACAATTTGTGCATTTGTTGAAAATGTCAGTCTATGCACAAAATTCAATGACAGTATTGACGTGAAGTGCTAAAGGTGAGTGTGAATGGCTTTTTATGCAAAAACATTTCAGTTTCAGGAACGCTTCCCCCCTAACTCCCAACACTACCCTGGATCTCGAAATGATTACTGCCCGAATGTGCCATATTAAATTTTCCTTAACCCCTTTACCGTGAACGTTGAGTTATCTCGTCCAACACAAATACACCACACAGCATGATCTTTAAGATAACTTGTCTTGGAAGCTATTACAGGTACCGGTACTTGTAATATATTATATATACAGATTTTGGATAAATTTAAAGAATTCTATCACATGGTAAAGGGATTAAATATGCTGTGGTGTTAACGTCATCATTTGTGCCTTGAAACAGTTTCAGCCGCTGGCTCAGATTACCAAAGCAACAACACAGCCGTCGGCGAATCAGCAGCCAACGACAGCAGGTGCCCTGGACATGGGCGGAGCCTCCACACAGATCACATTTGTACCGGAATACCCGGCAAAAATCCCACGTGGTTACAACGAGTCAGTGCGGTTATATGGTAGCGAGTATGAGATGTATACATACAGTTATCAGTGCTATGGACTGAATGAAGCATACCGACGTTACCTGGCTCACCTCGTAAAGGTAAGATCAATGGACAGGTGTGCTGTAGTTAGATACGAGTGTGATTAATTAATGCGATGGCCAGCTGGCTTGCTATCGGCCACTTACACGTAGGAAATCACTTAATTTCTTACAGTTTGATGTCATTTCTTGTTCCTCTACTTACAGTTGCAAATAGTATAGTTTCGGTGCAAAAAGAGTGATAAATTAGGGTTGAGGGTTAGGGATCATGGATCAATAGGGTTAGGGTTAGTTGTCAGATAGTATGGGGCTGACCGAGGCAGGTAGACAGGTGTACCAGTCAAACCTTTAAGACACCATGGAGTGATGGTGTAATAGGCTTTCGGTGATTTATTTGCAGTTGTTCATTGTGGCCAAAGGTTTATATTGCTACATTTGATCTGGTGATTTGTGCAACATTTATGTCTCATTTACATCACAATTTTTTCTTTCTACAATTGCAATGCAACGATCTATTTTTTGTGCACTCAAAAGTTGACAGAAACCAGCTGCCTGCATCCAGATGAAAGATAATTAACCAAAAAACTGGAATTAAAAAACTACATATTTTTAGGAGAATCAGCCTGTAATGATGATAATAATTATAAAAACAGTTATCTTAGCCAATGTGATTTAAAGATTTTATTTTTCAGAGCATTTAATGAGGTGAATTTGTATGGATGATGCATAACAAATATTAGTTGACTGTTTTTTTTTCTTTAATTGCTTTATTGTCTCTTTGTTTTTTGAGATATGTCGATTTCTTATGTATTCTACTGTACCGTTTGTGATTGTAAAGTTTAGTTATTTTTTTGTAAATTATATATCTTCCCCTGCCTTCCCCTATATTTCTTTCCCCACATCCCCTAGCTTACCCTTTCTTGACCTTTCCTATCTCCTCCCCTTGTCTTTTTCTGTAAAGGGGTGGGGTGCCCATTTTGCAGTGGCTTGGCACGGTGGCGTGATGGTGCCATGGTAGGGTGTTGGACTTGCGATCAAGAGGTCATGGGTCAATCCCTGGTTGGGGTGTAATGACTGTGGGCAAGTTGCTCACACCCACTTTGTTTTGACCCCGACAGTCCTCATTAGTAGTCATTAAACTGCGTTAATTTACCTTACAGTTTTTACTTGTGAAATGAAGTTAATTCCTTTAACCTACTATAATTGAGTGATAAATTTACTGTTGTGTGCATGCATGTTGACGTACGTCTAGACCAGTAATTACAGTCGTAGCATATCTGACCCGTGCGGCTGGGTCAACTCCGTTACTAACCGGTCGTATGAGGAGATTTTCAGAGTGCCGTGCACGCTTCCATTTAAGTCGGATTTTCTTCAACACTTGAAGGTTTATTCAAATTTGTGTGTTTACGTTGTCATCATCGTCAAATTGCGGATATATTTCTTTTTAATTTTGTGATCCACTGCTGTCTGATTGTAAATGCTAAACTGCTGGATTGATTTAATCATTAACTGATTGATCTGTAGCTTTTAACTAGTTGTAGCTAATGACTCGGAATAATTTGCGAAATTTAATTCCATTAATTAAATAAGTAACATTTGTAGGAGAATGAATCATAGGCAGATTGCGAGGTTCAATGTAAACTCTAACAGCAGAGCAATGAGAAGTACATACAGTGTGACAGTAATATGATTTATAATTCTTCAAGATTGCAGACAAGATAACTCCAAAGATCTACTATGCTGTCAGTTGTAGAAGTAAGTAAGTAAACATAAATTTTCAGAGTGGCCCTAATAATGAAACATTACTACAAGGACCACTGTAACGCTGCCAGTTAAGACAGTGTGTGACAGTTTTTAAATGATAGCGGAAAGTCTGCAGTGATGATTACGAGACGACAGCCTTGAGCTGCGGCAACTTAATAACTGTGGATAATTTATGAAATATTTACACTTACTTACTTACTTACTTACTTAGGTGGTAATACATTTCTGATGTTAATAATCCGGTCGTGTGATAAGTATTGTAACATTTCTGCTGGGTTTGATTTTTGCTGGACATCTGAATGTTATAGTCAACTGTAATATATCACCTCGGGTCATGTTTGTTAGTTAACCCCTTGGAGGTTGCAAAGTTTCACGCTGAAGTATTGTGACGAATTTTTCTGTCTGTTTGCATGTATAACTCAAAAACCACACGGCCAAACTTAACCAAATTTTCTACGCATGTTTCCCATGGCTCAGTCGTCCACTGATAGTGTTGCGATACTTTAGGTGAGTTTTGTGGATGCTATCATGTTTACACATAATGTCCTTATGGCGCTCCGTAGTGATAGAAAATAATAGGTATAGCAGATATTCCAACCAAATTTTGTTCAACGATAATGTCCCACAAGTTCTCATTGTGAGGGGCAAAGCCTGCTATCTATGATTGCATTGCCTTTTTATAGCATTGACTGCTGTTCTGTTGTTGGACAGGGCGTGGACTTTACGTTCACAGGTGTTGATAACATGACGGCATGTCGTGATGTCACTCGTGAGTTGTTCATCTTCTCGGCACATTGTCCTTACGATCATTGCGCGTTCAACGGCACTTATCAGCCGCCGTTATTTCAAAACTTTGTGGTCAGTCAGTGTCGCTTAGAGATAACTACTACAATAAATACACTTCGTGTTCCGCCATTCCGTCTCTCTACTATCAGATGTTGTTTGTTCGCAGCAGTAGCATCCATTCCATGTGCCTGATTGCAGTAATTAACATAATAATTTATCACATTATTTGTTATGTTGATTAAAGTGTTAGTTGATTAGAAGCATGTAAACGTTTAATTGAGAGATGTTGCTCTACAAATATTTCTGATTATTTGTGTAATTTGCTGTCTGAATATTAATGTGCCGATTATATTTATTACAGGGATTTTCGGGATTTTATCACACAATGAAGGATTTGGGTCTTTCAAAAAGAAACGTCACATTTGATGAGTTTCTAGCTGCTGTTAACAACTGTACCAAGATTCTCTCGTCTGTATGTTACAAATTTTCCATTATTACATCGCCCTCAGGAGAGATGCGAAGTATTTTTACAAGTATGTCTGTCTGTCTGTCTGTTCACATCTCAAAAACCACGCGGCCAAAATTTACAGAATATTTTTACTCATGTTCCCGTTGTCCATGGTTCGGTCATCGTCAATGAAGTATCACGTAATAACAGCCCTCTAGTTACTTTTGCTTTCGTCGTTTCTCGCTAGCGTATTAGTTGCTAATTTTACCTGTGTATTATCATGGCTAAGTCATTTCCGTTAGTTATTTTATCAGCTGTTGGCATACACTACATTCGTATATAGCGAGGCACGCTATATAATCTATGTAAATGTTGAGAGTTATGCATTTAGATTAATATAGAACACTAGTGGGAAATCACATATGGCGAATCTAATAGTACCATCTGTGGCTACCATAAGTGCTGAAATCGTGTTCTGAATACATTAAATTCACATCCAACAGCTCGCATGTTGCACTATCACATCATCTACTGGCCTTCCTGTTGTGGTACTGTGTGGCTCTTATGTGTGCCATTTAGAAACTATGCAGTCATTCTGCATGCAAGATTATTTGCATGAATTCTTGCGTGCCATTTTAAAGGGAAGTGGAGTGTTCGTGTTGAAAATGCCAATAGCCCGCAATGGTGGAGAAAATTGTGACTGAATATTATAGCATGTGATTCTTGTGTGAGTCTGTGTGCTTGAATAGTTATGGTAAGGTTCCAGATTCACTCCCAAATAACACCGGGAAACAGATTAATCTGCTTCGTGATGCGCCCTCGGTCTTTTTAATAATAATAATAATAATAATACCGCAACAATTTCTAAAGCGCCGTAACATAGCAAAGCTATTACAATGGTGCGCATGCTGTCGACGAAAATGTTAGTTAGCCGGTCTATGAAGTGAATAAAAATGTTTTTTTTAAATGTCTTGTAGTGGGAAGTGCAATATAATTGCTGTTCATTGTTACTGCATTGCTTCAGTATTTTGCATGACATTGCTGCCTCAGCAGCATCATATTATGGTCACAGATTTAATTATTTTTTGTCAGGCGCAGAACTTTACGAATTGCTTGATGGTTCAGTTTACATCCGTTCTGCTGGTTGATGGCTATGGATTTGACAGTGACAAATGGAACAAACTCACTGTTACAAATAAGGTCTGTTGCAATATTCCAGTACCTGTCACATGTCTGAATATTATTAGTATTATTACTTGTCGTGTAAACTGATGGTATGTTTGATTACCAGTTCATACCAGCTGTAATGGCAGCCATCATCAAACAAACTTGCCATTTTTCTTGTTTCATGTATTGTTTATGTGATGTTTTTGTTGGAAATAAATTCTTCTTCTTCTTCTACTGTTGTCACTGCAAAAGCAGTAACACGTTCAACAGCCGTTCAAAGTACCGGTACTGGGTACTGCGTGTCGGGATTTCCAGTTTCCCATAACTTCACCGTGACATTGCTGGTAACAGTCCGTAACTTCCTCGCGCACTTCACCGGCTTCTTATTATTATTTGTCCGATTCGCTCAGGTTGAGTTGCTTCGTCATTTTGTTGGAAATTAATTTCGAAATTTATGTAACTTAGTTCATTTCGCAAGAAAATTTTTAGTGTGAACAGTCAACTTTCAAAAGAACTAAATTTTGAAATTTTATTTAGCAATTTAGAACATGTTCTATTTTGCAAAATTTCGCAGAAGAAATTTCACTTATGGAGCGCTGTGATTGGTCATTCGGCCAGTGTTTACAAACATCAATGTGAAGCGTCGACGATGTTGGCTTTCGAAAGTTTATTTCCAATGTGAAAGTGCTTACTTTCGAAAGAAAAATTTTTATTTCGAAATAGAATTTCGAAATAAATTTCTAATGTGAAAGGGGCCTTATACTGACCACAGCTCTAAACTACACCATTAATGAAGATAGAAGCACCAGACAGACAAACGAACAGCATGAATGTCATTTGACTAAAGTATTTTGGTTAACAGTTGAAATTCTGCAGTGGAGAAATTATTCGATTGATTGTTAAAGATTAATCAATCAATAATTTATTAAAGCAAAAGGGCAATTTGGCTACTGGCATTGCAGTACAGCAGAAGTAGTAAACTAGATTGTACACAGTAAACAAATAATGATCCTACAATTAAAAACACCGTAAGCACAACAAAAAATACAAAATTATTTAAAGTCACAAACCAACTAACTGATGAATTGGTGACAGCACCAGTTTGTGTGTGTTACTCAGCTGAACGGCGTGGATTTAGGTTGGGTTCTAGGCATGATGATCGACATGACGACTGTCGTGCCAGTTCCAATTGCCGTCAAGCCGCTGTCTCTTGCAGTCTTCATAGCTCTCATCTTCCTATTTGCTGTCTTCCTTCTCATCTCGGTCGGATTTCTTCTGCACGCTTGCAAACACCGTCGACTAACCTACGAGGTATCGTAACTTGCAACACATGCTCAATATCCGCTATAGTTTTGGTCTAGCATTGTATGTTACCAACAGCAGAGAAGACGTCCGAAGATGATGTGTTTTAGTGTAGTCAGTTTCTAGAAAACTACGGGATTTCAGTTGATTTGATCAGCAATTGATTGACTAAAGGCCTGTGATTAACCGGCTAAATTTTGTTAGCCATTTGATGATCCTAGTGTGCATATAATATGTCTGCCAGGTGGTTCCGGCGGCGACAACGTACGGTGCCATTTGAGGCGAGAAGCGAATTGTGAAGATCGTATGTGTGTTTCGTATAGCCGTATGAGACCAATAGTGATAGATTGGGCCACAGCAGAGAATGTGATAGAAACTTGAATTTACGTTCATTCCACTATTTACTGCATTATATCTGCTGTTGCTGCACTGTTGTTAATAATATTCAGCTTATTGTCCCTATCAGTGGCGGATCCAGGGAGAGTTGAGGGGATGCATTCCCCACTGGCATACAGCTATTTTTTGTCCATAAAACTACTGCCATAATTTAAAAAATATGGGATACTGTAATGTTGTAAAAAACATAAAGCAGCAACTGCAAATCAGCTGTTGTTTGAAAGATATTGTATTGCACTATGTGCGGCAAATTATCACAACCAGAAGCGATTTTTTTACTCAAAATGCATAAAGCGTTTGTGACTGGGCTCTGCCCGGACCCACAGGCGGAGCTTACAGCGCTCCCCAGGATACCCTAACTCTACTCAAGGGTCCATTTTGTGGCACAGAGGCCCTTTCTGGCAGGGAAGGGAGGCCAAAAGTGAGGGAGGGAGAAAGGAGAAACCACCCCCTACCACCAATTTCTGGTCCTGGATCTGCCACTGGTCATTGTTGTGTGTATATATTGAGCTACACCGTGTTAGTTTGGACCACCTTTCTTCTCTTTTAAATGTTGCACATTTGCGTTGTGATTTTACTCATCTTTTCAGTATCAGTGATGAAACTGATAATGTCAACCGATGTCCTGCAAATAGGCCAGGTTT
>Ga0209366_1000322_pt1 | contig 11116 bp, 7 predicted proteins | sample WorMetmaBAHAMAS2_FD_187391 | JGI IMG/M metagenome (GOLD analysis project Ga0209366, IMG submission 187391) | Marine gutless worms symbiont microbial communities from Max Planck institute for Marine Microbiology, Germany - Inanidrilus... | ecosystem: Host-associated > Annelida > Digestive system >...
GCTAAAGGTACTAGTGAAAAACAATGGAGTACTAAGACAGAAAACAATTTCTGGCATTTAAAAAACTAAAACCTATTTAAAAATGACTGGACAACACAAACATGGCAATAGCAATACAGTCTGGTTTACTGCTGGGTAATGTCAACGGAGACATTAGTGTGCGAAGGCTGCGTCGTTAGGTCAACAACCGAGGACGCTGGTGTTGACAGCGAATCGTTGGAGATGGCCGATGCAGCAATAAGGTCGGCAAACTTTGACGTCAGGTCAAAGCTGTTCTCGTTCAACATCCCCTGCAAAGATGAGTCCATCTACACACAACAGTAATACACCATTAGCAAAGAAACAGAAGATTTATAAAGCATTTTATAACGAGTGTGAACCATCCGTAACACTTTTGGGAAAACTTAGTATAGCTACTACCTACTCGTTAATCCACACACAGAATGAGCTATGCTGCCTCTACTCTCCTGTCTATAAAATCTAAAGCTACTCATCACAAATCACAGAATGATGACTATTTAACAATTCTATAATGTCATATGACGACACTCCACTGAATAATATGACGGCATTCAGAGTGTAAAACAATCATCATTGTCATTAACACAAAGTTTGCTATTAATTGCAATGACGTACACAACGTTTAAAATTCAACTTACTCTGCTACTGTCTGTGAATGTTGTGAGTATAAAATAATCTAAATAAATTTTTTTTACTGGTTGCAGACACAAGTTGAAATAACCAGAAAACAAAAAAAAATTGCAGCAAAAATAAAAAAATCATTTAAAACTGTGATTTTTCCTTCAATGATAAATATCATTTGAATATATCGAACAATTACGGTATCTGTCTATACAGATTCACGACGGGGGTATATCTGTCTCCTGTTATCCATCTGATATCCAGATGGTGCTGGGTTGGCACTTCCATCTTAAACTGACAGAAATTCTGAAAGGAGACCTTCTATCAGTATATGTCATGACCGAGCAAACTGGATATTTAAACCAAAAACACTACTACCGCTAACTGAGTCGACATACCCCAGCAAGAACAGCCGAGTCACGGGAGCTCTCCGCGAAGTGGACAACAGTACCCAGTAGAGAACCAGTTTGTGTGACGACAACAACTGGCGGATGACTGGAGTCAGACAGCAGTGATGACCGTTTCTTTGCTGGCGAGTCGACCAAAAAGCTACTCAGGCTCAAATCCTGAACAAATAGCACCATAATTTAGCAGTCCTACTTTCTGCCTGATATTATGTTTGCTTGAGTGCACTGAGAAAAACCATGCTCTAAAAATCTTATTGCGAAAATATAAAGTACTCTTCAACAAGGTATCGTGCGACAAAGCGATATGCCACCACCTGCTGACAGCTATTCAATGCGGGCATACCTGTGTCACCACCTAGTGAATGGAACAGACAGACAGATGGACGAATTGCAGCATTGCTTACTACAGTACTGTACTATGTTCATATTTGTGTGACAACACCTATAAAATGTGTTAGATCAAACTGCATTTAGAAATTATCCATTTTGCAACAAAAATACAAAGTTTTGAAAAGTGCTTAATTTCATGATTGCAGCATTGCTTACCATAGTGTATGAGCCATAATAAATCACTGTTTCTAGTACAGGAAATGCTAAAATAGAGACTTCATTACCTCTGCGCCAAGCCAGGAGTCGTCTTGCCGCTGCATGGATGAAATTGCACTGGTGAATGTTTTGACAGCAGACGAGAATGAAGTTCCCGTCTTGTTGCCTGGCTGCGAGTTTGTGTCAAGACCACCTACGTGTCACACACGCAAAATCTATACTCACTCACATTCTACAATCTCCCTTTTAAAAGGTCCGCACTGAAGCGATGTTGGTAATATGCCCTTTCCAATGTCACCAGTAACGTACATGTAGATTTCAACAGGAATCAAACCCCATTTGCCGAAATGAATCTACACGCACACGAATCAATTTATGTATGTTTTGTGTTTCACATTTTATACAGCTGTTTTCCAGATGAACCTGAGCTGGTAACACTTCAAGGCTCATTTCCACCTGTTACGAAAAAGTACTTCTAGGGACGAGTGTCAAGAGGTTTTTATAGGGCACGTGCCACATGCTCTTCTTGCTACCCAACTAAAACACACACCTGTTTAACAGCCGTTTGTCCAGGACTACCCAGGTGAGCCAGTTACCTGAAAGGTAAAACCAATCTGACTTTTACTGAAGCAAAAGACAGTGAGTGGCATCAGCTGGGCAATATGCAAGTCTTCACCTCGCTCCAGACAGATAACTGCAGCATCAGCATCCAATCACTCAATTTTTTACAGGCCAGATGCCCTTCCTGCCACCAAACCAACAGCATCAAAGCACTGCTACCCAACTAACAGTGTCAAAGAACTGAAGCAAAACACAAGGCACAGAAAATTATCTACTGCTGGGCTCTGGAGGAAAGATGCATCCTTTTTTTACCTCTTTACGCCAACTGTCTAAAATGCCAGTACTTATGCTTATGAGTGTGTATGTGTACAAATTTACAAATGCTATACTGACAATGGTTATGCAGTGTAGTAACTACATACAAGCAAGTAAGTAACATATATCGCAACAATATAAAATGGAAAATTCTACTCACCAGGAAAACTGCTGTTTGAGTTGGCCAATGCCAAATCCAGCAACTTGTCACCCATGACGGCAGCTACAGTCAATTACAGCAAAGACTGTAAAACTATCCCCGATGGAGGACCGAAGTCCCACCCACAATGCTGACCTTGACCTTCAATTCCAGGAGAGCTATGGCCATGACCCACATATATGCAAAAGATCAAGGTCAAAGGTCACTTGGTTCAAAAGTTAGCATGGAAACGGACAGAGGCGATTGCATTACCTCCCGTGCTAATGCAGTCGTTGAAATCACATTACCATCAGAGGAGTAACATTACAGTATTTTATGCATTGCTAAGTAATAAAATTTCAAACGCCCAAATCACATCTCAAAACAAAGAATCACAACTCAACTAGAGGCATGCTATTATGTGATATTTCATAGCAAGCGTCCGCTCGTAGCTAGGTCAACTCAGCCTTGCATCCCTCTGGGGTCGCTAAATCAAGTACCAGCCTTAATTGGCTGGGGCAATGGCGGGAATGTCACCTCTGCCGGGTGGCAGGTAATACTGTGTGATCCCATGTGGCACGTGAGTTCCCGTAGCGGTGAGATGCTTGTAGCATAAACTGCTATACGATTCCTTACCTTCAATATCACCAACAGGTGCACTGCCGTATCACGTACTGCCCATTGTGACCTATGAAGATAAGAATTGGCTCGGGGGACGAGTTAACCCTTGCAACAGGTGTGGCACAAAATCTCACAACTGGGTCAAGAGTAACTTGCGTATGTTATACCATAATGAAGGTTGATCATTCATCGTGTGATTTCTATTTTGCAGTTTCCCCGTTTAATCACACGAACTTACCAAATAAAGGCATCCTCACATTTTTGTGGCATTTTCCCAACTCCTCTAAAATAGGGGAGTGAGGCGAAGAATCCAGTGATGGGATAGCAATCAAACACTGTACCCCCAACTGTTTGTAGCATAACCCCGAGCTGTCCATTCGTGAATTCTGAGCACTAACGTCGCCTAAATAAATGAAGCGATTTGTCAAAGTAAAACTTATTAACCTGGTAGGTACTACCTAGTGGCTGCCAAATTAATAACATAGCACAGTTAATGGCAAAGTTACAACTTTTCATATCAAATGTATGCTATAACCAGTAACCACACTACGTTCTAAGCTATTTCTCTCTTACCTTCTGGCATCATGGATAATGACAGATCGAGGCTGTCAGAGCCTGATATGAGTGCTGATGATTCATGTGCCGTATCGTCGTGCGGTACAGCATCACTTGGAGCACACGGCAAACGATGCATATCAGACGACTCCAGGAACGCATCGACACCAGTGATAGCATCCTGTTACAGTCATCGTCACTCGTCATAATAGGTTCACAATAATAACCAGCTCTCAACGCAAGAGTTCATTTGCCTTGCAGAATAATATTTCTATCCTACTACAAAACTAATCTAGGAAAAGGTCAGGTTTACAATGCAGAATGTTACAATGCACTTCTAGCCAGCAATCTGCATTACATGACAGACACTGCATGAAGTATCATCATGTTAAAGAATATCACACAAGCATTTATACAGATTATTTAAAAAAACTGACAACAAACTTCGATTGCCCAAACTCTGACAATAATCGTACATTAGTCATTGTCACAGACTCTTACAAAAACATCTGATCGTGATTTGCACAGGTAATAAACCGATATGGTTGATTAAACGACTACACAATAATTCTAATTCAGCAATACATTCAACTGCTTGAAACCTTAACAGAGACTAAAATAAATTGTTATCGACCATCTATATTAAAGTAATAATGTAGCAGGTTTTAACTAGTATTTTATTACTGAAATGAAGATGACAGCAAGTGTAAAATGCGGAGTATTAACGAAGCTTTGCAAACACACATTTGGCGTCAAGTGAGAGGTTGATGCTGCAGTCAGTGTGATATCTAGAAGACGTTTACTCGGCTCACCTAGTGACATCAACATTCAACATCTACAGCTTAGCAGTACACAACACAAAGCAACATCAATAGTTCTACTATATAACAGTTGAATCTGAAAAATTCAGTATCCGAATTACACCCACTGCTTACTCAAGGAGTTGGCAGTGATGTCAATTTGAAGACGTGGGGTCAACTAAAGAAATTAATAAATGCAAAATAATTAAATCATCAATTTCATTGTGGGCTTTCACGCTGTAGTGAATTCATGGAACATTTGTGGGTGCATCCAAGGACCCAGACCGTAAAATATTTGTTTAACTGATGATACACTAAGTTGCACAATGTTGTAATGTTTGTTTTGTTCACAGTGCAAAACAGAATTTGCAAAACAGAACTGTAATAAAAATTTAAATGCGAGATAAATGTAACAATGGAAGACAATTATTAAAAAAAATTTTTTCAGAAACACTGGTCTCGTTAAATATCATTGATACTTGATCGAATGCTGGAACTAGCTAGATACTGTAACCGACAACTTCTGTCTTTGACTGTTTGTTTCTGAACTTCTATGCTGCAGAAACCAAGCTCTATATTTTGGTGAAACTTGTAAAATCCACACAAAATAAATAGTATTAATTTATGCTGCTAAAATGATGTATGTTTCTGTTGAGATATACTGCATTTAAATGGATTTGAATTTTGGCTTAAGATAAGGTGTATTACATCAATAATATTATAAAAACAGTACCGTTATCAAAAGCCACTGCAAGTGTGCTATCTGCAGTAGACTTGGCTTTCAACGGTGCATCTAAGGCCATGAAATTCTGTGATGTACCTGCACAGGAGTAAACACATGCATAGAATGTTCCTACAGTTGTACTTCTTAAGGCCATAAAATGAGCACTAAAAATTACAATTCAAAGATAAAATAGCTGTTAAAAACATATTACAAATCACAGGCAGCAACAAGACAGTAAATCCACCATTATAAAAACTGCATTTACAAAATATAAACCTTTATAAATGCAATTTTATAACACAACTGTCTTATTTACTTTCTATCTAGTGCCGAGCATTGAGTTTTAACGCACCACATGGAACGGCAACTGGCACCGGTGTTGGAACTATCCGCCGTTTCCTGAACTCTGTTGGTGCCATCGTAATGACTTTCGGCTTTGTCGGAGTGCTGTCACTAGTAGATGTTGTCAGAAATGACCGAGAAAGATCTGGCACCGATGTAAGGGCAGATGAGACTGTATCATTTTCACTTTCACCTCCAATAATTTTAAACCGGATAGCCTGGTCACTTGGCGATGGAGACTTTGGTAGAAGAGTGCGTGGCACTATCGGCCGACTGATGAGATTCTGTTTTGGTAGTCGACGTGTACGTCTTGATAGCCCAGCAAGACACTACAATACAACAATATATACGTAACAAATTGTAGTTGTTATGTTTCATGTCCACATACAGATGAAGTACAAGTTACAAGTTTCTATTTAACAAGTTTTAAAAGAGACCTTTTTCTGTAGCCACTCCAGGTTGGGACGAGTTCTTCGTTTAAGAAAACGTTTTGGAATAACTGCAGCAGGTTTTTACACAATGGATGCTCCTTTTCTTGTACAAACAACACAAAAAATGCACTGTCAAGAACTCAAGAGCACCGAACATGCCCATAGGAAAACTGCCCCTTTCGATACATTCAATCCACAACCAGAATGAGACATACACACATTTCAGCAGCTGCAATTTCTGACCACAGCTGGATACAAGAATATAATCGATAAACTGATTAACTCACCCCGCTGGCCGGCTGTACCGACTGTCCCATCACTCGAGTATCAATGGCCTGCACCACATTCACGCTGTTCGTTATTGTCGCACTCGGCTTTGACATTACAAACTTGGGTGGGAAACTCGTAGGAATCCTGAACAAGCCCGCTTCTGTGCTCGCCAGCAATACCGCAGATTTCTGCAACGACAACGACAGCAATGCTGCTGTTACTCACTGGCTGCAATATATTTGTTACCCGACCCAACAATTTCGAAGCATAAGAGAAAAGACAAAGCATTCATCAATACTGGCATGGTCTTATCCTTTTTCACCTACAATCAGAAGCCTGATGGAAGGGGTACCATATTGCTCTATTTAATTAAGTTGCTCTCTGATATTAATACGAGAACTGTAAAAACTAATTAATGATCCATAATTATGACTAATACGTGTACTGCTATAAAACCTTGAACATACGATGTGTCACAGTAGTTAACAATCTCCAATTACACCAAGGACTGCCATTATTTCAAAACATCTACAACTTAAAAGATACCTCACACAATCTCTAACTGAAACTACATCGAGGCTAAAAAATGGATCCCAGGTATATTTTCAAATAATTTTAACAAATATTGAACAATATAAATAATTATTGGTAGATAGCATCTACAAAAACATACATACAAAAAATCTCCAATGTTCACACCTGTAACTTAAGAATTTTGATAAAACAGGTTCCACCTTAGACTAATTCCATGGCAGTCATTTTACACTGTGCATCAATAACCGTACCCCTGCATCACTGCAGAATGACATTACTAAAATGATGAAATGTTCAGCCATTTAATGTGAAAATGTAAACTGAGGACGGGTTGCAGCCACTATTACGACAAATGTTCGAAATGGCCTATCTTTGCACAGTCACAAGCCCGGAGATATCGTCTCCGTTCGTTAATCACTTCATCGACAACTGTCTGCTGTACGACAGACCAGACTGCACTCATACACTGCTGCAATTGTTCTTTCAGGTGTTTCAAATATCATTCAAAATGGTCATAATATAACCATTTGCTGTAATTTTTTTCATCAATCTGTTAGCTTTAAAAACTCATGCAGATTATTAAATAAGAAAATATGATTATCTTTGCGCAAACCCATTTCCTCGATTAGCATCATCGGCTGTAAATCGCTTCCATTAAAATAAAGTAAGCTGGTATCCAGTCTTTCAAAAAATACATCAGTTACTTATCCAAATAATGAAGACTCTTTGTAGATTCAGTGTACCAAACATTGTTAATACTGACTAATATGTGTTGAAATATTTTGAAAATATAACAGAGGTCCACTTTTTAACCACAGTGTATATGCAATTTTGACATCAATCCATTCGACAGTGGAATGTCAAAATTCACATGACAAATATGCATACAGCATCAGGCAGTAGAGCGACATCGTCGTGTGCTCCGTTGACAGTAGCCCAGCCACAGTTGGCACTCTGGTCTATACTGGCTTCAGCAACACCTTGACTGATGACCAGATCCCGCTGACCTCTTGAAGATGGACTCCGGCCGACTGCTCTGCCAACCACAGACCTATCTCCACGACAACGTGGACTCCGACCATTTCCTCGCACTGATCCCGGAGAGAAAACGTTCTGACCGGCCACGGTTCGCATCAGTGGCGGAGTACCGGGAGTGTCAGCCTCACCCATCTATTTCACCACAAAAAAATCATATCAGAAACAAGGAAAACATACTATAAAACTCTTTAAAAAATTTGCTACTGGCCCAAATATTATTATTTCACATCATTTATATGCACCAATAAATAAAAATTAACAAAGAACAAACCAAATGTCAAAAAATTAAGAAAAAATCCCAACGTCAGAACTGAAACTAAAGTAAGCACGTGACAGCAACACATCATGTAGACCAAAAATTACCAATTTATCTCCATTTTAACTGCCGTTTTCCAGGCAAAGGTGGATTAACAACTTGCACGTTTCTTATCAATCATCGTAGGGACACTCTGGCAATACGTGGCACACGTGTTTTTACAGACTGGATATCCTTCCTGGCAACCTATCAAGAGTGGCAGAGCACTAGAGGGAATGCAAAACATTAATCACAACCAGTTGTTTTTCCCCTTCTTATTATTTTTGAATAAACTTGTTACTTAACTTCTAAACTAACCTCTTCAAATAATCACTGAGGCGTTAATGATTAAACTTACAACGAATGCACTGTGGAAAGCCTACTATTCAAGCCATAAGCATTCAAGGTTATATCGGCCAAAAATGCGTTAGAATGTTATCGCATATTTACCTCAAATCCTTATCATTTTTGCCATTATTTTCAACTCCAGATGACGACTTTTTCCATTTAGCCATAAACCAACACTACAATAGTCTCAGTTTAACTATAATTGTAAATTTATTCCATTATTTTTCGGCAAACAGTGTCTAACTTTCATCAACCACAACCATGACCTTACTCTTTACTCAGAAATGACCCAGATCCAACATATTTTATGGTTTATTAGATAATGCAGCACAAGTGCTGGATTATTGTTATCTACACTATAAAAAATATCCATATATCTACTGATATTTTGAGGCAAGTTTTCCATATTTTAACAGAACCGGTTACGTATACATTTGTATCCCTAAAAACGATGAAATAATGAAGCAACATGGGCCCAGGCTACACTGGATACAAAAAGTATACGGAACCGGTTCCATTAAAATATGGAACTCACTACAAAATATCCATGAATATTTGGAGTTTTTACAGTGTACTGCCAGACTACTAACAGAAGGAATATGCACACTTTATGCTGGCTCTCAAGGCACCAGTAGCATTTGCTACAATAACCACACCCTTTTAGTGGACTTTTCTCCAGGTCAACTGGGGTAAGCCGATACTAGAAGGGCAGAACCATTCTTGATTTTAATAAAGCAGAAATCATTGGGTGGCAGTGGAATCAGCCGGACCATATGCTGATCATTTGCACTTCACTTCAGACAGATAACCACACCAACACCCCATCATTCAATTTTTTACAGGCCGGATGCTCTTCCTGCCGCCCAACCGACAACAGCGTCAAAGCACTGAAGTCATTTGTTACAATTACGATCATTAATACTCAAATTTACCCGAGGCTTAGCTGTGGATGCAGTAAACGCAGCTTTGGCAATACTGACGAGCTTTCGTAGTTTGCCTGACATATCATCTGCAGCTACGCCGCTATTAACTGAGGTATCTATCCAGTCGTACTCCAGTGGCACTCGCGACGGCTTCATCATCATTAAATAGACTTCAACAATCGTATACAGCTGCCCGGTTGCACGATCTATCGTTTGTCGGAGTCGGTCTACTTTCTCAGCAGAACTGCCTTCCAACGACGTACCTTCAGAAGACGAGACATCAACACGGGAAGGTGTAACACTCGCAGTAACTGGCAGTGAATTTACTCCATATATAGACATACTGCTGCCATCAATTTTGACTTTTACGGATTCCAAGTCGCCGTTCATTTTCACATCATCAGTACTGCCACAATCCATTCGTCCAAATTCGTAATTCGCACATTCTAAGGAATCAGGCAATGGAGCAACACCTTGGATGTCTGTTGAGTTGTACACTGGTGTCACTATTTTCGCAGATGGCACAGTTCTACTTTGAGCTACATTTGACACTGTTTCACTGGTCTTCTGACAACTGGTGAGTTTTTGACTTTTTCGGCACAACGGGGAGCTTCCAACAGTCGATAAAGCTACAACAAAATATTAACAAGAATTTACAGCTCTATCAATATACACTATGGTTTAAAAATGGATCCCTGCTATATTTCAACTAATTTAAACAAACACTGGTCAGTATCAACAATTTTGGTAGACAAAATCTACAATGAGTTGCCAATGTTTACATGTGCAAACAGGGTACCAGCTTAGGTTAATTCCATAGCAACCATTTTACACTCTGCATCAAAAAGCAGACCCAGGCATTATTGTAATAAGATATTATAACGGTGTGATCGTGAAATGTTCAGCCATTCAAAAAGGACATGTTACATCCATTATAACAAATGTTTAAAATGGCGTCGCTTTGCATGGACACAAGTGGAGAAACGTCATCTCCATTCATCGATTGCCTCATATACAACTGTCCGCTGTATGCCAGATGAAACTGCACTCACATACTGCGACAGTAACCCCTTCAAATTAAAAAAAAAATCACTCAAATTGAACTTAGATTCTCTTTGCCCACACCATTTCTTCGATTAGCGTTTTTCGTTGTAGATGGCTGTCATAGAAATAAATTAGCAGATACCCGGTTTTATCAAAAATCATCAACTACCTACATAAAGAATGAGAACTCGGATTCACATTCACTGTACCAAAAATTATTAAAATAATAATAATATTTATTGAAGTTATTTAAAAATATAACAAGGGTACAGTTTTTTTAAACCACAGTGTACAGCTAATGAACAAGCATGAAAACAAGATGCAAATGTTGGTAACTGCCACATCAGAAGGTGCTAAAGGCTGTTAAAGTGCACACTTCCGATGCCTGCAGCAACATGCTGATAGCTGAATTTCACCGCAAGGTATGACTTCCTGTGAGTGTTCTATAGTGTTGTTAAAGCCACCAGAGACATAATTACCAACAAGAACTTGCAAGTAGAAAAAATGTCATAAGTGATCTACACAGGTGCATTTGCTATGTGACATGAATAAAAAACAACAGCTACATCACAGTCTTAGGT
>Ga0209366_1000325_pt1 | contig 11080 bp, 7 predicted proteins | sample WorMetmaBAHAMAS2_FD_187391 | JGI IMG/M metagenome (GOLD analysis project Ga0209366, IMG submission 187391) | Marine gutless worms symbiont microbial communities from Max Planck institute for Marine Microbiology, Germany - Inanidrilus... | ecosystem: Host-associated > Annelida > Digestive system >...
TCCTGTAACGTCGCGGGACGACGAAGAAATTTTGACGCCAGATGACAGGCGGTCTGGGGGAGTGGCATTCGAGTCGGACAGCTCTGGATCGTTGGAGAACGAGTCTGGCGGATCTTCAGACGTTTGTTCTTTGCCGGCTACTTTACCTTACACATCGCGGTCAGATGTTGCCGAAGAATCACAAGAGAAAGAAAGTGATTTAGACGTTGCTGCCACTGACAGGCGGAATTCTAGTGACTGTGCAGTGGGCGTCGGCAGTGTTAGCGACGTTGACTGTATTGTAGACCATGTATCGGGTGATAAATGTGATTCCGATAATGCCGATGCTGTTTCAAAATCTGCATGCTCCATAACTGAAAGTTGTGGTCATAACACAGAAGTTGAGTCTAATATTCAACTGCTGGATGATGGACAGTCAGAAATGTCAAGTGTTAGTTGTGCTGAATCGACATCCACATTCTCTGTGATTGACACTTATGCAGTTGTAAATCAGTCGGATATAATTTCTGATGTTGACGATGCTCTGTTAGTCAGTGTACCTGATACAGAACCAGGAAATGTGACTGCTTTGTATTCCATTGATGCAGCGTCAGTGGATAATATCCAAGAAAGTAGTGAATTATCTGATGAAGCAGAGCGGCTACAACTGTCTGAAGCAGTCGATATTGAAGCAAGGAAGAAGGGATTCCGGGTGCGATTTCGTGAGGATCACGTTGTGACGGGGTATCATGATCCTCCTACACCGTGGCGTGAAGGTTGTCTGCGTACTTCATATGTGTACATGAATTTGCTTAGAATGTTTTGATGCTGTTTGCACATTTGCTGCAGTTGTTTTCAGCATTAGTTTAAACGTCCAAAGAAACAATGGATTAGTCTGACACTGTAATATTACATGGCCTGGACCAGCCAAATACCCGATCCAGTTGTAACGAATGGTGATGAAACATGCTGTGCTTCCTGCAGTCAGTTGTGGTGACATCAGGCGGTAATGTGATGCTGCAGTAGCGTGACTGATGGCACTGCTGCATCTAAGTATTTATCAAATTCAACGTGCAGAGTCGGATCAGTGGTGGCTCAGGGCCAACCACCCACGTTAATTATGATAGCCATCGACATCAACCGGGGTAGTCACTACCGGTGCTCTGTTGGTGGTCTTCTGTGTCACCTGTTCAACAGACCAGTTGTTCCATAACGAGTGGAGTGCCTCGGCCGACTGCTGCATCCACTGCTGAGTGGGTGGGGGATTAGTGACAGCGATTATGACCACACATATGACCATTGATGAGGAACACCTGCCAAGTACCATTAATCACTGAAGTTGCTTCCATGTCCTGCTGTAATAACAAAGATAACCACGGTGCGATGTCCTGCTTGCCAGGATGTTGCCAGCCTCACCCTTCCCACTGACAGCTCACACATGCCGTGGTGGTCAGGTGTTACCATTCAAATGGACCACCAAAAAAGACACGCTGCCGTCACTATTTACCATTTAACTGATACTGATCTACAAATCTACAATGGATCGATTGTAGTTCGGTCTAGAGTTGGAACGAGCATCAGTTTTGGACTCTAGTTTCAGCCTGTTGCATTCGACTTGTAACAGTATTTAAGTCTGTTTTTAGAATGGGTAGAATGTGGAAAAACGGACTAGCTGCTCAAACATGTTTTGGCATTTATTTGGTTATATAGCTTACCAGTTGTTATGTATTGCATGTAATGATATTGTATTGTTGTAGTGGCTTTATGCTCAACACTAGAACTGTTGGCTGCTTATCGAGAATCTTGCAAGCAAATGGGTGTAAAACCGCTGAATAAACTAGTCCAGCAGCTTGAGGTTTGACGTCATTCTGTTTAAATATGAGTATTGGTAGCTTTGAGTATGTACAGCGTACTGTAGCTTTTCATGTTGCTTTACAGTTACGTGTAGGTTACTACTGACAGCATTGTATTAATATCTCAGTGTGACTGGTCTTGTGTAGGCAATATCAAACTTTGAAGAAAGACATGACCTGCTGTCTCTTAAAGGTAAGTTCAGTTTAGTTGCCATGTGAATTCTCGTATCTTTAGCTTGACGTTACTTTATATGATATTGCAGCAATGTAATTTGGCTAGCTGTTGTTTATCTGTGCAGGCGTCATATTACTAATACTGTGTACCTATATGATTTTCTGCACTTGATAGCTTAGATGTGAAATTTTCATTTTTCTTGTTATTTGGGTTTTTTGGAAGGGGTGGGAAATGTGGGTTGAGGGTTGTCCAGAATCTTAAGTATTTATACCTTTCATCTTAATTAATCATTACTGTAGTGTACATGTATTATGATTGAGGCTCCTTTCACATTAGAAATTTATTTCGAAATTCTGTTTCGAAATAAAAATTTCGAAATTTTTCTTTTGAAAGTAAGCACTTTCACAATGGAAATAAACTTTCGAAAGCCAACATCATCGACGCTTCATTCGATGTTTGTAAACACTGGTTGACTGACCTATCACAGTGCACCGTAAGTGAAATTTCTTATGTGAAATTTTGCAAAATAGAACATGTTCTAAATTGCGAAATAAAATTTCGAAATTTGTTTCTTTCAAAAGTTGACTGTTCACACTAGAAATTTTCTTGCGAAAGGAACTAATTTACATAAATTTTAAAATTAATTTCGACATTAATTTTAAATGTGAAACCGGCCTAAAACTAAAATTTCAGCAAGCAAAGTGAGCAGTCTAGACTACATGTGTATGCATATGGGCATAATGCACTATAGACAGAGATTAGAACAACTGGCCAGAGTTGTTCCCAGCACAAAGTGTGATCTTGATTCTTGAGCTGCCACGGAGCTGAAGTTGGAGGTTTAGGTGGATACCATTCCAGGTAGCATTAGTGCATCAGTCTCATGAGCCAATCACACCCAGACATTACTACATGTATCTTATTGCCTGTAAGAACAAATGTGCTTGCAAGCTATATTTCAGATTTTTGCATTATCAAATTGAATTAGTTTACATTAGTAATGTGACTGATTCGGAGCAATGAGTGCAGTCTACACTACGTGTGCATCTAGGTGAAACTGTTGATGGCCGAGTGTGTGAGACACTTGAGGAGATTTTCCGGCGAGTTCGATTTCGCTGCATTGACCTCGAAGCAACAAGTCTGGATGAAGAGGTGGGCTGTGCGCTTGAAAGTGTCTTTTGCCATTTTTACTGCTGTCAGCATGCCAACGGTGTCAGTGTTAAATAATTATATAACAAACGTCTATGCTGATGGCTGAACAAAAAGACTTATAAAAATGTCTATAAATACCGATACACAGTACAGACAGTAATGACTAAAGACTTCCAAATGATTAATGGATGGAACATCTATCTTTGATTAGTTAATTGACTGAGGTCCGGTTTTTCCACAGCAAATTAATCTCCCGTTAATTCAATCCGGCATCAAATCCGGCAGATAATGATCAATTTACTCAGATGTCATTTTTCCACCGGCAGTTCGTCAATTAAATCGTCCTAAACTGTTGATGGTCGAGTATGTGAGAAACTACATCTGAGTAAATTGATCATTATCTGCCTCTGGAAATCTGACATGTTTTAACTACGATTTGTAATATAGATGAATTGAAAAGTGTACTGGTGTGATTGTTGTATATACAGTGGTGGCCTGATAGTGTGCTATGTCCATTGTGTGTGCATGATTGCTAGACGGCTGTGACCATATTTGACTTGTTGGATTACTACGAGTCTTGTGAACGTCTCAATATTTCGTACAACAAGAACCTTGGCATTCGAGGTTGGCAAGCGTGTGCACGGTTCATTAAAAAGGTATGCATTATGACACGCATGTGCTTTTGTAGTACACAGATGAAAGTCTTACCCTTTGTAAATAGCCCTCCTCTGTGGTAAACATGGTCTGGATTATCCAGTAGATTTTTGTGTGTGCGTATGTATGATGGCGGGTCTATTGTAGCTAAATGTCTAAGTGGATTGAGCTGTTTTTTTGGTGCTAAGGTTACCAGGTGGCATAGCTACTTTGGATTGGGTTCTGGATCTATTGAGAGAAAGGCAGACTTCCCCCACCCCCAGAGGAATGATGTAACCTATGTTCGTATATTCTGTGGACTTTATGCGCTATCCGTGTAACTGCTTGTTGGTATACGTGATCACATCATAGCAACTTTGTACTTGCTATACCATGCCACTTGCAGCTGTCCAAGCAGGTTCTTAGCATTTGTTACTTAAGAGGCAATTTGTTGCTCCTGAAATGTTGTTATGGTGAATTGGATATCCAGTAACAAAGTATGAATTACAAATAGACAAGGGAAAATATGAAAAATATGACTATAGTGCTAATACAAAAATGATACACCTACATACAGGAGATGATTTTTGGTAAGATTATGGTTGTTTGTGCTTTGGGGTAAAGCCGATCCATCTTTGTTCAATTTTGCATTTTCAGTAAACTGAGCATATGCTGTGGGTTGTATGTTCATCTGTATTATCTTTGATATATTGAGGCTAAATGACTAAAACAGACCAAACTGTTATGAGGGTTACCACAGAAGACAGCTATTTTGTATTAAATTGGATTCCAATTTCACGCGACCAAAGACACATCTCTCCATAGTGAAAGCCTGTATTCACAGAGAACTGGCTAAAGATACATTCAATATTTATCAGATCAACAGCTGACATTAGTGAGGTGTTGGACATGCACCATTTTAGCCAGTGCCGTCGTCTCAATACCCATCACTGAAATTGTTACAGAAGTAGACCAGTGGGCATGGTTTGGTTAGTGGGCAGGCCATGGTCAGCCATTTCCAACTTGATGAGCTGCATTGTAGAAACATTGTTGATTTTGGCACTATATAGATTGTTACTAAATATGGGAAATTAATTAAAGATATTGCTAAATACCCGTAAAGATTGGGAATGAATCTGAACATTTTTATTCGGAATGAGTGAATGTTTTCTGTTACATACCCATCTGGGTTGTTCTGGGTAAAGGACCTGTGATGTGTTGTTTTGCTGCTATAACTTCTAATCAGAAAATAACAGTTATAGGATTTGCTCTGATGTGGACGTGTTGACTTCAGGGGTGCGTGTTGTTACATAGGCATTGTTGTGTTCTGTGTTCGGTGTGTGAAGACTCCATGTTTGGAGATGTTGGAGGCTCGTGGCTGCAGTTTTAATGATCCAGCAATGACGATGATTGGCCGATCACTTCGGCTTGGCTCTCATGTCCGCATACTTCACCTAGAAAATTGCTTCTTGTCTGGCCGTCCTCTCATGTTGCTTGGTACGATGTTGTAGCTTATATATACTACTTTCAAAACAGACATATTATGGGCATCCACTAATATTGTCCACTTTGATTTTTTGCAACGCTTGGCCGAAGTGTTTATGGTATAATATCTTAGTTACTTTTTTCAAGCACAATTCCAATAAAGTTTTATCCATATTTGCCTCAAAAACTTCCAAATTTGTTCAAAAAATGGACTTGCTCCAAAAATGGACTTTACTTTCAACATATCCTCTATTGCATTTATTAAGGGTGAACGTAGACATTCTGAATTTGGTATGCTGATACCATGGCAAGTTCTAGCTGTTAGTTGATAAATCAGCCCAAAATGGGGCATGGTAAGGTCTCATGTAATCTGCTTTTAATTTTTGGGACTCCTATATTCTTTGGAACGGGTGAAAAGGCGATGCACGTCTAATTTGGTGCAGATTGAACATGGCAAGTATCAGATATCAGTGGTTGATAAGTAACCTCAGATTGGGTGTGTTCACAGTCATGCCGTCATCATGTGTATCAAGCTGCACTTTGCCGTGCCATTGGTGTCTACTTGTAAATGATGTAGTTTACACACACACACTGCCGATAAATGGTTTAGTCTGCTTGTAACTTGCTTACTGATCTTGCACATATGTTGTAGTGTAAGGCTATTGAGGTGCAAATTAGTGAACTTAAGTTGATAGCATGAATGTTAGTAGGCAATGATAATAATTGGTACAAGAAATTACCTCATTGAATTAGCATGGTTTTGTTACGTCGTATGTTGACAGTTTTTCGAATGCAGTTTTTAATTGCATTTTGTTGAACTGCAGTTGCTGCCGTGAAATTTAATGAGATGCTGAAGGAACTGTTTGTTGCTGACAACAAACTGACACCGTCCGATGGAGTTCAGCTTGGTAGTTTGCTGAAAACAAATCACACTCTGGCTCTACTTGATCTACGAAACAACCTACTGCAGGTGCGCCATAGTTACAGTGCTGAGGTCGAAGGCCATTTGCTAATATAACTGTAACGGAGATTTTAAAAATAGCATATTTATATAATATTTACTTACTGCTGCGTACTAGCATGTGCCAATAAAACTCAAGGATAGTATTAATTTGATTGTGTATTAAATTCGTGTTACAGCAGTATCGTTTACTGCTTGTACGTTAGTCTTTTTCACCAACAGACCTAAGTCACTTCTGATGCCATGAAATTCTCTTTAATTATAACTGTTCAGAGAAAGTATGGCTTTAAGTTGTCAATAGTGAATTGATAATTGATGAGAATATGGCATAGTAAAAAATGTCAAAAATATCGAGCCAGGAAGCAGGTAGAAGAAAAAACTGTACCCTGTATACCGTGCGAGACTTGACAAAAATAGTGTAACTTGTGTAACTGTTATTCATATGCAACTTCTAAAATGCACAGAGGACATAATTTCTTAATTAACATCTGCTGACAGTTATTGCTGTACATTATTTTACAATGCAGTTTTATTATTGTTATAAAATTATTTCATTGTTGTTTATTTATTATTGCAGTTTTATTGTTTTATTACACATTTGGGTGATTGTGTTCCAGGATGTTGGTCTGGCACATATCTGTGACGGAGCTTCTGAACAGGGCTCACGTTCTGGTCTCAACACTCTGGTCGTGTGGAACAATCAAATAACATACGAGTCAATGATTGCGCTTGGAAGAGCACTGGTTTGTTTGTGATTATTTTGCAGTTATTTATGCTGTCTTTCCATCGCCGAAGTTGCAGTTTGGCTGGCTCGTTTAAATGCCTGTCAGACTTATCTGTTAGTTTTTGTTACAGTATTAATGCACGTGCTTTAACTTTTCAGATATGTTTCTTGGCCATCTGAGAGGATTGGTTGTTTTTAGCACAAGATGTAATATATACATCTCGCGCTTATGCTACGATGTCAGTGTCCGTCTGCCTGTGGCGGAAGTGCATTGGCGCATTATAGCTAATTTACGTTTCAAATTCCGATCCAAATTTACCGTGCATTGTGGTCGCGAGGGGAGGGATCATCGCCGGGAAGAGTGGAGGGATTATCTCGCGCTATGCTAGCCACTGCTAGGTCCTGTTGTTTTATGACTGCTATGACACCAGAAAGTAGCAGCGTTTAAATGTTATCCATAGCTGGCTATATTAAGTGACACTTGGCTGTCAGTCCCTTGGACCGGTCGTCGCATCAGGCTCATATCATAGGCATGAAGTGCACATCAGCTGCGATGGGTGTGGTTGACTGCAATCCAATGATCTGTGTGTAGCTGTACATGAGAATGTGCTAATCACACCCACGGGTCTGTTATGTTAGTTATTACATGCTAGACATCTGTAGGCAGGCCTGATCGGTTAATCTAGTTTGTATGCTTTAAAAGATAACAGCATAAGGTTGTTGCAGCCTCCATATTTTGCTGTTTAATTAAACTTACCAGTCAGTTGTCTGTTAGTTATTGAAATTTTTAATGTTCCCGCATAAGCATCATACAGCTGTCTTTCATGCATGCATATACATTGGAATACGGTGGAACCACATCTTAGAAACTGCAAAAGAATGGACTTACATAATTGCATGTGTGCTCAGTCTCAGGCTTCAGTGGCTCGGTCTCATGAGTCAAACGCCTTGGTCTCGGTCTCAGGGCCGATTTCACCAACGAGAGTTAACTCTAACAGTAGTTTTTCTCCGCACATAACCTCAGTTTAGCGACAAATCCGTTTCACCAACGCTAGTTATGGACTCATCTTGGGTTACACCTCAGTCAGCTTTAACTGAGTAACACTCGCCGGTTAAAATGACGGGTTAAAAAGAAAAACGGCTGACGAAGGTGATAGCCAGGTCTACGATAAGCTGGCGCTCACTAGCACTGTAATTCGCCGATCGTTTATTACTGGTGTTTACTGCATCCTGCAATATTGTCGTTTGCCAACGACAACGTTCACAACGACATGATGACTTAAGCACTCGCTCAAAACCAGCAAAGTCTGGCAGAAGAAACTAAACATTAGAAAATTAATCAATAACTCAATTATCGTTAAAAATATCAAAACAACCTTGCAGTGCGATAAGAAACGAAAGAAAATTCACAACTTCTACACTGCCTGTGACGTCATCAATGACAACAGCGGCTCTCAGCCAATAGCAGAGTCGGAAAGTGGGTTAGCTGCGCAGTCAGCTAACTGGAGGAGGGCATTTTCTGCATATGTGACTTTAATCTCCCTCTGTAAAAGCTGCAGATTTGGTGACAAAATCTGTTAACGTATATGGATATATTGACTTTTCCTAATGGATTGTTTTTTATTGGCACACCCTGTAGGTCTCATCTATCAGAGCCTCACTCTCAGCTTGGAAGATTTTTTGCACATTTGTGATAAAAATGAATTGTGACCTTAGAAACTATGCATAAGAAATTAAGACTGGGCTTACTTCTTGGAAACTGCACATAAAAATGAATCAATGCATGATATTTGATAAATGCCCAGGGAAAGGATCCATTGTTGTGTGCAATCTTAATGTAAGTGACCATTCTTATGTATGGTGTCTAAACGTCTGTTCATCCTTATGTAGGCTTTCATATTTATGATTCACAAAGCATTTCATGCCATATGTCGGTCACATTGAATTGAAATTATGTGATTGGATTTCACAGTTAGTAGTATGATTTGTAATTTTAGTTGCCATTTGGTGAAATTTGTCATAAGTCAAAAGCTTCTGTTAAAATCAATGCATTAACTCTCCAGTATATAGATGTGATGCTGTGCTACAATCATATGGTGTACCGTGTAGACGGTAATGAGGTCAGTTGAAACTATCAATCTGGGTCACAACAACATTACTAATGAAGGTATTCATCGGCTGAAAGATGGTTTACTACAGAACAAATCACTTCTTCGCATTGGCTTGCAGTCGGCTAAACTCTCCTGCGAAGGTACTGATAACAGTGACACCATATTGATATGTGCTTTAAACTAACTTGGCAAAAGTTGCCAGCAAGTTCCATTTATATTTAGAAGTGTATAAAGTATGCTATTGACACTCAGCATATGTTTAGCACTAGTGAATGAAAGTAGACCTATATTTTGTCTTTCAGTACATTATGTTGCCACTTTACAGTTGTTAGTAAGTTGATGCACATTGACTTATGGAGTATTGTTGAATGAGTTAAGGTTTTATAACCCACTCAACACAAATTTATGTTATCTTGGAAATGTTCTTTCCAGCCAACCTCTTGGCTAGAGTATGATGATAAATCCACTGTAGTCTTAAAACTTTAATTTGTTTACCCACTGACAGATATGTCAGTAGCTCAAATCAATGACAGTATGTGAAATCATTTGTTTAAGAAGTGTTTTGACATTTCGTTAATTTATTAATTATGTAATTAATGCTAATTATTATATTATAACAGCAAAATAACAAAATTAAAAGGTTAGTTTTTACTGATCAGTCGAAAACTTGCATGATCTGTTGTGATGCTACTTTGCAGCAGTGTATGTATGTGTTTATTGTGGCTTGTTTGGTTAGGCGCTGTTGCACTGGCTGAGTTCATTGCCGAGACCGTCAAGCTGATTCGACTTGACCTGCGTGGCAACTACATCCGCACCGGTGGCCTCATGGCACTGATGCTGTCCCTCAAAGTCAACCAGTCTGTTACACGGATTGATCTTGATGGAGAACCAAAAAAAGAGGCAGTGTGTAGTTTTCTGATAACTCGCTGTCTTGCATGCAGCTTCATACACAAAACAAAATGAATGGGACTTTGATTGGAGAAACGACTAACTTAATGCTGGTGCAAAGGGCCTCTTTTATTGTCCTTTTTGAAATTTTGAAAATCTCAGATGGTGTTTGGCCACCATCTTGCAAATCTAAAAATCAATATATTCACAACCTGTTGACCAATTTTGAGGAAATTTGGTATGGTGCTGCACATTGGCCCTTTGGACTGTATGGGCTGTTAAAGTGTAAATATAAAGTTTAAAAAATCTGCAACATGGTGAATGGCTGTCAGTAGAGTCAAAGACTGGTTCTGTACTGGAAGTACACTGTTTCTCAAATAAAAGTATACCACCCAACCACCAACGATCATTTTTACCAGTAGTTGTCTGATTCCAGTAGTTTTTGGTACAAATATTACTGAGAATATGCCATCGAAAGGTGGTTTATTTGTCAACATCACCTGTATAATGTACATACCTTACTTTGGGAAAATTTAGCAACCTGAAAATGTAATGTTAGCAATACAGGAACATATTCTTGAGAATAAACCAAGTTATTTACACTTTATTTGTCCGTGATTGTTTTTTGGTCTTCTGGGAAGCTCATAGTAATAGTTCAGATATTGTCCATCTGCATGCACGCATGCTGTTAATCGCCTTGTCTATTTGTGATGGCTGCATCAATAGCGTTCTGCTGCAGACTGCCAGATGTTAAAAAGTTACTGCTTCAGCTAACTGACGCAATAAAAGTTATATCTGTTCATTGTAAGCCAGAAATTGCATGACAAATAAAATAAGGCTATGAAGAATATTAAATTTTGCTGTTAATTTCAGTTTCACATTTAACTTCTTAACAATATCGTATGTGCAATTTTAGGCTAAATTAATGATTTTTAGGTTTTTAAAAGTTTCACAAGGTAAGGTAAGAATGTTAAACAGGTGAGGTGGGAAATTAAACCACCATCCATGGCAAATTCACTCACTAATATTTATACCACAAATTATTGGAATAGGACAATTATTGTTAAAGTTATCATTGGTGGTTGGGTTCTATACTTGTTTGGACATAGCATAGAAATATGG
>Ga0209366_1000326_pt1 | contig 11076 bp, 10 predicted proteins | sample WorMetmaBAHAMAS2_FD_187391 | JGI IMG/M metagenome (GOLD analysis project Ga0209366, IMG submission 187391) | Marine gutless worms symbiont microbial communities from Max Planck institute for Marine Microbiology, Germany - Inanidrilus... | ecosystem: Host-associated > Annelida > Digestive system...
GGGCGGGAGGAGGATGGGACGGGGACCCCTGGGAGTGGACTGGACTGCACTCGGCGGTCATTGCTGATTCCCCACGGACCACCGCCGTCCCACACGCACCCCGCGGGGTAGCGCGGACCCGGCCGGACAGCTAGGTGAATTATTCAGAGGCGCAGCATGCGAATTACGTGATGCCGGCCGGTCGTCCGGCCGTACGGCGTCGACGCCTGATTGAATATCACACTTGGGTCGACGCGGTCCGTAACGCACTGCCAAAGATGATGTCGCCGCCACTCGCTCTGCGGCCGGCCGATGATTACGCATCTTAACGACAACCATAACCACGTAGGTCAAACGCCAATTGCAATACTCCACTCAGCGGTAAATTAATATTTCTTTATTACGCTAGCCGCGGCCAGAGCGGCAAGCGTAGCAACGGTCCAGTGTCTGTTTGTCTGTCTGTCTGTCCCATCTTTTGTAATGTTAATGCGGCTGTGATTATCAGCGTGCCCCGACACGGCTAGCGTACATTTCCTCCCTTTAATCAGCGAGTAATAGCGAAACACAGACGTGCTGCCCCTTAGTGAATGTAGATGAATTAACCCGAGTAGGCCTACTGATCGATGCCTCCTGTACACAGTTCACATTGACTGCAGATGTACCGGACAGAAGCCCACCAAATTTCTGTGAGATGTACATGTCCATCCCCGCTTCAAATGCGCCCAAGGACATGTCAATTGTAAAACGCGTGTGGAAATGCCAGCGCGACGAATGGAGATCGTATACGCCGATTTTCGCCCAATAACAATACGAAGGTACACAAATAAGAAACGTTACCTCAGGGGTTAATGCACTGAAGTTCAAAGTGCAAAGGTTTCTTACAACAAAAGTGACCTTCAAACTCACTCAAAGTCATCGGCAATCATGCCATTCGATAGCCCATATGATTTTCTATTTGTCTTCCATCGTAACTATGCCTCTATCGTGCACCGTTTCTGAGAGACATTATCGCTTATTTCCGAAAGTTTAAAGACGTCATGTGACCGTGACCATGCCCATTCAGGGACAGTTTGTAATCCCAAATCTAAACCGCCACCTGGCGAACCACTGTACAAAATTTGACAGATCTAGCTTCAGCCATTCCTGAGATATCGCTGGGGCCCCCAAACTTAAATAAGCCACGTGACGTAACCACGTCCTTTCAGGGACGGTTTGTAGTCCGTATGCTGGGACTAGCTACGACTGACCTGTTTACCTAATTTAAAATCCCTATGTTGACCCACTACAAAGATATGAATGGCGACAAAAAATGCAAAAATTTGTGTTGTTTGCGGGAGTTAGGGGTCACCCAAGGTCATCAACATAACCATTTGATAGAGTATATAGAACTTCCTATTCGACTTTAATATAAACTATGAGTCTATCTTGTACCGTTTTCTAGTTATAGCTAGTTTTCCGTCGAAAGTGGCCAATTTTAACCCACCCCACTTGCATTTGTCGCCCCCGTAGGGGGTGATTACGTTCTAATTTCGCCATGATCTGTGGCATCAGAAAACTGGGGCTATCGTGCAGTGTTATTTGCATGATCCTACGTTTAGCCGTTTTTATACAATAGTACCGGAGTGTGACAGACAAACACACACACGACGACGGCATATACTGCGCTTAGCATAGCGTTGCGCGGTAAAAATCAGAGCCACAATAACAGAAACGTCAAAAAACCATTATATGGCTTTTGTTTAAGCGGCCAATTGTTCCAGTTTTACTCCAGGTAAGGTCGCGTTCTTCCTAATGAAAACTGTCCAGGATTGCTGCAGCCAGATTTTTACAATATAGATGCTCCTTCTGAAAGCCAACAGTAACAGTATGTCATGTCCAGACTTGTTGAATAACAGGCTTGTATATCAAATAGAGCAGGTAATTCACGAACAGAAATCATAGAAGTTAAGCCACATATATCTGATACCAACAATTATAATCACTGGACACAAAACTGTACGTTAAATCACTAAAACTTGTAATCTTAGGGGATATTCAATTATATATCCGGATTCGGATCAATAGCAAATCAAGATTCAGATTCACTTGGCAGATCGAATACAACAGTGACGTAATTATGACATCACTGTTGTTTGTTTATGTTTTTTTTCAGTCCTATTTTGCAAATTTTAATTATTTACAACGAAGATGTTGTCTGTTTGCAGCAGTTGTTGCTATAGATGTCTTTCTTAAATCATTTATAATCGTTAGCACTCATCGCCGACGTCACGTCACAAGTGAAACGGGATTCAAGCGGGATTCACCGAATCCAAATCCATTCATTAACAGAATGCACTTTTTCACTGAATCCAGATTCGGATTCACTATGTATTCAAATCCAGATTCATTAATCGAATATTCCCTTAGATAGCAATTTTCAAATCAACGATTCACTCTAACGTAACGTATCATCTGCAACAGCCCACTTATGCAATATCGTAGAGTGACACTGCCAGTATAAACTGCTACTGGAAATAATACAAAGTGCAATGAATGGCAGTACCTCATCCTTAGCATGAAACAGATACTCTCCGCCATTGCTTAGCTTGAGTCGGAACACATTTGGTTTCTTCGTGTAGCTCGTCGCAGCCGAAGCACTGATGCCTGCTAGCTCTATCTGTGGACGATACATGGTCTTCGGATCCTACACATGCAGATATCATGTCTCAACACTTTATGTACAACTGAAGTTACTGTTTACTAAACAGCGAGTGAGTGCCTGTCAACATACGGCAGGGTCAGTTGAAAAACAGATCTCCAAGGCAATCAGCTGCCGTACCACTATCATCAACCAAAACCTAACCAACCGAGAAAAGTACATGAAAAATACAAATCATACAAAAAACAACCCTCATACAAAACAAAACAGTAGTTAAACAAGCAAACAAACACAAAAACCTAATACAAATTACAATATAGTGCCAACAAATATTTTGTCAGATAAGATAAACTGTAAACACAGATGCACTACTGTTTTAACAGTCATTTTTCCTTTGGATAAATCTGGTCTTCCTGATCCACAGTCAGCAGCGACAAAGTACAACAGGCAACTGAATAAAACAGCATACGCCATGTTACATGTACTGCAAACTGCAGCAAACGTTAAACATGCAATATACATCCTTGTACGTGCTCATACATTTTGAAAACCACTTACAACTTCTTCCTTGACGTATTGATATTAAGACACAGTACTCATTTAACTGTTTTACTCTACTTTTAATTTATTCTCACCATCAACTGCTAACTGTTCTTTTCCAGTAGGATTTTATAACGTCACTGATATGAAGCGGTCTATTTTTGCTTTAGGCCATGTTAAATTTTTGTCGCTTCTGACTAGTTAACGATTATAAATTGGTGGTTAGAAATCACGGCAAACACTGACGGCTTTGGCGTGCTTTTGATCTTTGTAGAACAGCAGTGAGTCGGTCGTTAGCAAAGTGAACATCTTCTCCCATCCTCTGTACACAGACGGACATATCACCATCATCGTCATCGTCATCGTAATCACACAAACACAGCTTAATCATCATTTTCTACGTAAACCGCAATCAGCTATCTCTCTAAGGTCCAACCAAAAGTAAACTCACTGTCATCATGACAATGTGGGGATCATCGACACATCAAACAACAGCGGTGTCGGAAAGTGGATTAGTTAACTGATGGTAAAAGTAAACCAAGTTTTGTGAAACCAGACTAATTCTCTTCTGTTCGAAAAAGAGAGACACCGTGGAATAACTGCCACAGGTTTTCATAGGCTACGTGATGATCCTGTCTATACCCAACACGGCCATCAAACAGTATGAAAGTACTAAAGGGAACTCCTTCAAGTATGATTCTAATCAGAGAAAATCAACTACTAAACTCATTATTTCTTGATCTACCAACTCCTGTGGAGAGGCTGGACGGTTGCTTGATTAGTGTTCAACAGCAGTTTCAACACAAAGTAGGCTATATTGTGCATTTCATAATTAACACATTTAAAAAAAACATACTAAGCCATGAGAGAAACGATAACTATATCAACAGCTGTTGTACTGTCCTACTGACCGAGCATTAGATTTCTTAGTAGTGGACTCCCACTCGTGTTTACGAGACAGCATGCCTTCAAGGGAGCTTGACGGTGCAGCGGCAGCTGCGGCTTCTGCTGGACCTACAGCCACAAGCAAACATCACACGTTCACCAGACACTATAACATACTTGGCTTCCAGCACTAATGCTCTCTTCCAACTAGAAACCTAAGCAGTATATACATGCTGGCAACATGTCTGATGACTGTGCGACCTTGACCTTTGACCTTAGTATAATGCATGCCGAGTTAATGCCATGCACTGTATGTCCACCAAGTTTGGTGTCGATAGCTTGACTCGTTTTCCTTTTAGAGCATGAATACACACACAGACACACATTGCCATTGATCATCCTAACCACGCATCGGCTATGGCCGGAGTGGGTAATAACCGCCAACACTGCATGTAAAATAATGATCCGGCATAAACTACAAGACCAGCATTGAAACCAGCCATTACTGTTTTTATATACAGAATGCACAAATAATTAACTAGCTTAACAGAAACTTTCACTATGTAGCTACAAGAAAGTAACCAATACCAGGTCTGCATAAAGTAAAAGAAAGTAATACACTACCATCATAGGCTAGTATTATGTGAACATTAGGCTATAATAACCACAACACAGCATCAACAAAACCTACTATGTACAATTTCTTATGATTTCGCAACAGAAGATAAAAATTTGCATGAGATATGAAGGTAATAAATGAATAACACATCACAAAACAAACAGGAATGATAAAGCACATACAGAGCATACTGCCACCAGCTAATTTGCCATCACACAAACGACAATCATGAATGGTGGAGAAGCAACCGCTGACTGATATGCTGTCGATCTAAAAGCGGAATGAAGCTACATAGTGAGAATGAAGGATTGGAGCGATGAAATTCTATGCTTTTTAGTGAAAGACCACATCATCATAACATCGTTGAAGTTCTTAGAGATCATCTTAGGTCGGTGCAACCATCTGATGCACTGCCTAACAACCACTATCAGCCAACTGGCATTCAAAACACAAGGAACCAGTTACTTCTTAACATGTGACGTCATCTGCAGTATGTTTATTTAAAGTTGTGAATGGTGTAGTTTCTCTACAAAGAGTTATAAATTAGAGGTGTAGGGTTAGTGTTCGTTGTCAGGTACTAAGAAGCTGATAGGTTGATAGTGGCTGAAAGTTAAAAGTAAATGTTCTCCCACACTCATTACCAAGTGTTGGGCCCAGAGGCGATCCCAGTGTACAGGCAGTCAGCCTGCAGGTGACTAAGCCATCCACCCAGCAGTAGGCTGCCATTACTTTCTACCAGGCCTTCCCAGCCAAAGAGCGTCATCGCCCATCGGCCGGTACTAAATGGCTGATAGTAATGCATCAATTAGCAATGCCCGTCTTAGGTTGACTACAAAAGCCTTCTCAGTGCACTGAACATTACAGCTCTTGCATCCTTTAGCAAAATCGGCGACGATACCTCACGTCTATTGTTGACAGAAGCTTGTTTAATTGCCTCACATACGTGAACGGGCATGATAAGTAGACAGGCAGTCACTGGTGGGTGGGTTGCACTGTCACATCTGATATTGCAAGAAATGAACTGTGACGGCAAGCCCCTACTGGTTCTACCAAATGTAACATGAAAAACAGCGTATCAGTTACCATACCGCTATACAGTGGTCACTAAAATAATAAACATATTTCATGTTGGAACTTATTCGTGCAAATTCCTCAACGTTCCTGGTCAAAGTCTTTAATATTGCAAAAATGGTGACATTACAAAAGAACTGGTCTTTCACTACTAGACTTAACAGTGCAATGGGAACGCATCTACCTATTTTGGCCAAACCTGTCACACTTTTTTCGGCCTTTTCGAAAGGCTTCTGCCTCTTGCCAGCTTAATGAGCCAACATAAATGCACATTTGATACAGCAGATGAAGCAAGGCAGAAACTGTTATAATTCTATTTGTCTGAAGAGTTGCTCCAGGCTTCAAGAAGTCTCTAAAAATAAAGCTTTTGGGAATAATTGTAATAGGTTTCAATAAGACGGACAGATGCCCTTCCCGTCACCCAAACAAAAATGTCCAAACACTGAAAGAACTCATAAGCTTTGATACAAAGCACAGATCACCAACTAAAACTCATTGTTTCTTCATCTAGTAAGCAAATTCTGAAAGAAGAAATGCCACACCTCTCAAGCCAGCTGTCCAACATTAACAGCAGAGGAAAAATTACGTGTGATAAATTTACATCAATCAAAATGCAGAAAATGCAATAGAGTTACAACAAACAGAACAATGAAACTGATGTCAATTATGTCACTAAATTAAAACTAATCTGCAAAAGCAGAATACAAGAACTACCAGAAGTGACAATAAATTAAAATCTTTAATTGGTGTAAGGATCGGAATAAAAACAATTAGTGTAATTCTGTTTCAAGCACAAACCCATTAAGGGCAAATCAGCTTATCAAATTTAATAAAATTTATACAAAGCAGTCACAGCAACAGAATCGGCTGCATAATTCATAATTTTATTAGGACAATTCCCTGAAAAGGTCACCACAGGAAAATAATTTATACAGGCAGATGACCTTGCTGTTGCCTAACCAAGAGCAACAAAGCTTGGGATATATGGCACATGAACAGCACAGTCAATGGTAAGAACTGCTACTTGTAGACGATGTTAGTTTCTCAGAATTGAGATTAAACCAGTATCAAGAAGTTATCACAGAAATGATTAGCAATTAAGCTTAAGTAATGTTAGTGGATTAGAACAGTGAAACTACTGAGAAATAATTAACAGGAAGCAATACTAATATTAATATCGACGTATAAATAGCCCGACTTCACGCCAATAAACGAAACGATCCGCCACAATCATTATCAACAGACGAAATTAGTGCCGACTTGAATGAAAAGTCAAAATGTTAATCACTGGTTGATAGTCTCTTTTAAAACTTCTTATCCGACACGACAGTAACCCAACACCAACGACAACTGTGAACCGTAACTCAGCTGAGAAAGTGCAACAAGCAGGTTGCAGTGCGACGAGCGCCTATCACTGCCTGCCAGCAACCAATACTTACGCTTCCCGGCCGGGGTCGATTCCACTCTCTTTATTGCCGCCGACGGTTTTGACGTTTTTGACTGTTTCGGTAAAGAGGCCGACCGTGACACCTCACCCACCATCAGTCTTTGAACTGGTGTGGACAAAGTTATCGGAGGTCACGATTTAAATTATACTCAGTAAGCATGCACATGGAGGTAATGGATAGGCTTAGTGTTAATAAACTTGGGGCTACAAAAGTGAAGGTCAGTATCATGTAGTCCATAGCATAGCATGGCTTTGATACCACTTTTGGACTAAATAACATATAGGCCTTGTGAAGCACCATAAGTGAAATGTATGAAAAGTTCTACATATGAGATCAATACAGATAAATATCAAATAGGAGATAATGAAAGAAAATATGAGCAATGTTGCAATATGTACACATCGCAGGGGCATAGTTCACATTTTGTATGTGATAAAATTACAGACTCACGGATAGGACAGAGCCAAACTAGGTGATAAAATAAACATTTTGTTTCATACAGCATGACTGTCATTAAACGACGAAATAGACAACATATCAAACAGAAACAAAAACAGATACATTCACACAAACATATTCCACTGGATGCTGCACAACTGGTTTATTTTCTCAATAAGACACCTTGGTTAGGCCATGTCCTCCAATGATCTCCCCCACAAAACTACCACAGAACTCTAAAAGAATGATTTTGAACAAACGGTACGCCCCGGCAGACATCAAATCAACAATGGCAACAGTGCCAAAGCGGCAAAGGCAGTTAGTGGTTACGCACTCATACACAACAACTTCAGCGTCTCAGATTCGTTCTATGATTGTGGCGCTATATAAATTTGTATGTATGTATGTAGGTATGGCTATCATATGAGTCAACCTGTGTTAGATGATATTCCTAATAAAGAAATAACAGGTTTTGCTGGAGGAAAGCTTTCTGACCACATGCCCGTGATGACGGATACCAGTGTAGTTGTATCACGAAAAAGATGCTAGAATTCTGCTCAACAGTGGTGTCATCTGAATCGGTCTCCACATCACAGCAGTCAGCAGCGGTTACATATATGAAATTCGCAGGTAGTAAATCACGACAAAAGTGATCAACCCGGCACAGCAAATGAGCAAGATCAAGAAGCTACAACAGCATATGACGATAACAGACGGGCAACTATCACGACACACAAAACAACTGAAAGGTTGCCTCATCAGCTCAGTACTGACCTTCTTCTGACTTTTCACGAGATCTCTGAGCGGCAACGTCCGGTGCATCTTCTGGCACTGCGGTCGCTTCGGCTTTCTCTTCTTCTACCGGCGCCACAGGCTCCACGGTCGGCCTTCATCACACAGCCGCATCACACCAATATCAGCGTGTCATATCAACCACGTATCATCACTGAAAACAACAATCATATTACAGCGATTATACAGGTCAACATGTGTCGGATGGCATATTCAGTTAAGATTTGAAAGATTTTGTTGTTGCTGCCCGCGTCCCCTTGGTGACTGCAACAAGGCAGTTGTAGACATCAGACTTTGCTCATTACTGTCAGTCACTGGGCGGCCATATCTGCATCGTCTATGCCTGGCCAGTACATGCATACATCACGTCATCCGTAAAGCTGAAACTACGTATCATCAGAGGAGGACCAAGCCATCGTGAATTTGTTGGTGAATTTTAAATGCATAGTTTTTGAGATATGTGAGCATACAGACACACAGTCATATAGACAGACTCCGCACTCAACCACCAGCATCATTGCTGTTTTAATGGATGTTTTCCAAGTGAAACTATGTTAGCCAGTTCTATCACAGTTTTCTTCATCCAACTGTTCCCGAAAAGAATCTCTGATAGGGTTTGTATGGGTCAGAAGCCATTCCAGATACTGAATCAACAGTGTCAAAGCACTGAATTAAACTGGAAGCAGGGAAAATCACACAGTGGCCTTATTCTGTATTCATCTGCCGCCGGATTTACCGAGGGAAACAAGAGCTGCTTCCGTTATGGCTCTCCCAGTGCTTGTACAACCATCACACACACACACACACACACACACACACCTTGCTTATCTATCAGTTACACATAGAAAATGCCCACAGATGTTGTCTGCTGTCACATCTAATGTACCAACATGACACTATTGATTTACAACGTTTATAACTTCACCTTTACACTGAAGCGACTTCAGACAGATGCTGTATATTACATCATCAATGATTTAAATAAGTGCGAGCCAGAATAAACGTGACAGTCTCAAGCAAGGCATCAAATAAAACAACACAACGACACAACTTTTTTATTGTCCATTTTCCAGGTCCACATCGGTGAGCTGGTGGTTCCCAGGGATACTGAGCAAATCTGGGGACTGATGTTGTAGGAGTTAATAACAAGCTGTCCACTACATAGATGTAGAACAGTTAGATTGTATGCATACAAACATAACTAAATATCAAACAGTGAAGAAGTAACTGACTCTGGTTCAGGCGGCGGCAGGAATTCCTCCAGGTACTTGTCGGTGTACGTCTTCTTCTTGGGGACCTTCATGCCAGGATGCTGCGCCTCGTACTCGGCCTGCTGACGCCTCTGACGATCCCGCAGTTCCAGCTGTCACCAACACCCCCAACTTGTCTTACAGTCCATACTTCACGACAATCCAGCAGAAGCCGATACCAGACTCACACGAAACACCAAAAGTATAGTTTGTTTTGTCGAGATGCAGACCCAGATCGAATGTAAACACTCGAAACACTAGAAATGTTGCATCATGATGTGCACATTAGTGTCGGAAATATCATGGTTACAATGCTGCAAAGAAACAATGTAGTGCCCACTGACCGTAGTAATTCGTTCAAGAGCAAGAAATCTCTCCTCTTGTGTGGCCGCAGCTCTTTCAAATGCTTCATGTTTCTTCAGCAGAGTCTCGACAGCATCCAGCGTGTCCTGCGTAAACATACAGTATTACAAATAAAATGTGAAAATGAAATTTTCAACTTATATGTGATTCATTTCCACAGGGTATCACAAAAAAACCCGTCATTGGCCAAAGAGTCAAAGAAGAGATCTCGGTACACGTTTTCGTCAACTGCTGACCAATCTTTCACCATCCGATTTAGCAATAAGCAGCGAATGTGTAATTAAAGGTCCCACCACGTATGTGTCACTACACTACCTTGTAAAATATATGGCACCCATGACTAGTGATGATCAATGGTTTGTTTTCAGCACCACCCTGTAACATATGACTGCAGTGGTCAATGGGTGTTTCATTGCGCATTCTGTTTCTCCTCTATGCTAAATGCTGTGCACTTTTTAAATGTTTTTCTTTAATCAATGCTCCAAAATCCCACGCTTACTCCCACGCTTTTTCCTTCATCAAGTTGCTTCCAGCAGACTACACAGGGCCAAACATGGTAGGTTAATGCGCTGATGTACTGGTATCGCCAACATGCTGAAACTAACACTGTATCTCAATCATGACAAGCAGTGTCAATTTCCACAACCAACAAAACCTTATATACAGTACACTAGGCAATTTATATACATTTACTGGTTCTCCATATCGGACCTGCATTTGCTCTAAAACACACACTTGCCACTTATAAACAAGAGGGCCTAGCAGTGGCTAGCATAGCGCGAGATGACCCCTCCCCTCTTCCCAGCATGCACTGCAACCACAATGCGCCCGCAACTCGCAGTGCATGCGCAGTAAATTTGGATCGGAATTTGAAACCTAAATTAGCTATAATGCGCCGATGCACTTCCGTCACAGACAGATGGACAGATAGACGGACACTGACATCGTAGCATAAGCGCGAGATGTATACATTACATCTCGCGCTAAAAAGTGACGTTTGCATTTAATGCACAAAATGCTGATTTAGATCATCTGTGTTTGGTAAATTTCACA
>Ga0209366_1000327_pt1 | contig 11074 bp, 4 predicted proteins | sample WorMetmaBAHAMAS2_FD_187391 | JGI IMG/M metagenome (GOLD analysis project Ga0209366, IMG submission 187391) | Marine gutless worms symbiont microbial communities from Max Planck institute for Marine Microbiology, Germany - Inanidrilus... | ecosystem: Host-associated > Annelida > Digestive system >...
CAATTTAATAATTCGATTCTCAGGAAAATCATTAATTGATGCCACCAGATGTCACATATTTTAAGGCTAAAATGCACCAAACGCCCCAGACCCCGCTGGGGAAGCTTACAACCAGACCCCCTAGCTGGATATAAGAGGGGCCTACTTCTAATGTAAGGGAGGAAAGGAAGGGAAGGGGAAGGGAAAGAAAGGAGAGGGGATGGACGACCCCCAGATTTTGAGCTGGCTATAAGGTCGACTTGTATGGGATATTTTGTGGCGAGTTGTCCGTATTTCAACGGAACTGGTTCCGTATACGTTTGTATCCGTAAATCGACGGAATAACGAAGCGTAGGCCCACATTGCAATGTAGATTTCGGGGCATAATATATAGTATACTAGCTGACAACTGAGTGTATTCGGAGGGGGAGGTCCGAGGTACCCAATACTTTCTCATCGGTTTTGTGCGAATCTCACGGGTGGCGCTGGAGGAAAGTGCGGGGTGGGGGGTCAAACCCCCATAATGTCTCCGTGGCCTCGCCGCCATGGCCTCGTCGCTGCGGCCGTGTTCATAAGACTGCAGCTGACGGCCGTGTCGCAATGATTGATGGACGACCGAAACGTTTGCGACGAAGGTCAGTGATTTTGGTCGAGGTCACGTGACCGAGCGGTTCCCCACCCACTGTGGCCCGGCTGCAGCTCGGAGCTGGCTGGCTTGCTCATTCGTGTGATAGCTACTCCAGCGACTTGCTGGACCAGACGTACGTCTGGACGGTGAATGAGACAGATCGATGATGTCACGTGAAGCTTATATTATACTTTCTTCTTGTCATTTTATTGAAAGCACACACACACACACACGCTCCTTCTGTACAACTTGCTGCTGTAGTTTGTCGACCGTGGTCTCTAGCCGCGTTGCGCAGTGATCGACAGCAGCTCTTGTGATACTTTGCGACGTTCTTGTTCTTGTTGTTGTTCGTTTTTGTCTTACGGTTCGGTTGACTTTAACGGCTTGTAAGTTATAACTCGTCAGCGGTTACATATAAGGTCACTGTGGGACGTATACTAATAGGAAGTCATACCTTGCTACATTCAAACGCAGCCATCAACGTGCTGCGTGCTGCTCCGAAAGTCGGAAGTTCCTCGCATCGTCTGACTATGACGTGGACTCTCCGGTGAGTGATTAACCGCATCCATACTGGACTTGTTTTGCTCATTCACTAAGGTCCGGTTGCACCATCCATACTTAACTTAAGTAGTCCTTAAATCTCCAATTAACTCTGACTTAAGTGGAGATTAGTATAAACGCATTGCACCATCACCACTTAACTGCTAATTAAATGGAGATATAATTGGCGATTTAACGACTACTTAAAGTTAAGTGGCCATTAGCTAAGTGATGATTTAAGCGAGGTTGGTGCAACCTGCCCTAAGTCTGTCTGACCCCGCCATCCACGCACTAAAGAATTAACAACAGCCTGGACCGATTGATTTACGTGGATCGCTAAGTGGTCAGTGTTAATTGTCCTTACAAATATCGCATGAATGTTTCATCTGGTCGTCAGTATGCTGACGTTGAGCATGACTGAGTACTGCAACGTTCAAACCGTCTAAACTGCAGCTGTGTTAATTCGTAAAACTTTATTCACAGCTGAGTCCTGCATGCTGCAGAGAAGTTTTCAGCGTCTAATTAATTAATATTCGTTTCGTCATTACCGTTTGGTAAAGACAGAACAGTCGATTAATGCCTGCGAGCTGAAGCTTACAGCGTATCGTTTGATTAAACAGCAGCACTTGGGGCTGCAGGTGCGTTTGATCTCTTCATTATAATTGCGCCTGTCTATCGTCCTGCCTGTTAGTGACCCTTTGTCACGTGAGCACGTAATTAAAACCTGCTATTCCAATCGTTCATACAGAATGCGTACCATGCCGCAATGTGCCGCATCATGCCGCAAACGTTAGCATCATAATAAACACGACACAACATAACGCGCCCGCGCGCACGGCACCGCAACGCACCGTACCGCAGATAATTCGGTGTGAACGAACCTTTAAACAGAACTATATATTATGCCGCATATGCTCAAACTCCATTGGTTCGATTTGCCGTGGATCTGATGTATGTAGATTTGTTGCGAATCGAACCAGTAGCCTAAGTTTCAGCTGTATTTAATAATTAGCGAATACTAATACTGTGTTTCGTCTATAGGCCGCGTACGTGACCTACTCACGCACAATGACCTCTAGGCCTCTAATGGTCACATTTTCACTACAAGCATCACTTATAGTACGCACGCCCTGTCTTCTGTATGCTGAATCACCCGTACAACGTTAATAGCCACTATTCACGGAGACCATGCAGGCTGCTATGTCGACTACAACCGTGCACGAACTGACATGTGAACGGACGGACGCTTGTCGTCCTCGATAAGAGGCTATTCACGCATCATCCATTAGTGCCTACTACGCACTTGTAGACTCATCGGTAGAGGTTTATCGAGCCAGACAGACAGCTGATGTTGGAACGTGACAACACAATGATCTAGCTGCAATAATGATAACTGGCCTACGTAGAATACATAGGCCATAAGCCTGGACACGATCGTCGCAAAGGGCGTATCCAGAATTTTCATTTTGCGGGGGATCGTGTTTCCGTTTTTTGACCATACATATCTGCGTAGGATACGAGTAATGTGATAAGTAATTACATATATGGGACGTTTATGGCTATAGGCCTACATACTTACATACCTAGCCATACATATAGGCTATAGTTATCGTGTCATATGCATGTGTGCATACACACATGCATATATAACTATAAGTATAGGCTAACAAATCTTAGATGTGCAGTTATAAAAAAAAAACAAAAAGACAAATTCTCAAAAAACGTTCTAAAACTTAAAAAAAACTTGTCACAAGTTTGGACAGCTGTGGCCCACTTGCCGATCTGGATACGCCATTAATCGACGGACTAGATTTAAGTAAGATTACGTATCACTTCCATTCTGTATTGGAAACCCCTATTTCAGCCAGTGACTCAACCAATTAGGGACATCGCCATGGGGTGGACCGCGCTGGACGTCACCCATGCACTTTCCTGGGGGGGGGCACATGCAGTCACTGGACTGCGCCTATCGTCCACCCAAGTTTTATCGACTATAATACACCGGTGACTTGGCCGAGTAAGGCGGGCAGCTGCCATCACTGGTGGCAGTGTGGTACGACCATGAGGACGATACGTCAGCGTGCTTGCTTGACGGAGCATGACCGATGGAAGGTCACTGTTGGCGTTAGCCTATGTGACCGCCAACAACCTTGCCATAACAGCCTGCCTAGTATAGCAACAGCCGTTTAACTTATTGTCGAAGTTCAACACAAAAGTTTAATCAAAGTTTTAAACAATAAAGGCCGCGTCGCCAACCATGGTGACAGACCCACTCATAGCCGCCGCACACAGTCGTTTCACCGTATTTGCCAGGTGCCCCCAGTGTTGACCTTCATCTAAGTATACACGATTCCTCGGGCCCACCCCACTCACCATCTCAAAGAGCAGCTTGATTGATTCAGCCTTTTTTCACGGCCAAATGATGCTACATTTAGTGTTACAATGCGCTGCTTCGTTCCTCTCCCCCGGCTTGGTCGAGTCAGCCGTTTTTCGTTACCAGCGGACTGACTGACCGACACGGAGCTCGACCGGTAAGAATAGGCTGCTTGTACTATATAGAGGGGCCGACGCCGCGGTCTAATAAAATTTACAGTCAAAGCTGAATCATGCGAATTTACGCAGGAAGCAAATTACACAGCCACTGATGCGATCAGATTTAAAAGTTCGTTCACACCGGATGCGGTGCGTTGCGGTGCGTTCGCGGCACCGCATGACACCGCACGTCGACGCATTGACCGCACGGTACCGCATCCGATGTGAATGGACTGTAGGGGCCACAATGTAGGCGGCCTACTTCGGCGTTTGACCGATCGTCACTTTGTGAGCCACTATATAGGCGAGGTTTGACGTAACTGATTGTGGAGGTGACTGGCGCAGACAGTGTGATTCCTGAACAGCTTGTATCACGTGATCGCCGTCGAATATCGAGTAGGCCTAGTGCCTGCTGTCGTTGTGACAATATGGCGCCAACTTCGTCATTGGTATAACGCTAAATTCCACGACAGCAGTTTCCCTGTAACTTTCCGTAGCAAATGTTACGGAGAAAATGCTTACGTGGAATTTGGCCTATAGAGACAGTGGCGAGCGCTGCGCGTTGCAGTAGTCAATGAGTCAAAGTACGAGAGATGGAGATTGTTGAGCTAGCGCGGCTGTGAGTGACGTATAGCTGTGACGTCACGGTCGAGTTGCTGAGGCGCAGAGCGTAGCGGAAACAGATGAATCATGAAAGAAACGACACTGGCGCAAAACAGCTCGCACTGACCGCCGAGCATGTCGTCACCCAGCTTCCTCCGCACGCACACAACTCACGGCGACATGCAGGCTTGATAAGTTAGCCGTCCAATAATTAATGGCTGCATCAACCGTTTATTTCATTGCAGCCAGCACTTCTGCACATCTGCAGGAAAAAAAATTCAGCAAGAAAATGGGCGGTGCGTGCATGTGTTAAATGCTCATTAGATGTGACGTAAAGCATTCCACGGAAACGGTTTTCTCGTAGCATCCTTGTGACATCCTCGCCGACACGCCCGACATCCTCGCGAGGATGTCACAAGGATGCTAAGAGGAAACTGCTTCCGTGATGGAATTAAAGCTTAATGCCTGACGTATATCTCTCGCCAGTCGACATCAGGCGTCGCGCGACGCGATTGGCTGTAAGCTTCGTCGTTGCCATTGACAACAGTATGCGGAAGTGTAAACAACTGTCAGTATCATGGTTAGTATTATTTGTTTTGTGTTTTACGGAATAAAAACTTTCAGCGTCAATTATTAACAAAAGCACCTACATGGTAGTAGTCTTTATTAATTGTTAGCTGCATGTTGTTCAGAAATCAGCGATAGCGCTTGAACAAAAGTCGTCACTGTTATTTACACTTCGTAGGGCCTACTATAAGAAAATAGCTATAAGAGTAGTTGAAAAGTTCAACTGTAAATGATTCTCTATTTCTCTTGCTGACTTACGAGAGACATATAACTAGGCTAGTATAGGAGTCTGGGCTATAGGCCCTAGATATCAGGATGAGGTTGATGGAATGAAGCCGCGGAAGCTATAGTTCTGGAGACAAGGTGAAGCATATGGAAAGGAACGATCGGTTATTTGCAAACAGGATGATTTAGTAAACGAATGAGAGTGACATGAGAAGAACAAGTTCTGTGAGAAGGTTGAACAGTGATAGGGCTTTGCAGATATTGTAGCGAGCCGAGGCCTTGTCGAGTTTCTGTGTTGTAAGGCCGATAGAAAGTTAGCTCTTGTTAGTTCTGCAGAAATTGCAATATGTCAGTTCTAGGCTAAGTATGCCCAGGCTAGCTACGGACAACAGAAGACACTTAGGCCAAGGAATGTGGCATAAAAGTTGTTCTGGGAGAACAGATGTAAGTTTTTGAGTGGCAGCACTTGAAGAAACAGCTTGGATAGCATTATTTTGAGTTTGCACCAACCACTGTTTTACTGTTTTCTAAAAACTAGAAACCTAATCATTCATATTAACATGCATACCAATGCTGGCAGCCCACTTCATAACTGTGTGACCTTGACCTTTGACCTTTGTCATCAGGGACTTCAGGGTCTGTGCATGCTGAGATCCTGCCATAGAGTATAATGTGTACCAAATTTGGTAAGTCTTTTCTTTTACATGCACACACAGACAGATGCCACTGATTAGAGTTAGAATGATGCACAAAAAAAACTGACTAGACAGATACACTAATTTTCTGTCATCTGGACCAGCCGAGTCAGTATCTGGTCCAGTAGTAGTGAATGGTGATGAATTGTGCCATGTTTGTTGCATCATGCAGGTGGTGGTAATTAGTTGCTAGTCTCTGCAGTAGTGTGACTGATGGCAGTGGCACCGGTGCATCTACGTACTCATCAAATTCAGCATGTATAGCAACCACCGTCTTGATAGTGACGGGCCAGAATCAGAGAAAACACGTCATTGATGCTACATTTTTATTGCACCGGTACTAGCCTGACACCATGTGATGTGCAGAATGTGATTTTGCACAATGCACTTTATTAGGTAATTATGTTGTCTGCATTATATTTATGATCAGGGTTCAAATGAATCGATTGAGCTGCAGCCTCCACAGATGCTGTCAGATGACCAGCTGCAGACACTTATAGCAAAAACACATTGTACGTTCTTGCTTTGTGTAATATTTAATCTACCTTTCTGTGTACTTAACATTCTATAAACCTCTTTCTTTTACGAGCAAATGACAAGTAGTTTTATATCAGGTGAATAATGTTACACTATACATTTAACATTAACATGTACGGCGATTGTTGTGTATGTAATTTAACAAATGCCCCAGTTTCTATGTTAAATTTGCTTATTTTGTGATTGCTCGGGTATTTGGGTATCATCCAAGTCAGTGCATTGTTTTGAAACAAAATGTTGCCTGTACATATGTCTATAATATTAGCATACAAGTTGAATGTGCTTAGCTTACAATAATTCTTCATGCAAATCAGGCCTTTTTATTCATGTTATGTAATACACTGTCAGTTTTTAGTGTAGAAATCTAAAACTTCATAGATGAATGTATGCTTTGTATATAATTACTAATGGAAATTAATGTGTTATGGATGTAGTAGTAGTGTGATCTGTCTGTGTGTTGGAATCATCTAAGAGCCGTACGAAAACAGCTGAACTAACTGAGATTCAATTTGAAATATTGTCTCGTTTGGAGCCAGTGAACCATGTAATGTACAGTGGCGCCACCTGGCTGATATGACTGAATGAACTGTGCTCAGCTGTGATGTGGCCTGTTGCTAACACTGCTTCAACTACCTGTTAGCTGATGTGAAGTGGTATTTTCATTAGTCGAGTAATTAGCGCGAGATGTAATATATGCATCTTGTGCTTATGCTACGATGTCAGTGTCCGTCTGTCTGTCCATCTATCTGTGACGGAAGTGCATTGGCGCATTATAGCTAATTTAGGTTTCAAATTCTGATCCCAATTTACCGCGCATTGCGGTCGTGGTGCATGCGGGCGCGAGGGAAGGGATCATCGCCAGGAAGAGTGGAGGGATCATCTCGCACTATGCTAGCCACTGCTAGGCCCTCTTGTTTTATATTATGTTACTGTTGATGTCTAGTTATGAGTAGGGGTCTAATGTGGTTGTGCTGCAGTTGATAGGTCGGATGTTGAAAGGCACCTGCAGCGATATAGAATGTACGATCCATCTCAAGGTGCAACTTCGGGAATTCCGCTGTTGACTGCACTTTCCATTCCTGAGTTTGCATCAAATCCACTTTACTCACGCATACTTCAGATCTTTGTTGATCCTCAGACCCAGCAACTTCATGCAAATCGTTTCCTTCAGCTGTGTGCATTAATGAGCTCCAACATGCCAGTTGCTGCAAAAAAGCGGTGTATGTTGCTTTATTGTTTTTTGTATTTCCTGTAGTAATATAACAGTATAATTTGCTTGTTGTCAGACTCTACATTGGTGAAATCTTTAACTTGAAAATATACTGCTAGAGTTCATAGTAAATGAATTGCAAAAATCAGTTGCCATATAGCAGAGATATGTGCAAGAGTATAACGTCACAATTTTAACTTAGGCTAGCCAGTTGGCTGGTTGTTTTGATTATGCTGTACTTGGGTAGTCTGGTCTCCTAGTATTTGATTGTATACTTTAAAGCAAAAGGTTCATCTGTCCCAGAATTGGATATTATTATCACTTGTCAAAGGTTGCCAATTTTAACCTGCTGCCTTTAATGACGTTTGGTAACTAGAAAACTAAGAGTTTCTAAGCTGTTGTCGGGCCTGTTTGCATTATTCCATGTTTAGCTATTTATGGTAGAAGTCCGACTTGTGATGGACAGATCGACAGACAGACAGACAGATGGACTGACACTGAGTCACAGTTACTGTGGTAGCATAACATCACACTGCATAATTTGTGAGTTTTACTAATTTTAACATTGAAAACTTATTTATTAGTTTTATGCGTAGGCCTAACAGTTAACGATATATTTTGACTTCTAACTCAATGTTTACTGTTGCAGACTGTCAACGATTCGTTATTTACAGTTGTGACAGACCAGTACTATTGTTATAATTTTTTTTACAAAAAACTATGACATATGTGTGTGCTTTCATGTCAGTTGCCTTTTATTGTCTGGACGCGTACAACACTGGAAGCTTACACTATGCAGAGATGTTTCACTTTTACAAACTGTTGTTTGGTGACGCCCTTGACGATGATTCCGTCCTACAACTTGCAGCCGCAGCAATCCTCCGTGACAGCAGCGACATTGAACGTCCCGTCGGTGTCACGTTTGAAGACTTTGACCAGGCACGTGTCTAGCATTTGCCGCTACAAATTTATCAGTAGTGTAAGACTGTCTTGCATACTGACCATATTACACCGTCCACTAGTAGTAATCTAGTGCTCTCTGTCTTATTTCACTTGCCAATTGTTTATTCACTGCAGGCATTAAATTGAATATATCTTTGATATAGTGTAGATTTAATGGTCACTGTTTATTAATTGTGTATATATTATAAATGATTTTATTTACCTACTTACTTTATGCTAAGTTCTTAGATGACAGAACTACTACTTTATGGTTAATGTTGTAAAGTAAATATATTACCGTTTGCAGTTGGTGTCCGATGCAGAAATTGTGGAAAGATTTACTGCAAATCTCCAGTTACCATTGACAGAATAAATGCTGAACATCTTGAGGACTGTCATTTATACATTGTTATTGCATACAGCTAGTTTCATTTATTTCTTATGACACCCATTTATTTGTTTAATTCATGCTTAGATTTTTGTGTGTGAAAATATAGCATGGATATACTCAGTAACCATTTAACCAGTCCATAATGTTAGTTGTTTATACACTATCTTGTGTTATTAAATTTAGGTGTAGATTTTTTAGTATAATAGTATTAGTAGTATTGTTTAGCCTGCTCGGCAAACTTGCCAGAAGGGCTATCTATTTTTTAATATAGTGTGTAATATACAGGGTGGCCCAAAAAATTTGCACAATTTTTTGTAGGCTTTAACTGTATCAAATATTAATCGATTTTTGAAATAGTTTTACTGTCAAAATCAGGAGAAAATTTGCAATAATATTATCACTAAAAATCCCACCACACCTAAGTGTGTTGCTACACTACTTTGTGAAATGTCACTGAGTGGGGCAAACTGTTGCAGCATTTTGTTTTTTATGCTATTAGTTAGTGGCAGTGCCGGCTTGAATGCGTCTTCCAGCAGCAAGGGGGACACATTGAAAATTTGATGTAAAAACTGCAGGATGTGACAGTTACTTTAGACAATAACTGAGACACTAATCACATTGTTTCCTGTTGCTAATTTTTAAAAATATGTTGTTACAGAAATTGTTTTGTTTTTAATTTGCTTTTAAGTCACTGTGGGGATTAAGACACTTGACATGTCACAAGATTGTCTGCCAACAAACCTAAGTGGTGGTGGGATTTTTAGTGATAGTATTATTACAAATTTTCTTCTGATTCTGACAGTGAAATAATTTCATAAATCGGTTAATATTTGATAAAGTTAAGGCATAGAAAAAAATTGTGCCACATTTTCTGGGCCACCCTGTAGTGGGAGCTAAACTGCTCCAGCCTACAAAGTGTGCTTTAGTTAAGTTAGTTAAGCAACTGTTGAGCTTGTTAGTTCATTGTGTTCTATTGTTTGTATTGGTGCGCTTGCTAGCTAATGTGCCAATCAGTGTTGGTTTGTTTTGCAGAATTAATATGCATGTACGTTACGTAATGTGAGAGTGTTATTGATAGTTATTAACCACATTGCACAGTGAAAGCAGCTCTATAAATACATCACAACATTCTTTTTCTTTTCCTTTACCTTCTTTGTGGGGACTATGGTTCTGCTGTCCTCTCTTAAGTGGCTTATATCTCAACAACGGTTTCATCTAGACATAAGGTCATTATGGAAAACTAATAGGAAGTCATACTTGCTAGTCAAATTCAAACAATGGTGTGCTGCTGACCAGAAGTATCACAAATTACGTCTGGTACCTTTTTGCTTAATCACTTCTGACTTTGGCACACATTACATAAAGGTAATATGGTTGTTAGCCATATTTAGGTCTAGTTTTGGTCTTTGGACTGTTGAATAGGATGTAATGTACAGTCTGATAGTGCTCTGTAGTTGCTTACTTGGGCTGCTGTTTTTGATAAGAGAGTAACTTTATCTTGAAAGTGATGTTAAATTTATTGTGTCGTCCAGAACAGAGCCTTTTAAAGGCTATGTCACACATCTGTCTGCTTGTGTGCAGTAGTAGACTTTATGAACATATTGCAAACAGATGTATTTGAATTGTCAATACTGGTGAGTGGTGAGCCATCCTCACTGGGTGAACGATATTCCCTGATGCTACCTTAAACTTTCTGATTCTATGTACCTCAGATCAGTGACTCTGAAAAAGCAGAAAATTCTCTCTGGGCCAAATTGGAAGCACGTTGTGTCGACTTCCAATATGCCTCTGAGCATTCAGTTTTGCATCGTTTACCACCATACCCGTCGTTTTGCAACCTCATAGTGTAATAAATGTCCTAGAATCTTCAGTCGATTGAAGTTTGGGCACTATCAACTAAGAAGAAATGCACGCTCTAGCGCGACATACTACGTGCATGCTTGCTGCTTATGCTAAAGGCATGACATCTCCCTGTCCGACTTCGTGTTCGTTACTTTAGTGAATTATGACCGCATAGTTCGACAAAAGCACACGCTGTCTTCCGAGCGGTCGTCCTCTCGCGGCTGATGTATGCGTCCCCCGCATGGAGCGGGTTCATCACAGCAACCGACCGCCAGCGAGTAGACGTGTAAGGGGGGAGAATCCAGCGACTCCACGGGCCCAATTTTCATTCCCCGTCGCCGGGGGGCAGCACGCCGCCGTTCACGACGGCGCGCCGGCCTTCC
>Ga0209366_1000329_pt1 | contig 11033 bp, 10 predicted proteins | sample WorMetmaBAHAMAS2_FD_187391 | JGI IMG/M metagenome (GOLD analysis project Ga0209366, IMG submission 187391) | Marine gutless worms symbiont microbial communities from Max Planck institute for Marine Microbiology, Germany - Inanidrilus... | ecosystem: Host-associated > Annelida > Digestive system...
CTGTTACTGGATAAAATAAACCTAGCCGCAAAATATACATTTAAAAACATATTTTTCACTTTTAAGTTTTCAAGCACTAAAATGCAACAAATACATCATCCATTTTCCTGGATGATCTGGACATGCTTTCTTGTGCTCAATCGAGTCGACATCCTAAACGACATCACTTCTAAAATATTGGGGGGGACATTACCACGGACATCCCCTCTTCATAAATATTCAGGGGACGTCCCTCCTGTCCCATAGGGATCAACGCCCCTGTTGTTATCACATGCTTATGAACAATACTGCATAGCTTAATTATCTGTACTGTTATAATATTAAATATTCTATGATAGCAGTTCTCGCCGTCCATGGTCGTCTGCTGCCAACCTTGTATTCAGTGCTCCCTCTTGAACCAGTCCGTCTGACTTAAGTCTACCACTAGATCATTGTTTAGCAGCAAATTTTTTCAACATTTTCTTAGCACCCAGTTATTTTTTTCTCAAGTTTTCAGATATAATTTTTTTTTTATAATTATCACTTATTTTCCTTATATTGTTTACTGCATATTATTTATATCTCAGCTAGACATCAACTGTTACATCACATATGTTGACTGACGATAGTAGTTAAAATGCTGACTGTAAGTCATTTAGGTTTCTTGTTGAAACGACTTTCTTTGGTAGAATAGAATCAGCATCACCATTATACATGACAATGTGGCCGGATCCCTGGCACTACACCGGCACAGCACGCATGTCTATCGACCGCCATGCGCTGCCGCTGTATATGGCGCTGTATGGGGACACATAAAATACTAGCCAGTGGTTATAGTAAGGTTAGCGTTAATTTCGTCCTATAAAAACAAATATCTGAGGGTGGAAAAATAAACGGGTAAAAACACTTCTTTACATAGAGAATCTCAAGCTATCCTGGTATGACGTCACAAATGACGGAAATTGCCCAAGAATAACTAAACTGGAGAAAAAGATGATTAAACTTAGCTTTTCAGCATTTTACAATATATTGATCAAAATCTATTATGCAAATTCGTTTATATTGCAGTAAGCTATTAGAAACTATTGTTCATCAATTTTGTGAAAAACCATTGCAAATCACCTTTCAATACTACTTAAATTAAGTATGGTTGGTGCAACCCGACCTTAATGTTCTTAGTCAAGATTATGCGGATGATAAAATTTAGCTGCAATAAAATCCTTGACTGGAGGATGTGGAGGTGATGGCAGACATAGGTCATAGCTGCTAAATGGTTATTATATTTAACAGACTGTTGCATTACTGTTGGTACTGGCTTCTGAACCATGTTCGTAGCCAGGAAATTTTGCCCATGAGGTCCAAAACATACCGTGTAGTTTTTCACCATGGCTCAAGCAGTAAACTATCTCAATCAGGGAGGGGGGATACCCACTATTTCACTGCTTTCTCATCGGATTTGTGAGAAGCTGGTTGGGGCCAGGTGGAGGTCGACCCATGGATCCCATGGATTCCCCAGACAGCTGTACCCTTACTGAGAGCTATTATAAATGGATTGATGTCCCCTCTCTCAGGAGTCAAATGGTGAATGAAGAAAACATGTCTTCCAATGTGACATCAAGAATGACAAAGTGCTGTGTGCTTTTTCCTAGGTATATTATTTGTCAGGGCAAAAGGTCAGATTCGCTGCCTGTACAGCAATACTTGTTTTCGTTAAATAACCGCATGTGCCACATATGGCCTGGTGTGAGCCATTCTAATATTGACATTCAGGAAGTCGTTCCATATGATGTTCTCCAACAAGATGAACCATTCTGTCGGTACATCTACACTTCCAATGTGGGGTATGATGTTTAATATTTAATATTGAATTCAGTGATTATTTTTTTTAATTTTAGCTTTGTATTTATGTATTTGTAACATTCAAGTATAATGCTTTTATTGAAACTTCTATGTTTATGGTAATTGTAACAGGTTAGATTTAATTTTATGCGTAATTTTTATATAAAAATTAATATACAATGAAATGTGACACTGTTTTGTTGCCTGGTTTTGTAATGGGTGTAATAATACCATCTGTTGAATATTTTAGTTCTAGCAAATGTTAGTAGTCTTCTGTTCTTCAGTGTAATTGTTTTGCATATATGTCGATGTTTGCAGGCTTGGAGAACAGCAGATTATCGGACTTGTTAAAATTCAGACTTTTGCACGGAATACGTAAGTACAATATAGCCTTTGTGAACTTTTGTGCTTCTACTGGTCGACAGTTGTTGCAGTTGTTCTATTACAGCTGATGCACTGAATTTTGTGTCTAGGTAGAGTTGTATAAATTTCTGTTGTTGAATTTTTGTTTTATTTTCACTTTATGATCTATTTTCAGAGATTTATGCTCTCACTGTGTGTTTATTTGGTATGAAGGTTTGGCCTTGCTTAATATCATATCACTGCATTTTGTATGATTGAATTTAAGCAGGCACATACAACATACGCATTGCTTTAGTGGCCTTTTTCCGAGTGATGTAATTAACACTTTTAATTTTCAAAGATTCTGCTCATTTTTATTTAGCATATTTAACATTTCAGAGAGCTTCGTGAACCTCGGCAAGCTGATGTTAGAAAAATGTGTCTTGCAAAGTGGCAAGTAAGTGTCCATTATTTGCAAATGCATTTCAAGTAATGATGTTGAGTTCGAACATTCGAAGCTTTGGTTTTCAACTCGGTACTCGACTCGGACTTCGCCAACTCGAAACTTGATTCCCGTACATTTTACTTGAGATTTGCTTTGCTGGCATTCACTGTCTTAGCGGGGCATCTCGACCAGTTGCTGGTGACAAAGAACTGTCTGTGTTCACATTAGTGGCAGGATGAAGAGTAGTCATTCGGGGCGGGGAGAGAAGGGGAATGAACGTGCGTGTCTCATGATGTGACACAACACACTGCTGCACTGCGGTCTGTTTTATGTCACTTTGACATGTTAATTAGCAAGACTTCACAGCATATGTACTCGTTGAGTTGGTGGCCTATCGGTGGTATTCTTATCTCTATTCAGCTGCAAATACCTCGATGGCATTGCTGGTGTACATTAGAGGTATGAGGGGGATTTACAATTTTAGGACTTCCGAGAATGCCGCAGTATGCTCTTCTCTTGCAGGCATGAGAAGAGGTGGCAGTTAGTCGGTCGGTCGGATAGTTGAGTAGTCAGCATAAAGGCTACACCAAGTCGACCGTGTGGAAGTGAGACTGGGTGGTCTGGGACAGAAGTTGTGGAATAACAATTTTTAATAGGTTTTTGTTTTGAAATTGATCATATTTTAATGTTATACTTAGTCGAGGATATTTGTTATGAAGTTACGTTCGTGGTATGTTTTGGACTTATTGTTTTGAGATGCTAATATTGTGTTACACATATAACCTTTCAGATAATGATTTGTTGATATTTTAATATGTTTTTCTTATGTTTATAGTGTTTATAAAACATGTCGAAGAATAGCAGTTGATAGTATATGATTGCAGATTCCTGATGAACTTCGAACCGATCCCGATAAAACAGAAAAACCGCTTGCACGGTTTCAGAGCCTGACAAAGGTCAGCTGTAAAAGTCTTTTGCAGTATTAAGTTGTTACTCTTTGAAATAAGTGCTGTTTGGAAACACTTTCATGTAAGGGTCTTACATTAGATGATACTGCATTTGTCCAGTTATTTTTGTTAAGTATGAGTTTTTGTGATAATTAGGATGGCATCGCTGATTACCAGTTGGAGGCAGTTCACCTAACGTCAAAGCTGCTTCACGAGAAAATCCGGAGCGTGTTTGACTATCGATGTGTGATATCTGGTGCTGAGCTTCAGTTCTACGTTATCAGTCTTGGAGTAAGTAAATGTTGATTACTATTTTTCAGTTTATTAAATGTCAGCACTGTTAACTAATATATTTAATTTATTTATTTACATTTTGTGTGATCAATGGTGATTTTCTGTTTTATTGAATAAGGATTACGTGCATGAATGAAAGGTTCATATTTTGTGCATATGTGATACAGCAGTTTAGTTAAGCATTTCAGGACAGAGATTTTTAAACATTTACTTGAAATAATATTCATGATATCAACAGAAGGTTTGTAGTTTATTTTGATACATTGCATTGTGATTAAATATGACTGACGTCATTTATTTGCAGAGGTCACACGTCTTTCAGTGGGACGGTAAATCTGCTGGAAAATGGTCAAAAGTGGATGTGAAGCTTGAACTGCCCAACGATACCATTCTTGAAGTGGAGTTTGTTCAGGAACTTCGTGGCGAGGTAAATCTCTTGTACCGAGAAAGTTTTTGAAACAGGCATGTGATAAATATTAAACTGTATTTGTGTAAGTGCATGCTAAGAAGAACAGATATATAATTGTACATTGGAAATTGTCAAATTCTGTAAATTAAATTGTTATGGACGTGGTCTGCAGCAGTGCTTTTTGTGATGGCATGTGCCATTAGTTACCTATGTTTTTCAGTGTTTGGATGTGTGTACCAGCATGTTTTTGTTTGTCTAAAAAAAGTACTTGTCTACAGTCCAGGTTCGTGCAGTGAAACCTCTGTCATCAGCGGTATCTCGTCGTGTGGCACAGGGATTCAGTAAATTAAATGCAGTGATTGTTGATGAGTTAACAGGGCAAAGGTCAGAGACGAGTGATGGCAGTGCATGTTGTTGATGCACTGTTTATCTGTGGCACTGATGTCCGACAACTTCACTACAATGAAAGGTTTATTTGTATTTTGATGCTGATCGCTGTGTGTAACAGACATATTTGTTTTCTACTAAATCTTTTTTATTATTGTGATGTATGGCAGTACACTAATCGCAGTCGTTAAAAAGATGTATACCCACACACGTTTTTAATTGAAATGATTCGAAAGCAATGACTATCCTAAATAGCATTGTAGTTGTTTTCTTCATGTGTTTCTGTGGGAATGTTCATCTTCAGATTCACAAGTTATAATTCTGTCTGCATTGAACATAAACGAAATAGAACCTGTTCTGTTTTTTTTTTAAATGGCAGTTACTCATAAGCCTTAAGTTTGGACGAAATTGTTCAAAGAATTTGGTTTATAAAACTGTCATCACATGGACAGTGTTAAAAAAAACTGAAAGTACTCAAATCAGTTATTTCAACCAAAGAAAATCTCTCACTGTCGTCATTTGTTATTAATCCACAAGCAGACTGAGGCTGCTCACTCCTGTGCCGTCTTTACATCCACTGTCATAATGCCTGTACCTAGTTGTTCATGTGTACTTAGATTTGGCTTTCGCTGATATTTATGCATATTTACAAATTATATGTACTTACTTACATAATTGCTCTTTATTGAGGAGATAGAAATGTTGCTGTAGAAACATCTGATCAGAGAACGTTCATAGAATTTATTGCCATGCTAAATGTTTTGTATTCTTATTATGTGTACTGATATGTTGTTTTACAAATGTTGGCTGTAGAGTAGAAAAAGTAAAAAAGTTTGTGAAAGCAATATCACGCCTGACGAGGTCAGATCTTGCTCCAATCCGCGTCAAAGAGCCGATTCGATTTGAGCACATTGAGACCTTATTTCCAAGGTTAGTGTATATTACAAAGTGGATCAGTCATATTTACACCTTATTAGTCAGTCGCAACTTAATTATTGTTGATAAAAATAAGCATAACAAAATGGTAACACAAAATGGTAACTCGAGTTTACGCTGTTAACAATAGCACCGTTTGTGGCGATACGGCAAAAATCCGCACATCATGCCAAATATCTCAGAATGTCCTGGACCTATCTTGACCTACTTTACACGTTTGGTAGGCGTATTAGTGGGGCTGATTTTCCAAATATTTGTTTGGTGGTCACACAAGGGACGTTGCTATGGCAACCAGTTAAGTATGAGAGATGTTCGCAAACGTCGCATAGAACGAATTTACTCTTTGCTTCGGCATTCGACAACGGATTGTCTGATCATAAAGCCGCTTTCAAAAGGTTCAATGGCAATAATCAGGCTACATTGTATCCAAATTTGGTGAACTTCCATCCAGTAATCTCGGAGTTTACGATGTTAAAACACGCAATTTTTGCTGCGATTCGCCCGCAATTTGACGACGATCTTCATTTGTCACATTGGCGTTTCCAAACGCAGTGGAAGATCGCAATTTTAATTTCAGCAGAGTAATCGGCAATCATTTCTGTATACCTTGTAGAAATTTGGTGAGATTCGGTTCAGTGACCCCAGAGTTTAAAACATAAGAAGTTGTACAGTCAGCGTCAAAAATTTTTCTGGGGTGACTTCAGGTACGTTCAGTAGGGGGCAGGGATGCTCGGCAAGGCGGCGGTAAGTGTCAATGTCAATGTCAATAAAAATTTTTTAGTGTGGCTAAAATAGCAGAACTATTACGAAGTCTACAGAGGCGTAGTAGAGTCACAATACAAAATCAGGAAATAACTGTCGGAAAAGAAATGTTTTTAGTGGGTGTCATTAGTATTCGCTAGGCGCCGAGCGGGCTATACGCTAGGCTTTGCCACGCATTTCTAGTTAGTTTTATTGTGGAAAAAATTTTTTATGTATTCGTGTGCCACTAAACACTAAATGCAGGTAGTATTTATGTGCAGCTTACAGATGAAGTTAATAAAGGGTTCAGGGCAGATACGGAAGTTGTGCTACTGTTGTCATGAAGATGAAGAACATAGCCGGTATATTTTGCCGGCCGGATTACTGTTCATACGAATAGTTAATGGTAAGTTCATACAAATTACTGGGTGTCTGATTTTGTGTACTGTATTTCAGTTTTCAACACTGCATTAAGCCATTTGCATGTGGCTGTTAGGAACTCTAGCCATGCCAAAAATGATTTTTAAAAACAAAGTTCGTAATATATGTACTAGGATGACATAAAATCAAATTGCCAAACTGTTACTGGCCAACGTCATAAGAATTGCAAACAACTTCAGTGCAGCAACAGTTGACCTATACTTTCAGAATATGTTTGTTGATGTTCACGTACAGAGCCGTGGATGATGGCAATGAGCCGAAGCCAAAACAGAAAATATTTCTACAATACTGTCACACACGGTTCAGTATTCGAGACACCGAAAGAAGCTATTTCATCATATATGTATGTGTACTCTTCTTTTGTTATTGTTGGTATTTTGATCATTTGTGCATTTTTCACTTTGTGTATTTCTAGTATATGCTGAATTCTAAGCATCAGTAGTTTTTTTGTGTGTGCAGACAGTGCAAGAGAAGTCGGATATTCTGGCAGTGGGATGACAGTGTTAAGCTGCTCGATGAACAGCAGTCTGATAAGCATGCTGCAATCACAGACTCTGTGTCAAAAGACCAGCTGATCCATTTCGTCCATGAAAAACTTGGACATCCCAGCTAGCGGGCAGCACTGTGCAGATGTGCGTGATCTGCTGCTTGTCCAAACTGCATTCATGAGCCATGTATGCTATTCACGAGCCTTGCATCGTGTGCCTCCATTAACATGCATCACATTTGAAAATTTGTTGGGAGTTCTTCACAGAACATAGCCAGTTCCTATGCAAAGTTTTTAGGAATGATGCTATGTATGGCAATGATGCGTATTTTATAGTAGCAATCTCGTTTAGCTGCACAGTCAGTAACCACACTGAATTACCACTGTAGTTATTTTATTCGTGGGTTGCTCCATAACTCATGTCTTCACTGTCTGAAATGAGAATACAGTTATTGTTGAAACTGAGATTTCACTGCTCAGGCACCTCAGAGATATGGTTGAGCATAAAGACTAGCAACTGGGATGCGGAGATGATTTGTTGAGACAGACTGTTCCACATTTGTTTTTATGGTTGTTTTTGTTTAGTCTCTTTTTATACTGTTTTTTAAACTTTGCACTTTTGCGGGCAAGATCAGCGACATCAAGTGGAATGTTAAGCCGTATGCAAGTTGTATATATACTGCACCATGCTGGTGAGGTGATCTCACAGACAAACAGTTCGTCTAGTACTGATTTTGTCTTGAACCATTATTGTACATACAATATCAGTGTATTAGTACATACATTGCCAACAGCCATGGCGAGATACTGTAAATATTGTCAGTTTTGTCTCCTCACATAGATTACCCAGAAGTGCTGTAAACCATGCGTGCTGTTGTTGTATACACTTAACATGATAGAATGCACATTAGTCTGAAACAACCGGTGCTGGCACAGGGTCTAAGATCCTGTGTTACAGCAGATGTTTAACAGTAAACTGTATTTCCTTTCTCAAATAAATGAAAGGTAACAATATGTGGTCATTAATGCACGAACAGACTTTTTTGTGTTATAAAGATTTATCAACACTGAAGAACATCCAAATGCAGTTTATATCGCATCACTATAAGTTGGTTGTCAGATATCGAATGCCTACGTCAGGTGGTGCCAAAGACGAGTTCGGACACTCAGTCGTCAGTGTAGCAAGCCAATGTTTGCATTTGACTGGCAAGGTGTGATTTCTGTTAAGTGCTCTATAATAACCTGCTAACAGTAAGGTTGCAGGGTATTTATAGAACCACTGTCACTATGCAACGCAGCTAAAATGAATGTTATAGCTTTGAAAACACTATGTATGTTATCAATGCCACATCTCTGTATTGCGCCAATTACTAACCGAATGATACCATAACAAAAAGACAACACAGTAATTTACAGTCATTTGGTTCACTCTGTACAAACTTAGTCATTATTTCACTTGTGCTTGTCTTCCTGAACCTTTGCCGTCGGTGCTGACTGCATGCTGCCAGAATATCCCTGTACAGATCCGCTTGCTGAATATTTCACACCAACACTTGGGTTAGAGATATCTGTATAGTGTGGAATTGGTGGAAATCGTACACCGGCATGCGATGCTAAGACCGATCCCGCTGCACCGTGTCCGCCAATAAATTGCCTAGCTTCAGGTCGTTCACTGCCCGTAGTTAAAGGACTGGCAGCCCTAAATGATGCCGAGCTGACAAACTGACTCCCAGTCAAATAAGGCAGTGTGCTGGCATTTGGAACACCGGAGACTGTGGTTGCTGTAAGATTTGGTCGGGATTCACTAGTCTTTGACAACAGGGTTGGATCACCAAGGATTTGGAATGCAGAAGGACGCGACCAATCATCTTTGAAGATCTGGACGGTCAAGACAGATACGAGATTTGCGAGCCGATTATACACGTGTGCCAATACCATCTGTTCATCAGCATCGCGACGGACACGCACGTGTACTGAACCAGCCTGTTATGAAACACATGTTCACACAGATCAGGGAACAATACCAAATACTGAACAATGGCGTACAAAGCATAACGCGTGGTGAACATGGTGTATTTAAGTGTCTAGTCTTCAGAAGCATTTCTGCACTAAGTTGGTGCATTGATGTGAACAGACATATCTTAACATGTACCAGCATTTTGCAATAAGGTGTATAACATGCACCTTATGCTGGCTTATTAGCTAATGAAGTTTGAAGTGACATGAATAAAGTGTACAGAAGTTAAATTACTCTTAGCTGACAATCCCAAAACAGAATCTCTTTGGATAATCTGAGCAGGTCTTTTTCAGATGTCCCTCCTGTCACCCAGCCAACATGTTAGAGCATCCAAGGCTTAGAAATATTGATCTATGTCCTATGCACAAACTTCAATTATGTAATAATAACAATATGACAAAAACAGTGTATCTGTCAGTGTCAAGAATTTCCATAATGGTGCCAAAGAAATGTATAGTGGTAACACAAAGCCAATGATCTATTTGAGGATGGTAATTCTCAAGAAGGAATTCTCACCATCATGCCAAATGCAACAGTCCAGAAATGTTCGTGTCTGAACTCCAGCACTCCGTCAAGTGTTGAAGCTTCTCGAATGCATTTGTCAAGCTGACCAATAATGTGTGAAGGTGTTGTCTGCCAAAAGTGACAATAAACACATTTCACAACATATGAAATTACAAACATGCTGCAAATTATCACAGTAAATGAAACAGCAATGAATGCAAATAGGCCTACATACATACATTTTGTATGTGTTACATATTTTAATTTCAGAGCCTGTAATGTGCCATTAATAAGCTGCATACTCACTTCAAGAAAACCAAAGAAAAACAGTGCTGAATGATGTATAAAATAAACAGTAGCAAATCTTGATTAAGTTAGCCATTACAAAGTTATCCATTTAAGCAAAAATTTCATTATTGTGACTGTTATCACCTGCAGCAGGATCTTTCCACTGTAAACGCTCATTGGAAACATTGTTCCACATGTCATCAATGCAATCCACACTGCAGCCCATGTGTCCGCTGCATAATAATTCCTGCAATGGAACAATCATTCGTTCATCAGGGGCGGCGGTAGGCCATTGGTAGTCTTTCGACGTGCCTGCAGCCTACCACCAGCACTGAGGCCTAGACGGCCCAGTGCGCTATTCCCCTATAACCCTGGGGCTTGTACTATATATTTATAGAGCCTAACTTAGCCGGCGGGTTTCTCTGGCAGGGTGCTGACATGCGGTCTTCCTATACGACCGCTGACTCCTACCATCTGTTGTCCACACCCAGACGCCCCCAATCTGGGTGTGATGGCCTGTCACATTTTAAAGAGGACACAGGTGAACCCTCTGTACCTGCCTGAGAATAATCTCATAGCATGCAGAAACCTGACTCGACATGCCGGCGGGGGCGGGAGACGAATCCACGCCCTGCCGAACTAGCCAGCCAGCCAGGCTCACTGCACTGCAGCTCCGAGAGCCTTAGCCCTCTGAGCCACCTAGGCAGGTGCAATGGAACAATACGAATGCCTCAGTATAAAACCACAGATCAATGCTCCGAACTGCACTCGGCTAATATGGTAAAGACAGGTTTTTCATCCAACATTAAGTAATATGGCAACAAATATACTAAAACACTGCAAACAGCTCAATAATAAAAGCTGATCAGTCACCTGGTGTTATCTTGGGTCAGGAAAATTTCTATTATACTGTACGATCTAGTTTAACACAAAAAGAATTCACTATCAATCTCAATTTTTGTTTACATTAGTGGCTC
>Ga0209366_1000331_pt1 | contig 11014 bp, 10 predicted proteins | sample WorMetmaBAHAMAS2_FD_187391 | JGI IMG/M metagenome (GOLD analysis project Ga0209366, IMG submission 187391) | Marine gutless worms symbiont microbial communities from Max Planck institute for Marine Microbiology, Germany - Inanidrilus... | ecosystem: Host-associated > Annelida > Digestive system...
GGGGTGCCCCTCCACGCAAGGGGCAGTTCGAAGGGGGGCCCAGTGGAGGCGACGGCCCTCAGTCAGAGGTCTCGCTCCCCATTGGCCCCCAAATTTTTGGTGAGTGTAAATGAATACCTGGACTGAAAATTTAGTGAGTAAATGTTAGTTTGATGTCAAAAACTGCACATTTGTACATGTAACCAACAAAATTTTTCCGGTGACTGGCCCCTTTCGGAAACTCCTGCCCCCCACTGGCCCTCCTAAGTCCTAAAGTGGAGTGCTAGAACCGCTCCTGCCTCCAATACACCCCATCCTCATAACTTCTTAGTGTAAAACACTTGGCTTCACCCCTGGCTGCTTTTCTGGGCATATTTGGGAGTGGTATCCAACCCCCAAAAATTTATTGGTTTAGTGCAAATTGCATGGGTGATCTTGGAGGCATGTGGTGAGGTTCAAAACTTCAAACTCTCACCCAGTCCCCTAGTGGTCTGGTCATATGTTGTCACTTTGCAAACTGAAGAAACACTAAGCTCAAGCAGACTGTGAAATGTATGAGGCTGATTAACATAACATTTATAAAGTCATACAATTCTGTGCACAATGTACCATGGTGGTATAATTAAACGATAATAGGTTTGTAGGCCTAAATATGAGACTTATATGTGACTACTTTAGGAGGAGGGGGCGCACTTCATTGTTTCTACCCCCTGGCACCAACAACCCTAGTTACACCACTGCTCCAAACGAAATTGTTGTTGAGGGTCATTATGCTTGATTCTGCCCATGGGGCTCATGCATCTGCAGAGCTTCTTGTACTCAATATTGTGCCATCGTGTTAGTTTTAGTGGTTCACCCCGTGGAGATGTCGACAGCACCCAGCAATCCCAACCAGAGCCATGCGTCGCCAGTCACACCTGAGCTGGGCCTGCTGACGACAAGTTGACTGCTATCAGTCAGCACAGTAGCAGTGACGTCGGCCTGCTGTACGACAATGACCTATTACAGCGAGAGTGTATTGCATTGCTGAGCTGCATCTATGGCTGGCTGTTTCAGCGGTGTCCAGAAGAAGGTCAAAGACGTTGCTCCTCTGGCAACTTATGTTCACTGCACCAGCCACGTGCTAAACCTGGTTCTTAATACTGGCTCGTTGGTATCAGAAATACGCAACATGTTTAGCACCGTCCGGCAAATCACCAGATTCATTAATGACAGCTAAACCCCGCACAGTGGCAAGGATGGCACAAGTCAATGTCCGAGGTCGTGCTATGGTTACGTTCTGCGAGACACGGTTCATTGAGTGCCACGATGCACTGCTGATGTTTTGTCAGCAATACGGCAGCACCATTGACGCTTTGCAAACGATGCAGCTGAATCAAACGACTGAAAGGCAGCCGATAAAGCCCACAGTTTCGTAAGAGCTATGACGGATTGCACGTTTATCGTGTTACTTTTTTGTGCATATACAGTCATGGCATTTACAATAGTGCTGTCATGGTCACTCCAGTAAGTCAACCAGGATTTGTTTGAAGCAGTGGAATCGGTTGACTTCGTCCGTACTAGCATGGAGAAATGGCGACAAGGCGATGATGACTGCAATGATGACGAGTTGGAAAACGATGACGGAGTATACAGTGATGCCAACAGGCTTGCACAGATTGCGAACATCACTCTTAACATGCCGCGCCTTGTAGGCAGATAGACTTGCCACAACAACACTGCAGCCAGCACGCCGTCAGAGTACTACAAACGGGCAATCTGGTGTCCGTTTCTTGACTGCACACTCGCTACAGTCCATGCGGGACAAATTTTCGTCACATCAGCTGACACTGCTGAAGTTGGTACCACTGGTGCCATCCGTCATACAGTCTTACAACTGGACTGACATTGTTGACAGCTATCGCCTGTATCAGTCACAGGTGTCATCTGAAGATGAAGTCTGCCATGAATACAGTCAGTGGAAAGCACATGCAACCAGCTGACCGACCATCGTCACCACTACGACCGCTTGACATCGTGCCACCTCTACTGGTCAACATTGTCACGCTGTTGCGCATCTTCCGTATGCTGCTGGTGTCAACATGCACGGCTGAAAGAACCTTCAGCACTATGAAGCTGCTGAAGAGTTACTTGCGTAGCAGCATGACGGATGACCGTCTGACGGGACTAGCACTGATGTATATCCACTTGGAAGTGGATATTGATGTCGGCAAGATCATCTGTTGATTCATGGCGATTCCAGCCAAGTCCAAACCAGCACAGCAGGCAGCTGTCGATGACGGTGCCGCAGACACGCACTGATCGTGGAAGCAGCTGCACCAGCAGCAAAGTGCCGCCGATTGTGCCGTATGTAAATGACTGAGTACGCTACTGAATATGATGATAGTGACTAACTTAATATACAACAGTGTTTTACTGTTGTGCATTTGTTTACATGAATTGCTGCACATATGACTATGAAATACTATAATAATAACTAGAAATGTGTGGCAAAGACTAGTTTATAGCCCGCTCGGCGTCATAGTGTCACCCCGTAGCGAATACTTATGAAATACACCCAATTACTGATGACCTTAGTGCCTAAAAGCCCCAGGCAATTGTGCTTACAGGGAAGAGACAACGGGGTAAGAGAGATGAGGGATCATCCCCCCAACCAACAATTCCTGGATCTGCCACTGATTATGTAGGTTTGTTAGCTATCATAACAGTTAAGAACTGGAGGAAGTTGCTGGAGCAGAGTTTTACTGCCCATATGCCCTGGGTATTGGCATGCATAACTGCATAGCACTATGATTTTGAACCTTTCTGCCCCATTCACTATTTTTAGTGAGTGTTCGTTATGTCATCATCCCTTTTCAAAATTGACTGAATGCAAATGATACTTCTAAATAATTGGGACTGTTTTGCAATGAAACATAGAGTTTGTGATGTAACTGTGCCATTCAGGTCATTTCCATTGTACACTGTATGGGACTTGCATCAGTAGAGCAGTGTCATTTCAGCCTGGTTAGACTATGATTGGCATTACTGTACTTACAGCTAAATATGCTAAAAGATCACTATTTCTGCTAACAGTAGCCCAAGTCCGCCTATCTGAAGTCCTAAGTCTCCCTGAAACTCCGAAATTCACCCTTAATGGATATTCCCCTGGTTGGAAACTTGTGAAGGAGTGCCTTTGGTTTATAGAGAAAAGTAGAGTTGTTTTTCTTGCTATTATCAAAACTCTCTCTGTGATCCATACTCAAGTCTAATCCACTGCAAAAATTTACAACTTACTTCATGCAAATACTAATAATGCCATCATGTCTTCACACTAACAACATTTGATTTCTTCAGTCTGTCTGACATCGTTTATTTATTAATGCGTCCATGAGAACATTGTCAAGGAGTTGCATTATTAGTGGACATGGCAGATTTATTGATTAATTAATTGATTACCGCCGAGGTAGACAGGTGATACGGTGGTTGCTGCTGCTGGTGCTTTGTGACAGTCAGATGACGTGTACCTTGAAGCTCAGATACAGAACATAACGCCGTCGCCGATCTACCTTGACCGAGTGAGTCTGGAGCCGTCATCCAAGTACAGTGTCACGCCACTCAACACCGACCTCGTCACTACAGCACCACCACATGCCGACCTGTTAGTACTGCCTCATTTCTACCTGTATGTCTATCTGTCTGTAAGGTATCTGAATCTAGATTTTTCCTGCAACTACACTGTGGTTAAAATAATTTCAAGAAATATTGGTCAGTATCAATAATTTTTGGTTAGACAGAATCTACAAAGAATCTCCAATGTTCACATGTGTAGCTTGGAAACAGTATACTAAACAGTATACCAGCTTAGGTTACTTCCATAGTAGCCATTTTTTATTGTGCATCAAAAACCAAACCCCTGCATTACGGTAACGAGATATTACAACAAATCATGAAATGTTCAGCCATCCAGTGTGAAAATGTTAAAGAGGACATGTTGCATCTATTATTACAACAAATGTTCAAATCGGCATTGCTTTGCATGGGACACAACCAAAGAAACATCGTCTTAATTCGTCGATCACCTTATAACTCACCGGAGTGACTCATCGATGTGGCGATCCTGTACACTATAGTATCTTATCAGTTACTGCTGACACGGCATTACATTGCTGACACAGTGCTCTGTGTCTGGATACTGCTGATTCACTGACAGGACATCGGGCCTGCAATAATGATCTACTGCAATTATTCTCAAGGTTCTTAATTTTCAGCGCGAGATGTAATATATACATCTTGCGCTTATGATACGATGTCAGTGTCCATCTGTCTGTCCAGAAGTGCATTGGCGCATTATAGCTAATTTAGGTTTCAAATCCTGATCCCAATTTACCACGCATTGCGGTCGCGGTGCATGCGGGCGGGCACGAGGGAAGGGATCATCGCCGGGAAGACTGGAGGGATCATCTCGCACTATGCTAGCCACTGCTAGGCCTTCTTGTTTCTTTAGTCAACCTGGTTCAACGTGCAGTAAAGCAGAAAAGAAGGCCAGTTAAACGAAGTATGTCTGTAGTGGAGTGATGGTCAATTGTAGTTATCACCTCGCACACAGCGACCTCGATAACTGTCCTACTCTGACACTGTTGACATGAGACTGACGGTAGCATTGGCAATAGTTTTTTCATTATTGATACCCGATATTGGTTCACCTCATACACTGGGAGGACTGGCATAGAGGGAGCAATGCCTCATGCTTCAGGAATCCAGTGGTGGCGTAAGAAAGAATTAGACAGTCCAGGGCATGATTTTCCTTTGTTGGAGGTTAAAGTTTTAAGTTCCCTGCATTGCTTTGACACCGCGGGTTGGGTGGAAGAAAGAAAGCAGTTTAACTTTATCAGCAGGTTGCACTGTACCTACTCTGCTGTCATAATCTCCAATAACAAATGTTCTTTTTCAGAACACGAGGAAGACAATCATGCAGAACCTGCTTACCCAGGTTCAACTGGACAATAACCATTTAAACATTGTGTAAATGATGATGATTATGATGATGATGTGGGTACACTCATAAGGTGGTTCAGCCAGTCACTGTTAACAACAGTGTTGTATCTGTGCGTATAGCAGTGTGTTTGGTCCAATCGACTCGATGGGACCCGGTGAAGTCCGCCAGTACCTCTACTGCCTGAGGCCGCGGCCCGACGTCTCAGCCGACGTTCGACAAATGAAGAACGTGACACTGATTGGAAAGCTGGATATTGTGTGGAGAAGCAACATGGCTGAGCGCGGTCGGCTGCAGACGAGCCCACTGCAGAGAATGGTCATTATCATGAGCACGTTGCTTGTTCTGTCTGTAACATGCTGTCACCAGTAACAGTAGCATGATTGTGAGCACTCATGAACTGAGTGACCTTTGACTTTGACCTTTTGTGTATATGGCATGACCATAGCTCTCACGGGATTGAAGGTCAGTGTTAGGGTGTCAGTTCTGAATGCGGTCGGTGGGACCTCGTTCCGCAATCGAGGACAGCTTTTTAGTCTTCAGTGGCTATTGCCGCTTGTCCATTCCACTACTATGTCTCGTGGTTTCTCTGTGGTCCTTTTGCTGCTCACACTTGCTCAGCTGCTCTCAATAACACTTCTTTTCATTGCCTCCCATTTTCTCTTATAAATTAACACTGTGCAGTCCTGTTTGAGCATACAGTGGGTGACTCACTTTTTGGATTAGTCTTTTGCTGAGACAAGAACTTTCTACTAAGACCAAATTAATCCAAAAAGTGAAGCGATGTTTTTGATTCAGACTCAGCGAATCGCTGAGCATAAATTTTCGCTAAGCGATTTGCTGAGTCCCAAGTTTGGACTCGGCGAGTCGCTAAGCGAAAGTTAATGTGAACAATTTAGTCATTCACTTTATATGCAGCAGATAGCTTAATCCCCTAGGGATTAACTTTCGCTGAGCAAAAACTCACTTCACTTTTTCGCTAATTTGTCTTTGGACTCAGTCGAAAAATTAGCGTTCAGATTAAGCTTTCCGCTCAGTCTTTAGACTCAGCGAAAGACTAATCCAAAAAGTGAAGTCACCCAATGGGTGGTGGCATAATTTTATTTAAAACTTGAAAAAATGAACTGATCATCGGGTCAAAATTTACCATGGTTTAACACCAGTAATCAACTTTTATGAGTTACTAATGGTTGCACGTGGCTCTAGAGCAGTTACAGCTACAGCTGATTTTTAGCAGTAGTACCGTATAGTTTGACCATTTTCAACCGTTACCTTCCGTTGGTTGCGAGACAACAGCATTAATGTTAGGTCTTGTGTTTAAGTTGTCAACAACAACAGGTCAAGTTCCTGTGATACTTGTTGGTCGTTGGTGGTCATTGGCAAGTGACAGTTAGCTGAATAGAACTTAGCAGATGATTGCTGTCACTGGTACATCATCATTCGTTAATAAAAGATCAGATTAGTCAACTGGCGTGGAACGTGTCTGTATGTCAGGTGCCAGGTTATGGTGACGTGAAGGTGAGTATAGAGTCGGTGCCACAGAGTGTTGTCATTGGATCGACCTTCACCGTCAACTTGAAGGTCATCAACTGCTCGTGAGTGACATTTGCAGTGCCTGACGTCACACACACAGTTTATTGTTGTGACTGCATTTGACGTGAAACTGAACTGTCTTCATCGTGTCACACCGCTTCCTTCGTTTACTTTCCAACTTCACATTTCTGATGCTCATCAGCATTTTATCTGTCAGTTGTACATGTCATCACGAGCCACACACAAGCACTTTTGCTACCCGCACGTGCATCCGCAACTGGAATGGGCCACACCTGCCTTTACTCCGCAGCAACAGAGCATCACTGCCTTTTGGCCAGTACTCATTTCATATCTCATCGAGGGTAGGAGGCTGAGTGTGCCTGGTTAAGATTCTGTAATGTTATATCTGCCAAAGATGGTCACTTTACTGTTGAGAAACCTGCTGCAGTTTTGCCGGCCAAACCTCGCTAAATAAACACTGAAGGTAGTAGCAGTTATTCACTGGAAGTAGCAGCAGTCAATTAAATAAAACATGCACTAATGAGGAGTATTCTAATTGTTTGATTTGACCGTCTGTCTTCTGTCTGCTTGTATCTTCACATGTATGTATGCGTGTATGTGTCAGTGAAAGAACAATGGACTTGCTGGTGACGCTACAGAACAACATTAGTTCTGGTCTGCTGTGGTCGTCAGTGTCTGGTCGTCAACTTGGTAAACTTGAGCCGTGCGCTGACCTTGCTCTGCAGCTGTCAATGGTTGCTGTCCGCACTGGACTGCTGGTTTGTAGCTCTGATCAGCTATCATATCAGATCATATCTCAAATGCCATGTCCCGCATCATAGTTAAGTCTCAAATATTGACCATCGCATTCCAGTTCCAACTGTTGGAAATACACAAATTACACATGCATAATTGTTAGCACACAAGTCACTGTCAAATCTGGCATTGATTACTGATCCGTAGTTGCAGTGACATGACATGTAACAGTCATCAGATGGTTTGGTGTTCAATGGACAGCCAAAACAGCAGCATTAGTCTCCTGCTGCATTTGTTTGTTTAACTCCGAGTCAGTAGAAACACAGTTGAAATGGCACTCCACTGCCACAATCTTGGATGGCTGCTGCCACAACACTGAACAGTTGTTCAACCATTCTTGTGATCTTCGTACCAAGACCTCATATATTGACAGCACTTTAATTCAGTTTCTGAAGGTCATGCTCTTGGTCTTGAGGGAAAGAAGTCTGCCTTGGTTTCAGTCTTAAGTTGAAAGTCGTGATCTTAATCTCGACCAAGTGACACAGTCAATAAGCAAAGATCTTGCTCAAAGTTTTAGCATAAAAACCATCACCTGCTTGATGATACTCCACTCCTGCCTGGTATTTCATGGAGGGATGTAGATTTATGGCCACAAAGCCTTGATCATCAGAGATTTTGTAACTGTTTTTGCCCTCAAGGAAATACATGAATATGAAATTTTTGAGAAACTGAATACCAGTCTTGGTCTTGATCTAAAAATGTTACATCTTGAAGACAAGTGCTTTTTAGAGGTCCCACATTCCCAAAATTTTTTCAGAACACCAATATAAGATCATCGCTAATCAACATAAAGTGAAAGTAAAAAATGTATAGGGCAAAGCCGTGGCTCATTATAAATCTGGTCCTGTGTGAAAAAGTAATCTGGTTATATACTGACAGTAGTACTAGCGGTAGTAGTGGAGACTAGAGAGTACATTGCCAACACTGTGATGACAGACGACGTGTGCATGTACATTGTATGCAGACAGTGTCAGGATTGCGTCTTGTTGACACGTTCTTAAAGAGAACGTATGAACACGATGAGTTGGCACAAGTCATTGTGTTTGACAACGACGACACTTCATGTACGCATCTCAGTCAGCCGCAGCAGCACGAGTCTGTTCTTACAGTGTCACCGGTCAACAGCTGACATCCATCAGACAGCTGTAGTTAGCGGAAAGATGATTCAATTATTTTCTGCTTTTCTGCAGATTGATTGTTAAATTTCAGTGCTTCACTCTTAAATCCAGACATATAAACAACGCCACTGTCAGAGAAACTGGTAGTTTCTGTCCTGTTTCTTCTTACGTTTGAGGGAGGTAACACCATTCCCTTTAGTGGATTCCAGTCAGGATCACCACGAAGTCATTAGTGCATAGAACTTGGACCAGTATATTCACTGAAGACGTCAAGGGCGCCCACGTACGACGTGGCTGAGGTAGACTAATGCTGATGTGCAGTGAGGTCCACTTAGCGCGAAGGAAAGCTGACGAGTAAAAAGTGTACACTTTGGCAATGTATCATTGATACAGCAACATTCCAGTCAGAACATTGGGTGCATGTAGATAATTAAAACAAGAAGTATTGCCAATGCTTGTTTTCTAAACTCAACAAAAAGCAACATGGTGATATGTGAACAGTCTTCTGTTGATAAAGTTCTAGCTACAGTTGCAGTTTATGTTGTCACTGACTGAAAGCACATTTCTTCGGCTACGAAACAGGCTTGCAGAGTACACCGTAATGTGAACTCTGTCGGACTGACAATATCACAACTTCTAGCCCTATTACTCAATGCAAATAAGTTTATTAGGCTTAAGAAAGAAGTACATGCACATGCATTTGAACACGGTAAACTATCACAACGAATACTAAAATACAGCACCCTATATATAGCATTTGATGAAACTGCACCATTCAGCAAATCAGCAGCAAGATGTACAACACTGACAACGAACCGTAACAAAGCAGAAATGACATCACATTACTCATCAGTATTGCAGCTCGTTAACAGCTGAAACAACTTTCACATCTACGATGTTTGCACTTTGTGAAATTGCTGCGTGCAATTAGCATGATAACAAGTTGGATCTTCAGTCAGTTCACTGCTTTGTTTGGGTCACAAAGGTCATCCAGACTAAAAAAAACTCCTCCAATTATCTTAACCAGGAGTTTCTCTGGAAATGATTAAACAATACCTGAAAGCACTAGTACGTTCAGCTGGCCTTTAAATATATATGGCTGTATATTTAGGAAAAATATGCATATATATATATGCATATTAATGCTGACCTGATGTCAAAGCTACGTCAGTATACCATACCACCTGCCACTCATGCTATTTTCACACAAATCCATAGTACGACCTATGATTATATTTTTATGTATGATCGTTAAATGCAGGAAGTACATCATGCCTCCAAAATTTTGCACAGTGCAGTCTGTCTTGTATACTCAAAAAATCATAGCATTTGGCTAGATCTAGGCTATAGTTATAACCATTACAACATCATTGCAATAAATTACATGTAGTGAGAAATGTTTTTGTTACAGCGTCCAATTCAACAAAGTTGAGACTCGGAGACGAGTTTTTACAGGCAGTCACCTGCACTGGCAACTGACAGCAACACTATAATCATAATACCAAAATATAACACATACAGAAACTGTCCTAACATAAGAAAATGGTCCCAAGGGGTAAGCAAAAAAAAACAAAATAAAATAACATAAAGAAAAGGTCATCTGTGAGACTACACCTTATGCATTACTGTATACAATATAGCATTACAGCAGAGATCAGTGTTGTTGTTGGAGGTGGAAATTACACAGACAGTTCTGTACTCTATAGATAACTTCATCATTCTCTATCGTACGGAACATACATAATGGCATCAAATAAATAAAATTTAGCAACATTGGTGACTGACAGAAACAACAATTTAGTGTGCAGCCTCGCAACAATACATCACATTCTGTTGTATTGGGGACGTCAGCTAAACCTTTGCCTGACCAATGAATTTATCTCAGTGCACTGCACTACATGCGTGTAATTATGATTGTGATGTTGATATATCAAGTGCCGATTTTCTCTAGCCAAGTCAATGCTTTTTGTTTTATTAGTGATGTTGGGTACCAGAAAGGGCACACAGCTAAGAACAGAGGATCAACGGAAACAACTAAGATTGTTACATAAACAGAGTCATCGTGGTAGCTGTCATCATTCACGTAACTATACACATTAATGCAAAATAAATATATAACCAGTGTATCGACTATCGACTCTTGTATAGAAGGGTTGTAAAGTACATTGGGTGACTATCTTTCCACTTAAACTAAGTTTTAAACTCGGTTTAAGACCGAAGTTCGGTCTAATACCTAATTAGCAAAAAAAGTAAAGTGACAACAAATTCGGTTTTAACACTTGTAACCGGCTGGAGGCTACATTATGCTACAGACAGTGTGTGCGATCGACAACCAACGACGGAGGCAGAGTTCAAGTCCATAGCGGTTTATTAGACATCTTTCGACCGTCTCGCTACACGTGCCATACTCGACTGACCACGGGAGGCGGTGGCGTACTCCCGAGGAGCCGATACCGCACGCCCGGGCCAATCAGCGTGCAGCCCTGGGACGCTATGGCCCGTCACCAGTGGGCGCTATCGGCTGGAATGGGGCCGGTCCGGAGAGGTGATTTACGGGCGTCCCTCAGATCCTGGTCATCGGTTGGCCTTCCTC
>Ga0209366_1000332_pt1 | contig 11013 bp, 11 predicted proteins | sample WorMetmaBAHAMAS2_FD_187391 | JGI IMG/M metagenome (GOLD analysis project Ga0209366, IMG submission 187391) | Marine gutless worms symbiont microbial communities from Max Planck institute for Marine Microbiology, Germany - Inanidrilus... | ecosystem: Host-associated > Annelida > Digestive system...
ATACTTAGAATTAATGCTTTGCAGTTTAAAACGCTGTTCAAGGACGATATTGACTGCATCAAAGCAAATAATAAATAAGGTGATATTACGCCGCAGCACGTCGCCAGAGAGTCAGTGTGCTGATGTCTCTACCGAGGTATAGGAATAAACCAATTAAATAAAGACTTAGTAAGAATCTACTTGTATGATGGACGTAGGCTCGTCAGTCCATTCTGGTGTTAATACTGATCTGTTATTGTAAGTTCCAGAAAAAGAATGAAAAATATACTATTAAGAATGTGTACTTAAAGTGTATATTCTGTGATGTTAAGACTGTTGGTGAGAATAATCATTTACATATGGCCGGATATTGACCTTTATGCAATAAAGCTACTGTGAAAAAATGTGTTTTTTTTACTTTACGTGTATTATATGCACCCTGGCTACCGGACCTCTATTTGTGGTAAAAATCGTGCGTATTGTATTCAGATTTTTACGGTAGTCTACATTCTTAGTTATGTGAAGATTAATCAGTTTTAATTCATGGATAGGGTGTTGTGGTGTTATGGTAGTTCTGGAAAAGAGGGCACTTACCCAGATCTGGAAGCTTGTGCAGAGAACCAGCTGGCTTCGCTGGATCCTGGAAAGTTAGTGCTTACATTACTGCATTTGCAGTGTCTTGTTTTCATTTTTTTACCAATTGTACCATAGTATTTTTTAACATAATATCCCCAACATGTGTAAAACCCTGCATTACTACTAATGGAAGATAAACAGAATGCTGGTTGACTACTATTATTCCAAAGTTTCGACTGATTGACTATCATGCAAATGCAAAAATTTCAAGTGTCTTATTGCAGCTAAAATGCATGTAATATAATGATGTCTCTTTGATATCCTCAGACTTGATGCAAATCTGATGGCTCAGTTCCATAACACAGTAATATTGATGAATTTTTGTCCATATTGACTATAGAGTCACTGTGTTATGTTGTTAGTAGTTCTAGTCATAGCATCATTGATATATTAGACTGTAACTTAAGAACTGATACCGAACATGGCATGTTTGTAACAGAAGGTCACAATTTTGCAAGGCACAAACATTATGACTAGTATTCATGTATTCTAATGTTAAATACTGAACACATGATTACTGCATAAATTAACATTTATGCATTGCAAGATAAGGTTTGAATAATATTGTATTGTATAGTAAGTTGCTACGGAAGCCTGAAACACTGAAGACAGTCCATGATGTTGACAAAGAAGAGTGGAAACAGATTGACGAGGACTTGAAGGTAACTGCTAATGTAGTGTATCAGCCAGTTTATCTTGCTTTGTGCACAATGCTGAATCACATTTTATAAATACAACTTAATATTCTTTGATGCAACATACAATGAAATAAAAAAAATTGTGCACGAGCTATTGTATGTATTCATCCATTTGAAGTGAAGAAATGTTTCAAGGTCCTAGTAGTTACATAAAAATGTTATTACTACGATAGTCCCTTAAACTGTATGTTCTAGCCAATTTTCTGTCACAAGGATGACGGTGAACTGTTCCACACACAGGTACTGAACAGACTGTACAAATGTTTTACAGATATCGTAGTCAAATGCAGCAAAAAAAAAATGTATGTGGGATTGATAAAACTACCCACATTGGATAGGAAGGTTTGTTGAGTCTTTTATGATGTCATGTTATGTGTGAAGTCATTGAAGGTTAACATATCAAAAGTTTAGCAGGAAACGTGTAAAAGTAATATACACATTTGTAAAATGATGGTTGGACATGGCTTTTTAACCAGAACAATTTTCATGCAAGACCGATTTCCTGTGCAACATCTGAGCTTCATTTGTGTATTGTGCACTCTACACACTATATTCATTGGCACATAATGCATGAGGTAGGTATGGAAATGTTTTGTGCTAGTAGAAATGACTAAGATAAGTCCAACCAGTTGCAATTATTTTGAAATAAAATAAAATATTTATGTATCTGAAGGTATTGATTACTTAGTCTTCAAAATTTGCAGATATACTTTGCTTTTATGCTGGTCATGATAATGATTGCAGTATTTATTTATTTATTTATTAAACTGTTGACAGTTGTCTATCCAGCAAGAATAAGTGTGTTTGTTCCTCAGCATTACGAATTCTCACAGTATAGTGAAGATAATATACTGCATGTATGTTAGACTTGGATGGCAGACGTGAAGTCAAGTGAACGCAATCTAGAATCCAAACAGTGCGTAGATATGGCAGATGACGACGACGGCTTACCACCTGTACGCTCAGCTTCTCAGCAGAATCATGCTCATAAGGTTTTCACTTTACTTATTTGACGTTATTGTGTTCTTATCCTGCAGTTTTGTGCAATATCATCAACACATTTTTTACCGACTGCATTAGCCAGGAAGGTAAAGCAAACAGTAGCGTCTGTCTCTCTCTCTCTTTCCATCTGTTTGTTTCAACTCTGTGTTTTGAACTGACTGAATTTGAATGTGTGTTTTTTGTACATGTGTGTGTGACCCAAGCTCATCTGGGACGTAAAGTCCAGGTCATACACTGTAGGTCGAGTGTTAGGGTTAAGTAATGACTAACAGCTGCAGTAGTACATTGTTATTTTCATATCATCAGCTAGTACAGTAAGGCATGTTAAGTTGCCAGAGCCTGCATCAGTGGCAGAGTCCAGCACGGGTTGGCATGGCAATGCTGTAACACGGTCGGTCTGACCTCGAGCCTCGATCGACAACAGATCGTTTAGTTCAAGAATGTGATCGTTAACCATTTGATTTTTTGCGTCTTGTTGAATAAACATTTATGCCAGTTTACAACAAGCTAGCATCAGACAGCTGGCATAAAAGGGCCAGTGGCCTTTCACTCAGTAGTTTAGCAGTTGGTCAAGAAAGGACCGGTTCAGTTGGTGACTGTCCCTGGTTGGTGTTAATGCTGTCGGTGTTCTGTTTGGTGTTTTGACACTGTTGGGTGGGTAGCAGAAAGAGCATCTGGCCCATAAAAGAACCTGTGCCACTTTTCCCGAAAGTTTCTGATCTGGAACAAGTTGAGGAAAGCAAGACCCGCATTTGGCGACTTCGTGAGCTCATGTCACATGAGGCAGCAGCATGCACGTAGTGGCACACTCACATTTGCACGCAGTCAGCAGCACCAAAGAACAAGAACAGTAACAAGTTATACATCTACCACAAAATAGTCACGAGTTGCTTCTGTTCGACAAGCCTAGAAACAGGAAATTGTTTAACGCATGTTCACCTGGAAATCAGTTTTTAAAACACGGTCGAAGAGGAGTTTAGTACAGTGGTAAATATAAATGTATTATTGAAAACCTGATATCAGAAGTGTGCCCGTTGTACTGTGGATTAATTTCTCTTGTGAATACCATTTCAGAAGCAGTCACACGACAGCATCAAAGGAAATACAGAATCTTCTAAGTGTGCAAAGCCGCGAGACTACAGAGAATGGGACAAGTGAGTGAGCTGAATGCTGATGTTTTAAACAATTTTTTATTGTGTGAGATGAGACTACTTCATTAGCAGCAGAATTATCACATTGATGTTTCAATTATTTTAAAATAAATTGCATAAAATTGAGTACTTGTAGATGTATGGTTGGATAAGATTTAAGCGATCATCTGAATGAGTAGTCATTAAAACAACAATTGTTTTGAACATTTAGCTGCATCACGCCCAGCAAAACGTATGTGCCACCATGCTTTTGTCCATAACTTTGCCGAATGCTGACTGATTTGACCAAGTTCTTTCACTGAGGAGTAAAATGAAATGTTCCATCCATTCTTAAGCATGTTGCTACACGGCCTTGTTGAATATATGATAAAAAATCATCATGATCCAAAGCTTAGTGATATAAACTGTCGTACAAGACTTAGCAATTTATAACAGTACTAAATACTGGATGGACCATAGGAACGTCCCCAGTTTTCAGATTAATGAGTGGTACTGAATATCATATTTTAACACATACAGATGGCTTAAGTCTGGCAGTGAAAAAAATTTTATGATAGTGATTAGCATTTAGCAAAGTCGTGGGCAAAATACACTGGCACCTTTCTCAGGACATTGAAGTGAGAATTTGCAAAGTTGGTTGGTACATTTGGTCTATAATATCAGGTTTTGCTGTTTGTGCGTTGATTATGCAGCTGTCATGTAAAATGTAATGCTTCTGAAATAGGCTTTTTGTACACGTACGAATGTGTTTGTTGGTGAAAATGTGATACATAATGTTGGGAGGAGTATCAAATAACGGTAACAGTAGGTTCAATAATTGTTATACATTTTGTGACTCAGGTTTGATGTGGATAATGAACTCAACAAAATTGATGCTGAGTCGTCAGCAAAATCAGCAGTTGCTCAAGAGAAAAAGTCTTCGAAACCGGCCGTTTGTGACACAGTGGAAACTGAAGGTTTTTGTGAACATTATCATAGTGGACATTTTTATTAGTTTGAACTAGCGCTGTACCGAATAGGGAGTCTTTAGTATTCGGCCGAATACAAATAATTAAAACCATTATTCGGCTGAATATGAATAGAATACAAATAGTTGTATTGAACTTCGAAGCAATGTCATTGTCGTTCATAGCGTCTTCAAAGTGACCTGTTTTGGATATTTAACCTTAACTCAATCAGTTAGCATGGGATGCCAGCTAGCACAGGTTGTCATGTATAATAGCCATAGAATGGTAGTTATAGTTGTTTGTAAGTGGTGGTGTTGGAAAGGAAATCACGCAACGATTGAGCCGCCAAATTGGAAGTGTGAAATGGTTGAAGGCGGCTTTTTGTGAAACAGTTGCTTGCTTTGCTGTCAGGACTGAGTGATGAACTGAAAGAGATGAAAGCTGAGAGGGAGAAGAACAAAGGCAACGAGGCGTTCCGTGCGAGTGACTTTGAGGAGGCGTTGGTCTATTACAGTCGCAGTTTGTCATTACTCAAGACCGCCGCTGCTCACAACAACCGTGCACAAACGTGTATGTGTCATGCTACATGTAGATATTGACGATATCAAGTTGGACTTTCTGTGCCGTTGTTTTACGAATATCAGTAGCTAATGTCTATATTTCACATATAATGTGAGAAAAAGACTGTGAGACATAGCTGTTGCCATAACACATAAGTTTGCCTCTGCACTTCCAGTCAGCATTAAAACCGAGAGTTGTTCGGGAACATAAAAGTCACAGAAATGGATAGCAAACATGTGTACTTAAAGTTAACAAGAGGGCCTCACAGTGGCTAGCATAGCGCGAGATGATCCCTCCACTCTTCCCAGCGATGATCCCTTCCCTCACGCCCGCACGCCGCGACCGCAATGCGCGGTAAATTGGGATCGGAATTTGAAACCTAAATTAGCTATAATGTGCCAATGCACTTCCGTCACAGACGGACAGACACTGACATCGTGGCATAAGCGAGAAATGTATATATTACATCTCGCGCTAACAAACAAACACATTTTTCTATGGGACCATGTTAGCTTAACAGCAACAACAAGTATTTATTGGTCCTTTTCGTGGACAACCTGGGTGAGTTGGCCGAAAGTAGATGGCAGGAACGCGCTAAAGGCACCGAACTGCCATGCTGTTGATGAGTTGTTGTAAGAGTTGGTGGCATGGAGATTACACAGTCAACAGCTTAACATTTAGACGACATGATGGTGGGTAGTATCACCTTTTTATGATTTTTGCAGTTTTTGATTCATGGCTGTTAACACAATAGATAAACTGCAGTTTTTGTCTTTTATATTGGAGATAAGTCACAGGCTTTGGTTCGTAGAATCATTAAATGTGTGTATAGATTTGAAGTTGAAGCAGTGGAATAAGGCTCTTGATGACTGCGAAGCTGTACTTGCCATTCAGCCAACAAATCTTAAAGGTTACCTCCGTCGACTTTTTATGTCTTAACTAATTTCTTTGGCGAATGTAGCATTATAAATGTTGCCATTTATTTATCCAGTGAAATAAATGTTCGTCTGTTAGAAAACTGAACGTAAATATGTGTGATCAGAGAATCAAGTAAGCAAAGTACTTGTTTATGTGATCTTATAAATGTTTAGATTGTATTACCTAATTTTCAGCATAACTACCGCTACTTGCATTCACCAGCCATTTCTCTAGCTTTAAATTGTTAAGTCTTGTTCTGACTGTGAGTGTGGATGCTTTTCAACTAAAGAGTGGAATATTAGACATTTTGGTAAACAATATTTGTAATAGAATTTAATGTTACTATATGTGCAGTTTTGGTCTCACTGACAATGTCTGTTATTTTTCCTCTCTTGAAAGATTATTATTGCATACAGTGACTATCTATGTGCCTGATTATGTTTATATTTTGAGCTTTTTTACTGCTGAAGAGTGAAAGTTTCTTACTAGGTGAAGAAAAATGTAAAATTTCACCAGGAATAGACTTTGAGATTTAGTCTGTATACTGTCTTCTGACAATTTGACTTGGTCAGTTGAAATTGCAAATTATACACGAGTCACTTCTTTTATTGCATAAAGTCTGTAAACAGTAATTTAGTAAGTGATAACTGATTGTCAGTAGACTTGTGTTGCTTTAATGTTTTTTTGATACTTTTCACAAATTATTTTATTGTTTGTTGAATTCTGTGGTTGTTCGTGCAGCAATTATGAGAAGAGCCGTTGCTAACAAAGGTTTGACGAGGTTTGTGCAAGCAAAGCACGACTTGGAGATGGTGTTGGAAAAGGAACCAAATAATAAGCAAGCTTTGGTTGGTATATTGTTGTTGATGAAATTATCTCATTTTCAGTGTTTCAGTGTTAAATCCATATTGTCGATGTCATAATGTATTGCTCCTGTCTGAGAGATTTATTCTGGAAATCTGTGCTTCCCAAACTGGTGCTGGAGATGCTGTAAAGACTGAGTTTGATATTGGATATATCAGAAGTCCAGTATTTTTAAATGACAGTCATATTGCTCCATTGTTTTGTTATTAGTTCACATTTTCAGGCATAAAACATAAGTATTAATTAATCAAGCTAACTAGCAAAATGTATGTTGCAGTCTTTCAATTAGACTTAAGTGATAACAGTAAATAACCATTGTTAACAGACACTTAGTACAGCTGCAGCATGTCACCTTATTATTGTATCCACTTCCGGAGAGGGTGTTATGTTTCAAAGGACTGACAAACACTAAAAGAAATGTATTGAGAGGGTGAAGGTGACTCTGGGCAGGGCAGATCCTCAGGAGAGATCTGCCTCCGAAACCTTCGGCAATTCTGCATCAGTCATTTTTACACACAGTGTGCTTTGCTAGCACACAGTCGTCAGAGTCAGGGCTCTGAATATCATCGAACACGTCTTATTCATTAGTCCAAAGATGAGTGTTGTCATCTTGATTGATTCTTGCTGTAGTATATGATGGATGGTGTGGTGTTCGTTTGAATCTTTACACTGTTACAGGCATGTAACTAATTGATACATCGGCCTAATGTCCACTATTGGCGTTTAAAACGAAGGAAATTTGATACTTCCTTAATATTTCATCTCGTTTAATAAACGTTTATATACGGTTGCAAACAGCATAGTTTCTGTGCAAAAAGGATGCTAAGTTGGACTACTAGGGTTAGGATTGTCGGGTACAATGGCGCCAACAGGCCGATATTGTCCTTTAGGCCGATGCATCAATTATATGCATCATCGACAAAATGGATTTTATGTTATATTTTAATCGTATTTTATCATTTTAACCATTACTATATTATATATCATGTATCATATACTGTATAATGTAATTATTGTATATTATGTATTATTAGCGCATTAGTGGCCCTGGCAATTTTGCGCTATATACATGTCCTTAATAATAATAATAATAATAATTGTATCTTTTACTACCTTCGCTATTTCCATGTATTTATGAGTTGCGTCTGTCAACTTTATAATAAAGACTATATGATGATGATGATGCTGATGATGCTAATATCCTTGTCACAGTGACGTGCATGTAATATCTGCATGTGCTTGTGCAATTAGGCTGTGATGAAGGAGGTGACCAAGGCACTTGCGGACCAGAAAGTTTCCGGTCGTCGAATGGTTATAGAGGAAGTGGAGGGTTCCTCAGAAGATGAGGAATCCACGCCGACTTTTGTTGCCGGACCAGACCTATCAAGTCATGCGGAGTCGGCAGACAGCCACACACAGGACGTAGTGAATAACACGGATACTCGCCCGACACGGGAACTTCCGACTAATGAAACAAAGGAGCAGGTGTTACATCACAATGCTAGTGGAGGTGGTGATGCGGATAGCGGTGGTACGGAGGCGAGTACTCAGCCGCGATCCGTCACTGCTGAAGGTGATACGGCATCACCTGATGACGATATGCCACCTGCCGTGCTGGCTTTGAAAGATGCAAGCAATGATTTGTTTCGCAAAGGACAGTACAGCGATGCTCTGGACAAGTATAATGCCGCTATACAATTACTAGGCTAGTACTGCAGTTTTCTCCGTTGTTCATGTGATATTTTGTTAACTCTTTCTAACCAGTCATCTGGATATTTTCATAGATGCACATTTCGATGTGAGTAAATTATTTGTAGATAAGTAAATTATTCGCGTGGTCCCATTGGTGAATAATAACGTTTTCCTTTCAGTTTTCCGATGCCTACCAGAACCTGGTATACTTGTGCCCTACCAAAACCTACCAGCCAGATTTTGGTAGCTGTCGGTATATGAGTTCAAGTGACACACCAGTGAGACACGCCCTGTCAGGTGACTAAAACAACGCTTATACAAGAAGTTGAATGAATTCGTGCCATCTGTTTGTGGCATACCTTATGACGGTGGAGATGTCTGTTTGTACAGATGGCTGCGGCAGCAGTGCTGGTCTGTCGGTGCTGTACAGCAACAGAGCGGCGTGTCTGATGAAGCTCGGCGACTGTCAGGGATGTATAGCTGACTGTGATAGTGCGCTGGCACTCTGTCCTAACTCTCCCAAACCACTGCTGAGACGTGCAATGGCGTTCGAGGCTCTTGAGAAGTGAGTCTATAACAACACCATACAACATTTACGTGTTGAAAGTGAATTTGGTGATGACCATTAGGTTCATTTTCATGGCCTGCCAGGATGTAACAGAGTGTGGCTGTTATGTTTACATTTTTATGCAACACTCCTTAACTTTCGTTATATGGATTAATTTCTGTGACTTGCTTTACCAGCCACCTACCAGAACTTATCGAGAATCGAGAGATGCTGGTTACTGATATTGAAAAGTATGATACATTTGATACAGTGTCGGTGTATTCGGATATGGTACACTTATTGTCATTTGCTTATTGCAGTAGTGCATGCTCTATCATTTCTGATAGTTTACGCACAGCAGCAGTGCAGACTGTTGTGATTAGCATATCTGTCTCTCTGTCTCAAAAACTGCACGTCTAAGAGTCGTGAAATTTTCTGTTACTTGTGGCATGGCTCGTGTGATGACAGTGCAATCTGTTATGTATTTCTGATTGAGTGGTAGACATCATGTTTTGCACATAGTGAACTCTGTAAGCCATGAGAGAAAGATATCATCTAATAATAATTTCCATTGTGTTCACCAGGGGGTGGCACTGGGGTGAAGTTGCTGTCCGCTATTGCCTTGTTTTATTTGCAGTACAGATGCAGAAGATCTCCGTAGTCAGCACCTCTGTTGCTGATAAGGTTGGGACTGAAAAATTTTTCTTGTTTGCTTTTGCTGCTAAATTTACTTACTGCATCTTATCTGTGATTGACTTACAGGTACCGCAAAGCATTTGTCGATTATCGCCTCGTGCTGAGCTTGAGCAGCAGCAGCGATATTGCACAGCAAGGTTCAGATCGGTGCGTGTATCTTCTTCACAGTAAAACACTTTTATCATGACTGTTGTAATGATGTTACATTTACTGCGCACAAGGTACAAGACAGTTGATCAGTTGCTTGTTGTGGAATCCTTATCGTTCGACTCTCGGAGACAGGTCATTCCCGGTGGCTGCCACACGGGCATGAAATGCCCTACCGCAACTCGTTCGGAACGCGCCTTCTCTTCCTGTTTCCACCGAGGACTGAAGACCGTTCTTCTACGTTTTCTGATGTGATCTGACAATGAACTGTGCTTTATCTACACGCCCGTTACTCAATGTTGTTATGTCACCATGTACTGGCTGCTAAAAACCGATTCTGTTAACACTGTACGGTGGTCTTGCAGCAGCAGTGCGATAAGTCACCTTAATAATATTCATTTCTACTACTACTACTACTACTTATTGATGAGTGGTGTACAATTTCGTGTAGCCACATGCGCAACATAACCTTTATGATGCCAGCCATGGAATCACTCATTAATCTTATCACTTCTTTATCCACTAAATAACAAAAGGCATATTGCTGCCTGACTGTCTGCTGTCTGACATAAATACAAGACTTAGATATGGAAATTACAGACCACAGGCAAGTAAATTTTCTGTCTCATTATTATTATTATTATTATTATTATTATTATTATGGAATACTATGTCAAAATGGAAGAAATAGCAGTACCAGATAGATCACCTCTTAGTAGTAAGATGTGATACGCAATGCTAAAAGTATATAATTAGTATCAGACATAAAACCCATTACTGTAGATGACTCATCACTCATTTTAGCAGAAACAACTTGACATGAAGCCAACAGATGATGCAAGTGTTGGATACACTTTGATGCTAAAGTGCATCTGTAGACAGAAAAGAACATTTTATTATCTGACTTTGAACTTTGACCCATGACCTGCATCTTTGAACTTGAACTTGACAGTGCCAAACTGTACCATCGTGCTAATATCTAGTAATAGTTATTGTTAGAAGACACACGTCAGTTCGGTCTGGATCACTCAGGTGCTTTATGCTAAACTTTACAGCATTACTGGAATTGACTTGGCTAATGTCGTTATATGTCCAACCACTCTGCATGGCATCGGCTCGTCCACTCTTAACTGCAGCCAACACAATAGGGCCCGTCAGTAAATAAAGAATATTTA
>Ga0209366_1000333_pt1 | contig 11012 bp, 7 predicted proteins | sample WorMetmaBAHAMAS2_FD_187391 | JGI IMG/M metagenome (GOLD analysis project Ga0209366, IMG submission 187391) | Marine gutless worms symbiont microbial communities from Max Planck institute for Marine Microbiology, Germany - Inanidrilus... | ecosystem: Host-associated > Annelida > Digestive system >...
GCCCATACCCCTTCTCCCCCCCCTCCGTGGCGGTGGGCTGTGCGATCCAGTCTAATGTTATGGTTGTACTTGTTTTTTTGTGATCACAGCACACATGTTTTGATGTACAGGCGCATTGCTTACCAGGAGTCGTCGCAGACGTTCGGCGTCGTGTCGATGCGCGTGGACATGCAGGACGGCAGTGGTGGCGGCGGCGGCGCGGCGCCGGCGCGGCCGAGCGCGAGCACGCTGGCTCAGAGCTGGAGCTCGTCGGGCCAGGGCAAGATGATGATGACCGGCGGACCGGCCGGGTCCAACTCACTCGCCGACCACGTGTTCGGTGAAGAGGTGGAGGTCTCTTCGCTGCTCGTGCTCGATCAACACACGTTTGAAGGTGCTGAGATTGTCTTACGGCCGCTGACGGGTCTGACTAGTCATTGCATCGGCCCATTCATTCATTCATTGGGCCCATTCCATGGGGCCATAGCGGTCCCCTTTGTCACGCGTTATCGTTTTCGTCGTTGTCGTGGACATCGATGCGCAGGCGGTGCGCGATAGTACCGCTAGCGACATCTGGCGAATTGGCGTGAGGCGGCTCGTTGTGGCGAATGGGCCCAACATTTTTCAAATGCTTCTTGTTCTTTTATTCGATATCAAACCGAAGCCCATGACATAGATAAAAACAAGCTGAAAACGAGAGAGAAGAAGCTAGAGCAGTAAACTGAGCCATCTCAAGAGAAGATGTGAATATCTACATAAGTCCGACAACATATATGTAGAAAAATCATTTACTTCCTAACAAATTTGATGTCATTTACTGTATGTTTATTTACGGTTGTGAACGGGGTAGTTTATGTGCATAAAGAGTGATGGATTAGGGTTTACGGCTAATGATCGTTGGTCAGTTAGGGTCAGGGTTAGTGTGTAAGGGTAGGGTTTGCGTATCGGGTAGTATGGGTCCAGTAGGGCCAATACACTGATGCAATTAATTAGTCACGCCATAGTCATCAATGAGATATTCGTTGAATGGTTATTGCTGTGCTCATGATTGCATAGCAGAGTTTAGTAATAAGTGGACCATAGTGCATGTTTACAAATTATAATTACTTACTTAGACTGATTTGACGTGTTTGTGATAGTATTACACGCGCATCAGTTGTTGCCGAATGAGCAAGCTACCAGTCTGCTGTCGGCAAAGCTTGGCGATGATCCGAATGTTTACTACATCGTCGGCACGGCGATGGTTCTGCCGGATGAGGCGGAGCCGAAGCAAGGCCGCATCGTCTTATTTCATTTCTCTGACGGCAAGTTACAGTTGTTATGCTGTCTTTGCTTCTCCGCACAAGGGTGAGAATGTTAGCGGTCAGTTTTTGTTTGGTAGCGTCCGTGTGTGTGCATGTGTGTCCGTCCGTTTGTGTGTTGGCGCTCTCCTGTTTGACCTTTGACCTTGATTTTTAGCATGAGGGTCAACCTTGACCTTGGCTAGCCTGGGATTGTACGTCAAGGTCTTAGGTCAAGGTCAAACAGTGAAAATTGTTTGCGCTCTCCCGTTTGAACCAGTGGTGCGGAGCGGGTCGATATTAGGACTCGGCTTGCCGAGTTCAGCCAATGGTAATTGCGAATGACCATTACCAGTCCATTGCAATCGTCTGTTTGTCAATAATCAGGGGGCGTTCGCGCGTAAGCGGTCGATCAGCTTTAATTATTAATACCAGTTTGGTGAACCTTACTTCAATCAGTCTGTGCAGATGCCGGTAAACAGCTGATGCTGCTTGCAGGCAAACTGACGCAGGTTGCCGAGAAAGAGATCAAAGGCGCTGCATACTCGCTGTGTGAGTTCAACGGGAAACTGTTAGCGAGCGTCAACAGCGCGGTAAGTTGTTCAGGTCTCTACGATGTAGCTCAGTATGCCATACCACACTGCGCTGCCTTGCCTTGTATGCATGTACCGAGTTTGCTTTTGTTAGCACCTTTCTCAGTGTCCTGCGTGGCAGCCTAGGCCTAGTATTATTATAGTATATGCCGTCGTCGTGTGTCTGACACACACCGGTATTACTCTCTTTCCTGCGTGACAGATGTGCGCATGTGTATCGAGCATTCTGCAATGATTTCATTAAAGAGAATATTATTATATTATTATTATTGTTTGTTACAACGTGTGGCCAGCTCCGGTGGGCTACATGCCTTTCTAGCAACCCTTCACCTTCATTTGCATTCATATTGTATGTTATTCTGTCGTTTTAATTATATTGTAGAAAATAAAGCTTCTCTCTATAACTTTTTTCATTCATTACTTTTGGTTTAACGCTGTCCAAGAAATCCTTCCCACTATGGACTCTTTCCTACCTCAGGACTGGCTTCACAGACTGTCACGGGCACCGTCAAAGTGTTGTAAAGCACAGGATTTTTGGAGGTTGTAAGTAAATTAAAGCAAAGTAAATGCATACAGCAGTCTGCATACATGCTTAACCGATACGGGAACTCACATAACATATGGGTTCACACGGTGTTACCTGCAACCCGGCAGAGGTGACATTCCCACTTTTACCCGAGCCAATCAAAGCACATACTTAATTTTGCGACCAATGGGGATGCAAGGCTGATTTAGTTGGCTTGATATATTCACCGAAACATGGTCACCCATCCCAGTAATAACCATGCTCAATGTAAAGTAATTTCATTCATTCATTCATTCAAGCCATCAGCTAGAGGCTAGGTGGCAAATATCACCATTATTAACTAGGTTGGGTAAAAAAGGGTGAGCCCTACAAAAAAATGTGTGAACCGATCACGATGCCATTTGAAGGCGGATTTGTGTGGGCTCAAGAAACTGCGTATTAGTTGGGGGTGCATGTTAGCGACACCTGGCGAGTATGACTGAATTATCTGTGCTCAGCAGAAACGTCTGTAAACATAGGTAAAGCTCCGCTGGCACTGCTGAAGGGATGACGTTGGGTTTTTCCCACATGCAGCTCAGCAGCAGTCATAGTGACGTAGGGATCTCCCCACATTATGCCGAGCAGTGTTAAAGTTTACCAGTCGCTGACATACAGTATTTGGGTGCTGCAGTGTATTTCCGCCATGACAAATTCGCTCCTGCAGTGCGGCATTTCGTCAGAATTTTTTGACCACTTGTAATTGTAACTGTCATTGCAGGTGCGTCTGTTTGAGTGGACGGCGGAGAAAGAGTTAAGAGTGGAGTGTAACCACGCTAACAACATTGTTGCTCTCTACGTAAAAACGAAAGGCGACTTTGTTCTCGTCGGAGACTTAATGCGGTCGATAACGCTGCTCGTCTACAAGGCGATGGAGGGCAGTTTTGAAGAGGTCTCCATCACACTTTATTACCGTACACTAGCTGTGTCCATAGCCGTAGTCGCATAAAGCATTGGTATGATTGTCTGTCTGTCTCTCCGTGTTATCCTCATTGACCATGTTTTCACATTGTGCTCATTTTTTCGGTTTGTGACCACGGTGCTTTGTGAATTTGTTAGGTAGCACTGTTTAGAAATACTTCTACTTACTTACATACTTACTCGTTGGACAGATGACTTTCGATTAGTTGGCATGTTGGTGACTTGTCCCGTTACCCCGAGACTTTTGAGTAAAATTGAGAGAGTGTAAGTTTTCGTTGACGATGGCTTCAGCTGGCGGTCGTTTCACACTGATCAGAAGACTGAGCCGGTTACCGGGTTCATTGACGGCGATCTCACAACGTGGTCATTGTTGATGTGCTGTAGATCGCACGAGACTTCACGCCGAACTGGATGTCGGCGGTCGAGATCGTTGACGACGACACCTTTCTCGGCGCCGAGAACTCGTTCAACGTGTTCACGTGTCAGAAAGACAGCGCGGCGACGACCGACGAGGAACGACTTCACCTGCAGGAGGTGGGCTTGTATCACCTCGGCGAATTCGTCAACGTCTTCAGACATGGTGCGTTTATTTGTCACTTGTTACCAATTTACATCACCGTGTCAGTTTATTTTCACTGTGTGAGTCCGGGAGATTGAAGAATGGCGCCTTCTCCATGTCCAGGCAGGACTATATAAGAGTCAACTAGAGCTGGCTTTAGTTTTTAGCGCGAGATGTAATATATACATATCTCGCTTATGCTACGATGTCAGTGTCAGTGTCAGTCTGTCTGTGACGGAAGTGCATCGGTGCATTTTAGCTAATTTAGGTTTCAAATTCCGATCCAAATTTACCATGCATTGTGGTCACGGGGAGGGGTAATCTAAACAACAACATCTCATTCTACGCTAGCCACTACTAGGCCCTCTTGTTGTGTTTATTTTGTGTTCGTAGCATCTTTGTATAGCCCACTCCGCATATTTGTCCAGTGGGCTATATGCTTTGCTTCTGTTACGTCTCTTTGTTTTTTAACAGTCCCCTGTCTCGACCAATTATGTCAGGATTTATGGAACCGATCATTACCAAATTTGCACTACATGGTAGAAAAAGTGATTGAAGCTGACTGATCTGACACTCATTTTCCAATTGCTCAAGTGAAATTGCTGCACGGTAACCAATTTTCGGGGCCAAATTGGCAGAATTGCGGTACCCACTTTAATTCAGCACACTCGCATTCCTGAATGGATTGGAGGATTACTACGCTGATGCACACATTAATAGCAGCAATGATCCCTATGCATCGTATAGAAATGCTGTGAGCTTACCTCCAGTAACTCCGGAGTTTACGAGGCTCAGCCGTGTACAGCAGGCGTCGATCAGCACTTGCGTTAGTTTAACTACCTTTGCTATGGGGTGGCACTGCAGTGATCAGTATTTGGTTTTGTTTCACTGCTATTTGCTAAGAGGCGACACTGCTATGCTAGGCAGGCTACATGCTACGCTTTGCCATGCAGTTCTAGTTTTTCTAATGAATGGTTGGTTTTGTTGTGTTTGGTTTAGTTCTTTTAGTACTAGCTGAGAGATTGGCTGTGAAGATTGTCATCAGAGTGACCTGTTTTGTGTCGAGTAGGACATTAAATCTTAACTGAATCAATCAGTCATTTTTTTATAATATATTTGCAGCCCAGGGACAATCACGTAACTTGTAGTGGAATGGAAATTTGATTAAGAAAAGCAAATATTAAGTTTTAGCCATGTAGCATAGCACCTTTTACAAGTTTCTAATATAAACATACAGACATTGAAAAATTGGGTATTTAGGTCAGTTGTTTAACTTCGGTTTTCGTTGAAAATTTGCTAAGCCGGTTATCTTTCACTGTGCATTTAAAAAGCTGCCCGAGATTTTAAAAAATAACTTGAGTTTTTTTGTGAACCCCAGTTAATGTATTAATTTATGGCACACTTGAGCCAATCCCGACATGGGGCTAAGTGTTGACGCGGACTTGTTGGTAATTGGTTCACAACATAGTTGATACAGTTTCAGTTGTCTTAACGAACTGTCGTATTTCTTTGACTGTACAGGGTCTCTGGTAATGAGACACCCAGGAGAGATGTCGACGCCCACGCAAGGATCCATTCTGTTTGGCACTGTTAATGGCGCCATAGGTCAGTCCGTTGGTTGTATAATTCTGTCGTCATCATTTAATTTTGTAGTTACTTACATAATATAGAAAGTGCATAGATAATAGATATTCAGTGATACACACCAATCTGAAAACTAATGGCATTCTGATTTTACCAACTGGCTGTCAATATTTCACTGTTTTCGTGCCATATACCAGTAAGTAAATAAGTAATAGATTTATATAACGCAGTTATCATCGGGAACCACTAACTCGCTAGCGTCCGAGTAACAAAATAGCATTAAGAAATTTATGTACAAACTGAAATATTTGTTTATAAACGTACTCCACTTGAGCTGTTATTTTTTAAACAGAGAAAACCAACAGCACGTGCTCAAATTCTTCGATTTGGTGAACTAATTTGAGATTTTGTGTGTTTAGTTTATCTGTCTAAGCACATATGCTAGCAGTGCTGTTACCGACCGACTTGACGTGACCGTGGTCACCGTTGCTGATGCAGGTCTAGTGACTCAGCTGCCGGAAGATTTCTACGGCTTCATGTTGGAGCTGCAGGGCAAACTGGCCAAGATGATAAAGAGTGTCGGCAAAATTGAACACGCCTTGTATCCTTTGAGTGACAGTTACTGCAACAAGACCCGAATGACGATTATCTGAGTCAGTTTTACGACTAAAAGGAAGAACGGAAGTAACCAAAAAATGAAAGATTTAATTAACTATAGTTGTTAAATTATGTTGTTTAAGTAGTTAATACTTTATCACGCTTGTACGGTAGTACAGGGCTGTATAAGCCATTGGCCAAAGTAATGAAATAACCCAGATTTTGACCCCTCACATCTCGGTGACTGCTTAGCCAATTTTGATCAAACTTGAAGCTAAGTATTAACACCTGAAGACCACCAACCATGTAAAACTATCTCGATGTGACAACGTGGGTGGTCTGTTGGCCAAATACCCAGTTTGCCACTGTTTGGGTTCTTTGGTCGTTTTTGGTTTCTTAGACATGCGCACAGATCACACCAGTGAATCGATTTTGATGATCTGTACATCATACGTCATGTTTCACACGAGGAACGTGTTTTCACTCAAGGATGTGCCTTTTGAGGATTGCATTGATACTACCCCTCCCCCATTTAAGGGATCAAATTGCCCAAAAACCACAATTTTGGGGTGTTAATAGGCATTTGCCAGCCAAACGTGCAAAATATAAAAACTTTCATATTATAAAGATTACTGAATGGATTCCAACCAAATTTTGACAGATGATTAAGACCTTCAAGTACTCTTTGTGGTTATCTCCAAAATGCGCACCCCACAAATCTAAATAAGCAATTTAAGAAGTTAAACAGCATTTAAAGGCTCATTTTTTAGTTATGAAATGATCGTGCTTTGTGACTTTGTTAGGTAGCGCTGTTTATAACTACTCTTACATACTCACTCGTTGGACAGATGATTTTCGGTTAGTTGGCATGTTGGCGACTTGTCCCGTTACCCCGAGACTGTCGTGCAAAATTGAGAGAGTGGAAGTTTTCGTTGACGATGGCTTCAGCTGGCGGTCGTTTCACACTGATCAGAAGACTGAGCCGGTTGCCGGGTTCATTGACGGCGATCTCATTGAGAGCTATCTGGACCTCAGTAGGGACAAGATGCAGGAGGTCGTTCACGGCCTTCAGGTTTGTTACGGCACCGTTTGGTGATGGTGATTATGGGCACTTTAGTCCAGTTCTCGAAGAGATACCAAGACCTAACAGGGCACGGCTGTTAGGTGTTTATATTTTCACTTTATCATTCATTTATTTAGCCAACTGGCAGCCACCGAAATACAAACGTAGGCCTACACAATGAAAGATACAGAATAAACATATACAACAACACAGTAAAATAAAAGACCCCAAAACAATGTTAACACACTCGCACGTGCCTCTACGTTCTTTATGTAGAATAATTTCTGTGACCTGGTTTAGCAGCCACCTACCAGAACCTACCAGAGTCTGACTGCGGTAGCTTTCAGTATACCAATCACGTGACTACCATGTTTGCATACCAAACACCGACCAGCTACGCCCTGTTAGCCATTGAAGAATATGACTGATGTTTTGTGGTGGACTGCTTTCTATGAATATTGTTAGTAGTCAGTGTCGCAGATAGAGAACAAGCGGCCTGTTCTTACCCATCAAGATCTAAGGTCATTCTGTCTATCTGTTGGTAATGAATGTGTATTGTGGAAAAACAGCCAACTCGGTTGAGATGCCGTTTTAGTGTTGGGTTGGGTGGGTCCAAGGAACCATGTATTAGAGATAGGGTCCACATTCCATGGGTAGGGGGCAAATTTGGGGTGAAAATTGGTCGGCGCAATATAATGTGTAGGGAGAATACGGTACTGTGATGTGGATGTAGCATACTAGCAGTGGGCAAATGCCGCAGCATGCAGCGTAAGAACCAGTCATTTTCACCATGAAAAATGTTCCTAGTTCGTAGCCGGAGCCTGGTTTGCATAGGCGGCAGAAGCTATTGGGCCGGGCAGGCCGTGACCCACCCACTTTTTGGCCCCTGTGAGCCGCTCCTATCTCTGGCCCGCCCACTATTGACAGACAAGGGCCAATGCAATCCGTAAAGGACACTCACAGCTATAGTTTCACTAGCTGGATACCAGCCAGATGCCTTATTTGGCATTCAGATATGACAAAATTCAATTTCAAAACACAGCTCCGCCAGGCCCCTGGGGAGGGAGATACTCCGTCCCCATTCCCCACCTCCATCGACTCCTTTGGTCCGTGACTGGCCCGCCCACTTTTCAGATGCTTCCCGCATCTATGCTGGTTTGTAGTTGAGCGTGAAAATGCAGCCGATGTCTATACTGCGGTGATATCGGTTGTAGGTGGACGACGGGAGCGGAATGAAGCGCGACGCGACTGTCGACGACATTATCAAAATCGTTGAAGAACTCACGCGAATACACTGAAGCTAGTGTAACTGTTGATACTGTTACAGCCGGAGGATCAGATGGTCTCCATCGATCCTGATTGTTTCGGACGCAGTGCCATAGCAACAGACTCGGGGTTCCCTAGACAAGTTTCCCATTACAGTTCCCTTCCTCACCTTTTCGTTTCCTGTTGCTCTTCTCTGCCCTTGTGGGAGGAGAGATTGCACTGTTTAGATAATAGATCTATGAACCCAGTAGATGAGTTTGGACACTTTAAACGTCTTTTAAAGGCATTTCTATTTTAGCGAGACCGCGGCGCTTTAGTGACTTTTTGATATTAATACGCCGTGTATAAGTTTACTTACTTACTTACATGGTGGTTCGTCAGTACTAGCCAAGAGATTTGCTGTGAAGATTGTCTCCGAAATAATCTATTTCATGTCACATGAGATGTAAAACCTGTACTCGTGAGGTTCCAAATGTTAACAGTTTTGGGAGCAATAGAAGTACACTGTACATACATCACTATCAGTGACCAAATTAAACTGGTGCCGAATAGCTGGGAGTGATATTTCCGAGACTGGTAGAGCCAGTTTAACAAGAGAGCCTAGCACTGGCTAGCATGGTGCAAGATGATCCGCCCGCAAGCAGCACAGTGAGCAGCACGGCGGCCGCAATGCGCGGTAAAGTGGAATCGGAATTTGAAACTTAAATCAGCTATAATGCGCCAATGCACTTCCGTCACAGACAGACAGACACTGACATCGTAGCATAAGCGCGAGATGTATATATCACATCTCGCGCTAATCAAAACTGAAATATTATCTTGATAAGAGTTCAAAACACTTTTTTCTTGTAACTCTGCATCTGGCTAGGGGGGGGGAGCTTCTAGAATCAGAACTGGACTGTTGCTATGGCACTGTTGTGAAAGCCTGGAGAAGTTGTAATTATTGTGTAGATTATCTGTCTTGTCTCCGTGCATGCGTTGCGGTGACATGCAAGTAGTCTCAGGTTTGCTGTCGTTCTCAGACTTGATTCAACGTCAGTGTGAATACAAACAGCAAACCACTAGATGTTGCATGACGTTGTCACACCGATATTTCACGCGTGCTAATAATTTATTGCACTTGCAGTGAAATATAATGTGCTGCAGGCTTGTTCAGTGAATGATATACATGTACTTGACGCCAACTTTAGGCCACCGAAGATTTTCATTTTGAAAATTAATTTCCCCTCAGTACAAAAAAACTGCTGTTGTCATATCACTATTACATGTATATAGGACTGTTTCAGTTATTTGTTTGCTTGAGGACACATTTGGTTACATGTAGTGTGAAGAAATTGGACAATTATTATATTGCTTTGTGTCAGGGGTCTGTCCCCTGCAAGTTACATTTTTGTTCAGTAAAACTGGGCACTTGGGATGAAAAATTTGTGATTATATGTTGGTTTATGTCAAAAACTGCATATTTGAACATATGACCGTATGACCGACAGTCCTCCCACCAACAGGGGGCCTCCCACCAAACCCTTCATTATTTTTTCCTTCGTGATATGTGTGTGCGTTGCATTTTTAATCTTTAGGCTTTTATAGTCTCCCACTTAGTGACCCCAAGTGAGCTGGGCTCCATGCCCCCCCACCACCTGTTCGTCAGGGTCGACTCCCAAAGTCACAGCGTCACGCCATTGTTCCGGTTCTCAAGAAGCCAGGATTGAACACAGCAGACATGACTAACTTCCGACCGGTTTCGAATGTCACTTTTATGTCGAAGATAGTGGAAAGAGTTGTTGCTCAGCAGTTACGTGAATATTTGGCCATCAACGACCTATTACCATGCAACCAGTCCGCACACTGCAGGCATCACTCAACTGAGACCGCCATGTTTCGTGTGATATCTGACGTACTGTCAGAGGCCGATGAACAGAGGGTCACATTACTGTCTTCACTTGACATGATAGCTGCCTGCCTTCGACTACATTGACCACTCGCTGACCACTCGCTTCTACTAATGCGGCTGCAGTGTAAATTCGGTCTTGAGAAAACGGCTCTCGAGTGGATAACGTCGTATCTCACCGGTAGAACACAGCAAGTGGCATACATGTACATTGGCCAACTGTCACCCATTCTACCAGTGCTGTACGGCATACCACAAGGGTCAGTCCTTGGCCCACTGCTCTTCGTGTTGTACACGACCGAATTGCACGATGTCACCAAGCACGGAGTCACGCTACATCAGTATGCCGATGACTGTAAGGTGCACGCGTCCATGCCAGTGCCTGACGTTCAACTAGCCATTTACAGACTTTCAAGGTGCATGGCAAACGTCAGTGACTGGCTTGACGGAAGCCGTCTTCGACTTAATCCGGGCAAGACTGAAGTCTTGTGGATGGGCTCGAAGTTCTGCATCGACATTCGACAGTACGCGACATAGCAGTCCTGTCTGTGTCAATACGAGTGTCAGTCATTCTGCGCGAATTCTTGGAGTCGTCGTCGACAGTCGGTTGTCAATGGCAGCTAGACCAAGTGTCGTCGTTGTGCCCATGGCCTAAAAACCTTTTTTTTGTGTCCCGACGGACGAGTTGCTAGGGGCGAAGGACGACTTGCTCAGTGAGGG
>Ga0209366_1000334_pt1 | contig 11001 bp, 13 predicted proteins | sample WorMetmaBAHAMAS2_FD_187391 | JGI IMG/M metagenome (GOLD analysis project Ga0209366, IMG submission 187391) | Marine gutless worms symbiont microbial communities from Max Planck institute for Marine Microbiology, Germany - Inanidrilus... | ecosystem: Host-associated > Annelida > Digestive system...
GACAGACGGACTGGAATCATGGCATAAGCGCGAGATGTATATATTACATCTCGCACAAAAAGGAAATGTCATTGGATGCATATGAAGGGATCTACATAAGACACAAATCAATGCAGTACAGTACATTATATTGTCTAGGTGACCGCCCAGTGCGTCGATGAGCGTCACTGCACATCAACATCCACTGACCGTGACCAATGACCATCCGTGATTGCAGCGCTCAAACTGGAGGGGGAGGGACGTACGGCGCAATGCAACGTATACAGGAAGGATGCAGTGTGCGACGCGGCCTGTTCTCAAATTACTTTGAGCAGTCTTGTTCCAACTGTCTAAACGTACGGTACCAGTAGGCCTATGTTTCACTGAATTATAAAATGATCTCTTTACGGCTAAACTTTCCGAACATCCCCTCAGTTTATACAACAGCTGTAAATGATATTGTGCTGATATTTTTCGAAAGATGCAGCGAGCACTCGATTGCGTGTCTTCTAAATCCAATCACAGGCGCAACCACCCGATGGGACCCTTGGGAAGCGTCCCCTCCAACTTTGGAGAAACTGGCGACGAAATGTATTTGGTCCCCTCCAACTTTTGTGACAGTGAATTTCTTGTTGGGCTCGACATGTAACTTCAGAGGGATTCAAACTTTTCATTAGTGGTCTGGTTCTGCCCGGGCCGGCGGGCCCATAACAGCTTCTGAATTTAAGGGGTGTAGACTGTAGAATGGATGCAGAAAAAAGTGGGTACAACATTGCAGGGACAAATAATGATCAGAGCGAGAAAGAGGAGGATGAACGGGAATGGAATCGATATCCCCCAAGTGTGGTCCCCTCCAACTTTTCAGACATGGTTGCACCTATGTTCACAGAAACATTTGGACATACAGATATATTACAACAATTCTCATTTCAGCACTGCTGCAACTGTACACAATAAGACAGCAATAGATGCATTGTCGTTCTCGTTTAGGAATGTAGTTACCTACCATAATTACACCAAACATTCAGCTCACATTGTCAACGTGCTGAAAAGTGGCCTAGCTGGCAACAAAGCCCAGTTATATGCGCTAACTGCCTGAGTAGCTGAGCACAAACATAGTTTGTCACGCATTTGCACTGCACCATATCTCAGTGCACTAATCAACCATACAGTCTAGTTATTTTCGCATACATCTGCCAGCATGTTTTATCACTAACTAAACTCTCCAAGCAACTAAACCGACCAGTTTGGGATATGACAAATGTGCCTAGTGTTTAAAAATGTGTGAAAAGCTCAACTGTTTAGATACGGCTGAGTTATAAAATTCAGCACGACAGACCAGAAGTTGAACTGTATTAAGATGCTACAGTAATCTTTACTCTACATACGAACGAGTTGCTACAATAATGGTGGCAACAGCCCGCATCACTGCTGAGTACAGATAATTCAATCGTATTCACTAGGTGGCGCCCATATGTACCCTAATTTAACACACGGTTTCTTTGGACCACATAAGTCTGCCTCCAAATGGCATCTCGACTGGTTTAGCCATTTTTGCGGGGTTCAGTCATGAGCAATACACAGACTCGCAGACAAACCACAGATGGCCGTTGACTGAATGTATGCAATGCAGACTAAAAAAACTATTGGGAAAATGTGGCACAAAAATATTGCAAACTCTATCTTACAGTCATGTAAATGTACAATGTCAATGCAAGCCACATCAATAAAAGTAGGTACCAGATATTCTCTGCCGAACATGGCTATTTGCATAGTATAGACATTAGGATGTGCCTATCGCGTAATTCTGTAAATGTGTACACGAAATGCTGTAAACATTTACTAAAAATTTACATGAATAGGCGGCCAATAACTAAAATCAAATGGTTTTCAGTTACAGTAAGGGTTTGATTTGTCCAAAAAGCAGTGGGAGGGGGTTTGTTAATTAACATGGACTTCAAACCTGCAATTAATCAGACACTGCTCAACAGCATTGCTATTTATCTATAGCCTTCAGCAGAGTGTAAACCTAAATCTATCGTCAACTGCAGAAACTGCTCGTATGTGTGCATAACTGTCATACACATACAGCACAGAGCAGGGTCTGACGATCTTCCATCTTATCCTCCAGTCACTGGACAGTCATCACTGCTCGGACGATGTCTACTGGAGGAGAGGGTAGCTGTTAGTGTAACTGTCTGTCAAGCCGTCAATCAAACAGGTCCAGATTGTAAGTCGGCAGTGCCAGAACACAGTAGCCCACCCCAGTCTGACTGACTGGTAATGCACCGATCTGTTCCCACGCCCCGGCCTCGGCATCATACCGTGACACGGCCCTCTGCCCAGTCTTGGTCTGCACATTGTAGCCGCCGAGTATGTAGATTTGTCCGTGGTAGACCACACACGACGCCTCCTTATGAGAGACGGCTAGAGGAGCAATCAACGTCCACTGATCGACCGCCGGGTCGTACGACTCGGCCTGTAGCACCGGCAATGCCTGCTGGCTTGTGTTCAGATTACAGCCGCCGGCGACAATCAGACGTTCACCGACGGCCGCCATTACATGCCAACCACGTGGCGTCAGCATCGGTGCCATGTCCTCCCACTGGGTGGTGTCAAAACGCTGCAAGTCCTGCGTGAAATGGTTGTTGGAATATCCGCCGGAGATATATATCCGGCCAGCGTAGACAGCCCCGGCATGAGAGTGATATGCAGACGGCATGGGCGACACTAGCTCCCAGTGGTTTGCATCCGGGTCGTAGCATTCCGCAGACGCAAGGCTACCGTCTTTGAACTTTCCACCGACGGCATACAGGTGGTTTCCGACAACGCCAGCAAAAAAGTATGCTCGACGCGAGAGCATCGGCGCAACTTGGTACCAGCTGTTAAACCTCGGGTCATAGCGGTGAACCATGTTGACTGCCGACTCTCCGTGTGCACACTGCGTTGCACAGCCGCCAAGCACATATAGAAATCCACCAAACACGACCACCTGCAGCCAGACAATTTCCAACAGAAACTTTAAACCATGCTGTACACTCAAAATAGACAGACAGACACAGACAACTGTTTAGCGGCCTCTTTCACATTCATTCAGAATAAACTACAGCTAACAATTCACGGTCAATATATGGCAGTTGGTGACGCAAATAGTTCCAAAAACACTACAAAGCAAACTAAATCCGTGACTACACTTTTTTGCCATATCAAGTATAGTCATTTTTCCCAACAAGTGTCGCAAGTAATTTTGCAATTGGCTGCATTGCCATACATGCCTTTGTCACCCACTGTGGTGGCAAATGCACTCATCTGCTGGAGTGCTGTGGGCAGCTATTGCTGCACGGTATTGGTTGCATTCTGTCATACACAAAGGTGGGTGCCAAAACTGGAAGAGTCCATCATGCAAGAGATGCTGGGCTCCTCGAAAGTGTCCTTTTCCTTGGCGTATTGTAATCCTCATCTAATAAGAGTGTGCTAGCCCCACACAACTTCCCCAAATGAGATCTTGATCGGTTCAGCTGACAAACAGACGAGACATACAAGACTGCTACATGCAACTTCTGTAGCAACAGACCACATCCATTCACTGCATGCAGGTGATGCGGCTTAAAAATTAACCGTCTGCAAAGCAGCCAAACTACATATTTGGTGGTCAATAATATAATGTGTATTCTAACACGAAAGTGTTTAACTGTGTAAATACTAAATATGTTAACCGTATGTTGCCTCCGTATATTCTACTTTATACTACAACTCCTCCTTTATAATAGCTGTTTCCAGAATGAACTCCAGATGGATAATTTCTCTGTGTTATTTCTTCTAGCTACTTGGAAAAAATCTTTCACAATAAGTGGCGGAGGCTTTTATATATACAAACCAGACGGAATTTCTATCATATAGCCAACAGCGTCGAAGTACTGCAGGTAACCCAAACCATTGATGCAAACCAGTGGCGTGGCCTCATCACTGCATTATCCACCATCATCCTTAGTTGCTTCGTGTCACATGAGAGTATCTATATTATAAAGATTGCACAGTTTGATTTTCTGTCTGTGACACGAGCCACAATCACGAGAAGAGTGATTCTGTGTCATGAGCCATGCAACGGCTCGTCCAGTTTATTCTACGTCACATATAACAGAGAATAAAGACAATAATGCCCTTCGAATAGAAGGGGCTTATCCAAAATGTCAATGCATTCACGGTATGAATACAATGTAAAGTTAACCCTCCACATCAATCTTCAGAGACTCCCAGAAGACAATGCCTAACAGACCTGGAATATGTCCATTCAAACAGCTGAGTGAATGTTAACAACTGAGTGATACCTGCATATGACTAAGGGCATTAGGTAGTGTGGTGATTTCCGATCGTCGGCCGCCAAGTGTTGATGCGGCTGCGACGTCTTCACCAAATACGACTAGTTCATCATGTAGTCCTGGGTGCGGGTGTATCTCGCGGCCACCCACGCTCACCAGTCTCTCGGTAGATGCCCGGGGCGTCGTACTTAATGACTGCCGCAGCGGCTGCGCATGTGGCACCACGTGATAGTTCAGTGCCGCGAACACCATGTCACGCAGCTCTGCACGGCGTGTCATTGGCTCGACTGCCTGCACGCGGTCCACCAGGTCTGATGGACCAATCAGAGCAAACCGGATGTGAGACATCAACGGCACAGCATGCTGGTCGATGGCTGGATCTGACCGCAGCCAATCCCACGCCACCTAGACAAAAACCGAAACACAGCAAACTAATAACGGGAGATGCACAAAGTCATGTTGATCAATAAACACGACATGTCTGACTATATACCCAATCACATGTTTCACTCATGGTGGCGGGCAACTGTTGAGCTGCGAGCATAAGATGGACAGACAAGACAGATCTCAGCATTGCTTAATGCCCCAGAGGCGGCAGCATAATAACAACATTGCCTCTTAATGTCAGGCCAGACATTCACGCCTATTGTCCTTGTAAAAAGTCAGTGGTCATGAGCTAAATAGCCTACAGTGAGGTGTACAATGGTAACAACCTGAAAGATGTCAATTTCGTGGAGATTGAGGGTACCACAGCGAAGGCAGTGCAGTATCTGTTCGTATGTCAAGAGGCTGAGTGTTCCGTCGCTGGCTATTGCCAGCAGGTTGTTTGCAATGAATGTGTCAATCTGTCGTAGAGCACTTGACATGCTGTACAGTTTAGCAGTTGTGATGAAGTCGTAGAAATTGCTTGTCGTCATTCCGCTCAGAAAGTTTCGCTCACAGAACTCTATCACAGGCGTCACCTACGATCAGACAACATAGTATACTCACCATCAGCTAGACTATGTTCCAAAGAGATAGATCCATAATAATTCATGTAACTCTGTCAATTCACTATATGTTGCCTATAAAATACTGTGTGATGAAATACCTAATAGTAAAAATAACTATAATTACCTGCATCCACCAACACCAGTGTTATGTACCAATGCTACAGTGTAATTCTCGCACAATTTTGATAGCTAACATGATTTCAAAATGAAGACAACAAGAAACATACACAACATACCAGTAGATACCTGCACATGTTAAAAATATGAAACATCACATAATTTCACTTCACAGGCCTAATATATTTAATAAATTTCAGCATCAATTTCTGGAACTTCAAATTTTACAAATTTATGTTATTTACCAGTCCTATTTTATGCTGCTGCTGCTGTCACTGTCTGTACTAATGCTGCCAACCTGCCACTACTATCAGAATGTAAGTTAGTAAACATTTTATACAGTACCAAAGTCAAAAAAGAAACAGGTGCATCAAAAAAGAATGACTGCATCATCTTATCACCTGCATGTGTGTGGCTGCTCCAATAACGTCAAATATGTCGTCTCCATCGAGTGTCGTTGTAGACGTGTAGATAACTTCGATGACTTTCTCCAAGCCTTTACTTGTGATGCCCTTCAGTTCTATCTCGCGCTGATTGCTCTCCTTCATGCCACTGGTGAACATCGACCGGAAGTAATCCGAACAGGAGACCAGAATCACTTTGTGAACGTCAAACCTCTCGCCTGTAGTCAGTGTGACAACGAAACACATGTATATGTCTAACCTCAGCCTCCTACATGAGTTGAAAAATGAATACTGACCAAAATGCTATAATGCTCAGCTCTGTAGCTGATAAATTAACGCAGGTACGGCTGCTGACACTTGTGGATTAAAAGTGCTGGTATTCGTAACTGGTAAACTGATTTCTCGTTAACACTTGCATGTATCTGAATATCTTAAGAGATGTAATAATGCATATACACAAATCTACAGGCTTTACTTTTTATGACCCATATATGCTAAAGAAAAAAAAATAAAGAACATAAACCTTCAGCAATGAGAGTAACATCACATAGAACACGCTCCTTCTTCAGTCTGTGAAGCCCATGCATCATGCGGACAAAATGTTCCGCATTGTTGTCTAATGCTGCAGAGATGCAGCCAGCATCGTCTGTGCTGTCTGACATCATCCGAGAATAATTCTCAGTTCTCTGTCTCTTCACCGACTCCGGACCACCTTGATACATTTACCTGACGACACGGTTAACACAAAGTAGATTAATTCATCACATGAGGTCAAACCCTGCTCACTCATTCACTATATCATATTTCAGTAGCAAAATAGAAAACGATAAATGGCGGAACTGGAATTTCTTCCGGTGATTTCTGCAAACTAATATATTTTAGTACTTTCCGAAGGTTAGGCATATAATGTATCGTAACATGAGTAAGCAATATACTTGAAAAAATAGCATCAACTGTTTGAGAATTCATGTACTACGGTACCACCTCTGAGTGACCTTTTCTGCTCTTTCTGATGTCTCCAAAGACTCATGCTGAAGCACTGTCAAGTGCTATGAATCTAGACTGGCATTCAATTTGATATCATTAATTTCGACCGTTATAACAATGTTAGTGTTGTTTGTGCAATGAATGTTATGGGTCAAATATTTTATTCTAGATAAATCTGGGCCTCCTATCACACCATGCCAGTTCAATCCATCTAGCCACTTGGCCATTGTTTACCTGTATGGTCAAATAACACAGCATTAACTAACTGTTTACAAACATAGTCGATCAGCAACAGCAAGATTAGCATTCTTGGAGTGCAGTGTGCTGGTCAGCTAGTATTATCACTATAGTAACACAAACAACAACAGTGTATGCTGTGTAGTCACAGAGCATAAGCACAATTCACACTAGTCTATAAATGACTAATAATACTAACAATATTATGTATAATTAAACAAAATACATATTTATATACATCAGTACCTCGTTCTAAAGTCAGTCATCAAACTGCTTGTATTTCACAATCACTCCATCATTAATAAGAAGATATGTGTGTACGTCACTGTCTTGTAACTCACAACTGCAGCAGAAATCTGCAATTAGTGTCAACAGTACACTATGGACCGTATTAATTACTACCGCCAAGTGCTAATTAGCTCCAGGGCACTATGACCAGACAGCGCGATCATGCTGTGAACGGGTAAATGTAGATGCAGTATGCATCTCAAAAGACTGATGCTATATACACGGCTACCCATAGACAAAAGCACAGCGGTCGTCACACGGCTGGCTGTGCATGTGATGATTAGTCATAATTGTCTATGCATCATCTACAGTGCTACGTCGCCTTGATGTTTTTTCTGAATAAGTGAAAATGTCGCGAAATGAAACACAAATTTGATTACAAAACACAAAAAACGATATAAAATATAAGAAAATTCCCCATACCGGGATTCGAACCCAGACCCGCAGCATTGTAACCGAGCGCGCTACCAATGAGCTACAACGGCAGTCGGTGAGGTTGCTGCTAAGAGCCGTAATGAATCGACATATATACATATATTTACATATCTATTTTAGTACGCCAGCCAGCCGTGTGCCACTGCGTGGGCTATACACACGGCTAGCCGTGTGTATAGCCACTGCAATGTCAAAAAGACGTAGATTAAGATTGAATGGAATTTCAGAAAAATAAAAAGTAACATGTGTAAATGAAATGTTAATGAAATCAAATAGAAATTCAAAGCTTGTGTGGACTGTGCGGTCGTGAGACCGGTTGACTGGCAGACTGCGGACGTTGTAACTTATTTAAGTATGGTTCGTTATAATCAACAACATAAATAAACATTACAAGCTGCAACAACAATTTACCTCAACAGATACATATGTGTGAACAAAATTAATTTGACTCACACCTCACACAAAGTGCATTTATACAGTATATAATATAATACTATATTAAAAAAAATAAACAACCTTTTGTTTACAGGATATGACGTCAGATCGTATTGCAAATAATTAAAAAAATAATAAATAAGTAAGTACTGCCGTTTGACACATCTGGAGTTTTGGCCCTAGACAAGATGAAATAAATGGAGATTTAAGGACTACTTAAGTCATGTGTGGTGCAACCTGGCCTAAAGTAAATCAATTTATCACCTTCGTATAACAATAATTAACGATTTACGTAATCCAGTGGACGCTACCCGACTGTGTCAATTACTGGCCAATCGGAACTCTGCCACAGCGTACGATCGTACGTGTAGCCTGTACGGTCATTACGATGCACGACGTTACATTACATTGGCAACAACTTTCCGTTTTGAGTTTTTCATTGGACCAGACTTTTCGAGCTCACTTTGACTAGCCTACACAAAGTCGGACTGTATAGCAACTTTGCGCAGACTTTATCTTTACAAACATTTTACAGTTTGCTAGTGGTGACTGTTTCATGTAATTTTTGTACGACAATTTTTGGACTGTGTAGTCTGTGTTTTGTGCCCCCACCCCACATACACGTACTACATAGGGTCGTACGAAATACTGCAGTCAGTGCAGTGGCGACACCACCGGTTCTTTGTGTTGAGTGTTGACCAAAGTTCTTATTAGGTATTCTAGATATTGAGTTCGTATTAGCTATATAGTCTCTTTGCTTTGACTACCTAGAAAACTGTCCTTGATTGAGGATCGAGGTCTCACCGACCGTGTTTCGAATATAAGACCATAACCCTGGATGAGGCAGCTGACCTTGACAGGCATGACTATTTCAAGAGAGCGATAGCTATGACTCATGCACATAATAAAGATCAAGGTCAAACGTCACTCCGTTCAAAAGTTAAGAGTAGTCTAAACGGACGGACTTACGGACGGAGGCAACCTCCCGTGCTATCGCCGTCGGTAAAAATAGACGCGCAGCGCTAAAGCTTGCGCGCACCTGTCGGTAGGCCTAGGCTGGCCTTCTAGCACTAGCAGCCACCACTGATCACGTGACTTTTGTTCCCGTTCTGGTAGCGCGGCAGTAGCAAGGGTGCTGTGCCGGCCGCCGGGTGGTAGTGATCGCGGTTCGTAATGTTGTTGACGAAGTGACGTAATAGTGGTCACTCGATGGTCAAATTGTTAATGCAAAGTTTGTAATCGAAGTGCATGTTTGCGAATTATTTTCAGTTTCAGTTTTGATTTACAGCTGCAAACGGTATCTGTTTTAGGCTACTGCTTTTTTTCTCAGGACTCGTGGACAGTCGATAACCTATAGCCGGGTCCATGTAAATTATGCTAAATACATTCACAGTCCACTACCGTTCAAGGCCTATATGCACAACGAAATAATACAAACAAGTACATTGAAGGCGTCGTAGGCAGCCATAAGATGATATCACTGTTACAAATACACAGAAAAGACATCCACATCATTCAGTAGTTATTATTTGAGTAGGTATTATACAAATTAAAGTGTCATATTAGTCCAGTCTTTCACTGCACACTGGAAGGCAGGATCGATCATTTTATATATTCATGCAAATACCTATTATTTAGTACAGAAAAGACTGAAAATTGATCCAGTAGATCCTGAGATAATATGTCTCCAAATTAAAAGAAAAAAAATTAATGGAAGCAAAACATATAGCCCAGTCGGCAAGTTTGCTGTGTGGGCTAAAAAATAATATGACAAATAATATCACTGTAATATTTTGCAAAGTATCCAACAAATGTCTAGACTGATATTGCATGTAAAAACTGAACAATCAGCTCAACTATTGCCAAGGGCGTCGATCTCACAGGATTATTGGGGGGACATAAAAGAAGACTGGGGTCTGGGGGACAGAAGTCCCCCAGCGGTGTTCAGGGGCGGAGCCCCGGTAGGGGGTCTGGGGGCCGAAGTCCCCCAGAAGCTGAAGCTTTGTTGTGAAATTACACATAATATTTGCATTAAAATACAACAAATATCAGTTGCTGTCACTTGAGTCTACATCCTAAACGACGTCACTTCTAAAATATTGGGGGGGACATTACCATGGATGCCCCCCCCCTTCATAAATATTGGGGGGGGGACATGTCCCCCTGTCCCATAGGGATCGACGCCCCTGACTATTGCAGAGAGGCCACATCGGATAAAAGCTGTAGGAAATTGAACAGGCTTTTTGTCACATTCTAGTAACAATGCTGCCACATGCCAAATTAACCATAGGGCAGTACATAATGTTTAAATAGGTTTCAAACAGGTTAAGTGACCTTCATACTCACTCAACGTCATTGGCAATCATAGGCCATGCATAATTTCTAGGCTCTTCCATTGTAACTGTGACCCCATATTAACATTAGGCTTTAACTGCAAGTGCTTTATTTTGGGATAAGGCCAGTATATTTTGGGTTGTTTTACCTTCTTTTGTCCAATTACAACAATTTCAAGTCCATTACAGGTGTCTTTAGTCGTCTTTAGCATAATTACATGGACCGACCTAGCCTTGCTGAATGCATTCAGAACTGTTTATCTAGTGTTAAGGACAGTTGGGTAGGCTTCTTCATGGACTAGGTCCACTAAGCCCTTGGCCTTGCTGGGTGAGGGTGAACTCGCCATAAGGCCGCACAAAGTGAATCACAAGATACATCAGAACAGGTACAGAAAGTGAAACAGCACTAAACGATTCTGTAATGACAGCAACATGATTTCGACTGTGGAATGATGGCATCAAGGGTGGTTTACAA
>Ga0209366_1000335_pt1 | contig 10993 bp, 7 predicted proteins | sample WorMetmaBAHAMAS2_FD_187391 | JGI IMG/M metagenome (GOLD analysis project Ga0209366, IMG submission 187391) | Marine gutless worms symbiont microbial communities from Max Planck institute for Marine Microbiology, Germany - Inanidrilus... | ecosystem: Host-associated > Annelida > Digestive system >...
ATAATCTATTGGCACATCCATATGGTGCATTTTCTGTTATTTTTACATCAGAATTGCAGTTTAGTTACTGGTTCACTTACAAAACTGTACTTTTAAGTGAAAATGGTTGTAATTTCTAAACCACAGCAAATATTGTAACGAAATTTGCTGTGTATGTGGCGCGACTACTCCTCTGGGAAAGCTGTAAATTTGGTGTAAAAAAATCTGTTACAATAAGTGAGATAATGAGTTTTTCCTAAGGGATTGTTTTTTGTTGGCGCACCCTGTATACTATAATTCACATTAATTACTGCTCTCTCTCTCCCCTCACTTGTTTAATGGCTACTTCACGTGTAAATGTCAGCCAGCTTCCGTATCTGATCTGAAGCTATTTTGCTATCAGACACCATCCTTACAGCCAATCACACATCACTCACACTCACAGTGAACACACCCTGTATTTCTCTGTCAACTGACTACTCGTGCAAGCAATATTGCTCTCATTACAATGCAACAACTGTTATAACTGGTAAATAAATTCACAAACGTACTTTAATATTTGAAGTGTGACGACGGTTCACTGTCTTCAGTTCATCTTCTAGCTCACGTACACGTATCTCAGCTTGCAGTGCTGCAGACAGTCACATCATCACTGTACTAACGTAGCACACGCTTACACAACATTCACATGCTGCTTTGTAAGTCTATATGTACACTCTAATACAAATTTAATGTTGCTCAGAAAGCTCACAGAGAAAATCTCACACATTAAAGCAATTACTTATACTTTCCTCCCTAGCTAGTGTGCCTTACAGTTCTCCACACAAAAATCACAGTATTTTGGTCCGTGGAAAACAGTCAAGATATCCTAGAATGACATATTTTAGCAGTAAGTATAGACACAATGCATACGCTTGTACTGTCACACTGGCTGAGTTCTAAGCAAGTAGGTGTTAACATTTTAAAAATAAAATCACTGATAAACAGTTTCTCCAAAACCAGCTTTCTGGCACCTCCAAAACAGAACAAAGTAAAGAACATTATGTGTCAACTCTGTATATTAACCATGTAAAAGAAAACGAAGTTTTGTTCTCAGTTATATGGTTAAGATACAGCATGTAGGCATTACACACATTTGGTGGCCAGGCTTCTGAAGCACACAGGGAATGCTGACGTCACTGGTACAGCAGCTCTTGCCTCAACAGTCTTGAGGTGGACAAACCCACAATGAGGCTGCAGGTGATCTTTCTAGCTGCGACAGTGCTCTGAGATTCATTCAGTGCTTTGACTGTGTCACAGCAAGGTCATCTAGACCATTAGGAACATGGCCATCTCGACCATTGACAATCTACGCTGAAGTTCTCTGCTGGCGAAAGAACACCAAGCACGTGAACCAGTAAGCAACTTCCAGCTTGTTTTATGTTTGGAAAACATCATTAAATGGAGGAAATGGCAGTTATCAGTGTGCTTGACTCAACGTGGCACTTCAGACAAAGCTTGTAACAAATTATTAATAAAAAATTTTCCCACGTTTCACATTTTTCACAATTCACAGTTAACTCAAGTTTTTTGGTCCATCAATAAAATACATTTTAACAAACATCAACTTCTGCAATTTGCATCAGTTATATCCATCTTAACATAACCAATCCTGTAACGTGATTAGCTACAATCCTACAAATTGAATATATAACAACACAACAGCAATGCTACTGTATGTAGCTGATAACTAATACCGGAGTCTTTCTGCGCTGATATTTCCAGCAGCAGTTTCTCACGCTGTGCATCACTGAGTGCTTGTAACTGACACAACTCTCCCGTCTACACACCGTCACCGCATTCGTGTGATGTTAGTCTGCAAGCTGGCACACTGCTGAGAACATTCACAAAGGTCTTAACTGAGGTCAAAACTTCACAGAGGCTAATCAGTTTGTCATTCAGTCTCAGCTCACACTGGTGCGGCTGAACGTGTGGCAATAATTCACAGCAGTGCCAGCACGCCACTCTCACTTGCTATGCTGCTGAGAAATTAACGTAAGTGTAAAGCATTTAGACAAACAACGGTCCTCTAAACCTAAACCGTTTCACTGGTTCTGACTAGCTGTGGAAATGACTACAGTACAGGCACAAACATCATACATTTTACAGATGACAAGTGACAAGTGAACAACACACATACTGGAGATGACAAGCGCATCAGACAACACGACAATAACAACACGTGTCTCTGATCTGTATGTGACATACGGCAGTGTATAAATACAACCTGATTGACTCAAAGACATCACAGTATAGGAATAACTGCCGCCTTACCAACATTTCATTTCTTCTTTGTAAGTCTTCAGTGTGATCCGCGGCCAACTTCAGATCAGTTTTTAGTGACTTTATCTAACACCAGTGATATATGTGTTAATGGTAACTGAAATTGTAAGTAAAACTAGCAATTCCTGTTAACTCTAGATATAATAAAAACTTAAATTCTTTTAAAAATAAACAAAAATTAAATAACTGAAAGAAAAAAACGAAAGAATTAAATTACAGAATGAAATAACAACATTAAAGTCATTTTTACTTTCTATTTTACTCTAGTCCGTACTGCTGACATGCACTGGCAAAATGGCACTGTAAAATTTTTACTTCAAAGTATTGTGATTAATATGTCTGTTTGGCTGGCGGTCTGTTTCTCTGTCCACTTGTATAACTCAAAAACCACACGGCAGTACTTCACCAATTTTTTTTGCATGTTGCCTGTGGTTGTGGCTCAATCCTCCTCTGACGGCATTGTGATATCTTATATACTTCCAGTTTTGTGGATGACGTCATGTTTTCATACCACGGGGCTATTTGGGGTTTAGTAAGCACGGCGTTATGTTTCGAAGAGTTTGTAAGGTGGCAGTACCAGTCAGATTTTAGACAACAATGTTTGGTCCAGTTCATTAAAATGTAGCATTGGGGGCAAAATCAGCTAACTATGATTGACTTGACAAATAATGACTTTAGTTAAAACTTGTGGGCAGAAAATAAAATGGAAAAGTATGACTTGGAATTATACTGACCACAGAGAATAAACATGCAAATTAATATGTGGTTACATGTTAAGGCATTTGAGAAGTGAGTTAAAATACTGTAAATTATATGTCTGCAAACTGAAACTCAAATAAAACTGAAATTAATCTGCCTACAACTAAAGAATAACTGAAACTGAAATGTCTGTTATGTAAAATATGACTGTCTAACACAAACAAAGCAAAAATATGTGGAAATAACTAGCAAATGTACATGAACATGCACATACACATGCTCAGTCTCACACAGACACAGCGACAGTCACTCATGCATTTTAACAACAGTTTTCTACGTCAATGTCAGCCATGAATTTAGACACTCGATACCATATAACTGCAACACCTCTAGTACATTAATGTTATATATCAAAGTACACTGTTGTTATCTTTGTGACAAGACATTACCTACAGACAGTTTAAACAACAACTGAAAACCTCTTTGTAATTTAAATTATGCACATTATAACAAGATCAGCTAAACTACCTAATTCAAGATAAATCTGAGAGCAATTCAGATACCTCCGAAGAGAGACGCAAATTGTCTGCTTGCAGCTGAGTATTTTTGCTCGTCATTCGGTTAGTGAATTCTAGACTGTCAGCCTGTCTCAGTCGAACACTGTCGAGCTCGGCCGACAGATCGTCACGTGAACGTTCCACACTCAGCTGATGTTCTCTCAGCTGCAGCAACTCATCTGACTGTCTACAAGTGCCGTGCATCACCAGCTTACTTACTTACTTATCACTGTCACCTTCCACCACAACCACCATCACAACACTTCATCATATCATTCAACACTAGCACACAAACGACAATAATAATATAGATTTTTAAATAAAGTAACAACAAAAACCATTATACAGTCATTATACACGTCAACGTGTTATTATCAGCACCTGGAGAATTCTGTTTGGGCAACGTTTTACCCAGTAAAATGATTCTATCTTTAGCTGCTTTAGTACAACTCTGACCTGTGACAACCAGCCAGCCAAATGATCACAGTTATGCCTAATACTGCACTAGCATAGCATCAAGTGTGCAAAAAGTCAGCTATGGTTAATTTTCACAAACTGCTTAGAATCCACCTAACATTGGTGACACTTTCTCCTTCTTATCAGTAAGTAAGTAAATATAACTTGTAAACGTGCAAATTTTAGCCAAAGCCAAATATGAGCTGCAAAAGGAAGGCATTAAGTGAGTTGGAAGGCCTGCTTCATCAGTGGCATGACCCACCCTAACAGAGAGTTGCCATGTCGACGTGTCTACAAGGCTAGACTTTGCATCACTTTCCAAGTCTGTGGGATAGAGCTCTGTTAGCTGGAAAGTAGCTGCTCACGATACTCCTTCCAGCAAATCACCTTTTGTGCTCTGTCACTGACAAGGGTTCGCTCAGTATCCACGACTGGACTGACAATGCATGGACATGCCAAGAGCAGCTCATGAAAGTAGGTAAATGCATCCTGGACACGGCGGCCTCGCTGCAGAGCAATCAAATTCACCTGTTTATCACTGCCCTCTGGCATTCCTTTGAGAGATCTGTCTACTGGTTAGCCTGGCAGAACACTTCTTATCTACCACTAATCACTAATCCACTCATGGCGAGCATTCGATATGAAATCCAAAATCTTTTCTGACAAACAATTAATGCCCTCCTTAAACATATCCCTAGAGTCCAGCTCTTCAACAAAGAGCAAACTAAAGCGGTTCTGCACCTCCACAGCATACTGGAATTGTAAATAAGCTGTCATCACAGAGTTTCACCAAATCATACCGGTGACAACTTGACGGTTTGTCACGACATCGCTTTAGTGTTAACTTAAACGACCCAATCACTGTGTGACGGTCAGTATCAAACGCAAGCTTGCATCCAGGTACTCTGCATGTTAGACAACCCTCAGCACCACAATGCAGCATGTCCACGTATTACCTGATCAAAAAACCATACTGGCTAGAAGTTCAACTATATCAAGCTAATTAATCTAACTAGTTAAAGAAATTAGCAATCCTACTTCACATCCATGATTATCATTGGGATGTAAGGTTGCCACACACTCCAATCATATTTGGTTGAGATCTGCTAAAATGTGACTGTGCATAAGGGGATCAATGAAACAGACAGACAGATATCACATAACTGTATCTGTGTCACTACAACGTTCTGTGGATCTCGACCAAATTGGCGTGTGGCATCCCTACACTCCAAGGATGGTCACGGGCACCACCTGGTGAATACTATTGAACAACAGAACTACGGTGGCACTAGTAACTATGAGGATCACAACAACTGAAGCATGTGTACAGACTGTTGCAGTCGAGTCTTGCAGGCGTCTAGTTCAGCCAGTGTCTCATGCACGTCCTGCTGGCCACATGGTTCAGCAGCGACCACTGCCTGACTACCGCGCTTAAGATGACGCTTCTGTAACTGAAACATTGGCATAACTACAACAGATACAGCACAATTCAATCCACACTTGCAGCACATTTACACAGCTCAAGTCCCAGACTGAAACAATCAAGGAAATCCTACTGAACTGATGTGTAAAGACTGCTAAGGACCTAGGATTGTTTAACCACGACCATGTGCCATAATACATTCTACATGTACACAATATATAACACAGAATTTCTCAACATACAGAATGTTAACTACCACCATCAGTAGAAAAGGAGATGGCATAAGTAATATCGTTGCAAGGACTGTAGCTAACTAACATGTGCAAGATATTATACAATAATATCTAGAATAACACGCACCTCCTCTGTCAAATTCTTTTGCCTCAGCAAAATGTTTGTCACGTCTTTGAGAATAAGCTGACATGTCTTGATAAACACACAAAAACAGTACTACATGATGGATAAAATTTCAAGAAAAAAAAATAAACTACACACTTAATGATGGAGCAAAACAAATGTAGAGAATAACATAGTACACATGTGAAAATGCAACGATGTACAGAAGCAAACCTCTTGCTTGACCACGTTCTGCTGTTTCTCAATCAACTCGTTCAGTTTGTGTGGCAACGTCAGTGGAAACCCAGCAACATGCTGCACCTACATCAACATACACGGTGTCAGATGTCACTCATCAACGTTCAAAATTCAGCAAATCACTTACACTCCTAACATCTGACAGCATTTATTTCCGGCTGCAAACAGTATATTTTTCTGCAAAATGCTGAAAAATTAGGGTTTATGGTTAGAGTTAGTTGTCACAGCAGTGTACTGGCAATTTTACACTGAAGCATTAGTTATCGACACTCAATGATGTTCCTGTTCACTCCCATCCTACATGTGTCTGTAAAAACTGCAAAGCATTATACAATATCATTTAATAACCATTAGTATATTCAGTCATATAATTCATAACAAAATCATAAGTAGTGAAGTAAAAACATTACTATACATAAACCCTGACACTAAATGGCTCATCTCCTATCTAAACTGTGCCTCAAAAAACGATACTCAACATTTTTAGCTGTAACTTTAACAGGCATTATCTGATTTTCATAATTTTTGTCAAAAATGTTAAAGAGAGATTGGTCAATCAAAAGCTGGTTTATTTTCCCACCTCACCTGAATAGTGTTTCTGCACTAGCTGGTGAAACACAAACAATGGAAAATGCATTTTCAATTAAACACTGCATGTTGCTTTGCAAGAAAACACTCAAAACACATCAAAATTATCTAGTCACATTCGGACTAGCCTACATTCATAAAACAATCGACTGTGTGCAGCACAGATCATAATCATCAAGAAATGGCACAGAGCATTCAGTGATCTGTCATGCACACAATTAGCAATTACCAAGCCTGTCGTGGTTTCAGTCAGCAACTTGGCATGTCAAGTTGTCAACAATGGAAGTCGTTCTTTGACAAGCATGGAATGAAAGCCAATGGACAGTATGGGAGCATGGGTTTTGGGATTATAACTGAGCGATTCTTTTGATTTTCGCTGCTTTAGAGCTATGACTCTTTTGCTCATTAGTTTTTACCATTAATCCCACAGATAATCATAATCATGGGTGGTGCAGATAGCGGCACCAAAAGGCAGATACAATTAAATAATAGAAAAAATAATAGAGCGATTCAGGCGATCACTAGTCACTTTTAAAAAGGCAATGGTGCACAGCATACTATGCAAATGACAGCATAATGTGTAGAATGACAAGCGACCTCCATGAATGCATTCAGTTTGTGAAGCTGTTGACCAATAAACTGCACGTCAGTCGACATCTCCTCCACTTTCCGCACCGCCTCCTTCAGTTGTGACGACGTTTCCTGAACACAGCAATCAACAATGTACATAGTAAACCACAAAAAATGTGACATTCACTATAACTTTGGCTGATCTTTACCAATTTTTATATCATTTTAACCACGAAGAAATTCTACATGCAACTATAGTAAAATTAATCACATCGCCACATTTATATCTGTACCTTACCTGGAAAAACTGAAACCTACATTTTTGCCGTGGTTCAAAAAATGTGGCAGTGTACATTTGACTGCAACTCTGTCAAATCTTGACCGATTTAAATAATTTTTACACTGCTGAAACCGCAAAAATGTACAAAACAGGGCATGTATTTACTTATTTATTACTTTAAAAAGTGTCGCTAATGATGTAATAAATGTGTCATTGTTTGCTCACGCAGCGCACGTCGTAGATGGATGTCCACTACCGGGTGCTTGTTCAATGGACGCCGTTGTTTGCAATTGCTTCATTTTTCCTCCACACCACGCTTGCTCCATTTTTTGTTTGGAAATTCCTTAATTAACCATCTCACCCCATACTTTTTTGATTTCCAGACATTTTTTATTAATATCTTGTCTTTGTTTGTTAACATTTTAATTTTTTAATGTAATTCTGGCAGAAATATAGGTTTAAATGCCACTGACAATGACACACTAGTCAGTGGCAGCTGTGAACAAACATCACCAACTCTACATGTATGCCAGTCACTATCAGTTCACAACCAACATTATAGCTTCACAGCAGCAGCAGCAGCAGCAGCAGGACTAGTGCTACAAGACAACGTCACATATTAGACAGCATTCAGTGTCGGTATGATGACGATGATGACAAAACTCTAACTCTGTGTCGACGCTGTTCTTCGTTGAGTTGAGTCTGGTGAAACTTGGCCTGCACTTCAGCACATGATGTCAGTTCTTTCTGCTGCTCAACGTCATGCCTCAATGTGGACACTTCGGCGGCCTGCCAGCACACACGACATCTCATTACTGATGCACACATTGTCAGCTCACACCAGACGCATTGCTTCAACACATATGCTTTGCCTTCCGGTCTCTGACACTGCCAGATGACTGACATCTGGTCCATACAACCTTGTGCCAATTATCCTGAAGTTCTCTCGTGAAACAAATGGATGGACACCAAAAATGGTTAAAATGTGAACGGTGATGGTCAACTTACACTAAACCTGCCACTCATCATTAGCATCAGTGTCAACTGCAGCAGCATCATCAGCTTCATTACCAATCTGTGACAAATGAGAAGGTTCAAAGGTTACAACGAAGCATCTGAATCATGTTTGCAATTCTTAACTGCAAGAGTTGGGACAGAAGCAGATTAGTTCAGACTACAGATCAGAGATTAAGCTACGTCACAGGCACCAGTCAGTGTAGCAGTGACATACTTGTGCTTCAAGGCTGTGTGTTGCAAGGTTGTTCTGAGCAGTCGCTGCGTGCCACTGTGCTACCGCGTTGTCTCTCTCTCGACTCCGCTCCTGCACGTCACGCTCTGCTCGCTGACAACGCTCGTGCAGCTCCAAGTTCTTCTTCTCAGCTTGCGCATATCGTAACACCATCGTCTCTTTCTCTCGTCGACATTCCTCCAACCGACGACTTAGCTTCAACCACACAAAGACATACAATGTCCAGCGTTAATCACATGCCAAATGTATTTCTATCTCTCACATTCTGATTCACACAGTACATGACAGATATGACAAATGACAAAAGCACTCAAACAGCTCAAAGGCACTTACACAACACCACAAAACTGTATGAAATTGCCTGCTTCCAGAAGGTTATTAACTTACTCATGTGAGGTTTAAACACACAAGCTACAACACATAACTGGTAGTGCATGTAGCTCTTGAAAACAGTCATAGAAATAACACAGTCCTATACTTTGGGAAAATATAAGAAGAATAATCTAACTTTTTTATTTCTGGAGGGACTATAGCACTCTAATATAATCATGCCCTGACCGAGGATAGCTGCCATTTCAAAACCCATCTTTATTCACTCAGTCATTTCCACCACATTTCACCCAACATTTTACAACGCATCAAAAGTTTCAGATGTCTTTAGGCTTACAAGGCTTACAAGCTTACTTTAGGCGGTGCAGGCATTTATATCCAGTCGACTGGATTATTGCAATGCACTGCTGCATGGCATATCTGATGGGCTCATGCCACGCCTACAATTGGTCCTGAATGCTGCCGCACGACTCATAACCGGAACGCCACACCGCGATCACATCTCGCCGATCCTGCGACAACTTCACTGGCTGCCCGTCTGTCATCGAGTGACGTTCAAGATCGCCGTCCTGGTCTTTCAGTGTTTAACCAGCCAGGCACCAGCGTACCTGGCTGACGACTGCCAGCTAACCTCCGACGTTCGCATACGCCGACTTCAATTGACCGACACCGCGATGTGCATCGTTCGACGTTCCAACAACACTTTCGGTGTCCGGTGAATTGCGTCCACTGGTCTATGTCTATGGAACAGGCTGCCAGCAAATCTATGGCAGTGTGATAATCTCAGACAATTTAAATGGCTGCTCAAGACTCATCTGTTTGGTTCTTGAGACCGCGGTGCTCTGTAACATTTCTGTTAGGAGCGCCGTGTATAAATCTTCTTACTTACTTACTTACAAGGTCACATGATGGTTACCACAATCTTCAGCACACTTTTAGCATCTGATCTAATTATCTTATCATTTTGGACATCAGTTAATGAGCAAGACAAGTTACCATCACATGTAGACTACACATGCAAAAAACTGATGAACATTCAAATGCCATTAATATTCTGATATGCAAAAGTGTTATTTTTCATATAAGTCTATTAGCAGCAACTCAGTGTTAATAGTGCCCAGCAACATGCATTTTCATCAGTAACTTCATCACTCAGATAAAAAATAGAAATCAACAAACGGAATGCACACAAATGCTTATAATGCTACTGCAACTATAAATTGTAAACAACACCAAGTAAAGTCAATACAACACATACTGAATACTGGAGGCTTCCCGTACTTCCATACCCATATCTATTAACTGACCAGGTGAAAATTTCACATGCATCAAGTGCATCTATAATGTAATATTCTCTTATCTTAACTATGACGCAGACTTTAAAGCAATAAAACATTGATGGCAATGTTCAAAATGCAGACAATTATTTGCAGTGAATTACACTGAAAAGAAAGCAGACATATAAACCTGTTCAATCTTGTCGCTGCTCTGACACTGAGCTGTATTCAGATCCCGCTCAGCTTGCCTGCTGTGCACGGCTAAGTTGTTCTCCAGACGATTAATCTTTGACTCAAGCTACACAACCAACCACAACATGTCATGTGTGTGTATCTATCAATCAACGTGAGAGCCGCGACTGAAGCTGAAGTCACTCTAGTGGTGAAAAGTTGAATTGTTCAGTTCAGCTCATCTAAACCACAGCAATAAAAAAACTCTCATTGTCATGTAGTCAGTTACAATGCTGCATCGAGCAGCCTAACCTACGCATCTGTTACCAGCTGACTGCATGCTCAGTTTCATTACTTCCACCACAGCAGCGTGGAGGCAATGTTTTGACCTGTGGTTCTCTTCATCTCTCTCTCTCTCTCTCTCTCTGTTAGCAGGATATTTACATTTACAATTATGGCTGGCTAACACGACATTTTGGAATACTGTAGTAGAAGAGC
>Ga0209366_1000337_pt1 | contig 10968 bp, 7 predicted proteins | sample WorMetmaBAHAMAS2_FD_187391 | JGI IMG/M metagenome (GOLD analysis project Ga0209366, IMG submission 187391) | Marine gutless worms symbiont microbial communities from Max Planck institute for Marine Microbiology, Germany - Inanidrilus... | ecosystem: Host-associated > Annelida > Digestive system >...
TTTATACATGGCGCAAAAAAGCACCAGTCACTATGCGCCGCAGCCCTACACAAACCAAAGTGTCTTCAAAAGTCTCTTAAACTGTTCAAGTGAGATGTAGCTAAAGTATTGCCATTGTTTATTTTTTAATCGGATCTGCAATATTCCAACCCATTTCGGAAACACTAGCGTGTCAAATAAAGGCCATTTTGCAAATTCTGCCTACAATTGGTTGCTATTGGAAACTAGAGGTCTGGATCCCCAAAATACTTTCAAATACCTATCATTTTGTGAAAGAAAGATAATTGGTTCCCAAGGATTTATTTTAAAAGAGAATGAGAATTAATGGAAGCAATATATATAGCCCGGTCGGCAAGTTTGCTGAACCGGCTAAAAAAGCTACAACAAACTTCCCATATGTATTTTATATATACTCGTACTACAGCATTTACTTTATTGCAGTGGGTCCAGAAAAAACTCTTCGCTGTTGTGTGCGATACTACAGATCATAGTCACACCACCATGTGGTGGTGTGACGTGATTGGCTTTTAAAATCTTACTTTAAATGTGCAGATGGCATAACAGAGTACAGACACAGCCGTGGATATGTGCATACTTAAGTGTTGTGTGCATGAACAAGTAACCAAAAACTCACCTTAAAACCAGCTTCTTATTCATAAAAGTGAAGGACAACTATCTTCTACAAAATGAGAAAGCACGTAAACTATATGAGTGACTGTCCTGTATTCGCATAACATCTTGCCTATTGACATCGACACAAAAAATCCCACAAATACACCTTGTCTTGCAAATTACCACTTTGTTATCACTTTGTGTAACATAAGCAGATACTAGTTAAGGATCACGTTACAAACGCCTACACAAATACACTGTAGTACTGACAACACGGAGATCATATCTAACAGCTGTACGATGTACCGTAACATATCGGATCACTTGGCAACGGTAATGTCACAGGTCACAAGCATGTGGGATGGTTGAGATAACAACAACATTCCTATAACTGGACTTGGTCAATAACTGGAAAGGCTTATATCACTGGTAATGCAAACTGTCATGTCTCTTATGACGTACACAATTACTAGTCACTACATAAAACTCTCCTTTGATATCAATACTTTGTAAACAATCCACTTAACATATGCACATAAAACTAGAACTCAAAGTGCACAGAAGTTCACCAGGTACACACATGCCAAATTAAGTACGTGACCCTGCAATAAAAACTAGAAAATACAGCAATACACAATTTCACAATGTATACGTGTCACTATCAACACACAAACGAATGCAACAAGGATCATCCTTACAATACAAACACAGGGAAAATGGAACAAATGCAGTGGAATATATGCTTCACTTCTGAGGTGGATTTTTCATTATTTCCGTACTCATTGACTTAGGACGCTCAAGGGGGAAGCCAAGAGCACGTGACCAGATCATCTGAGAGAGACAACCGAGTGCACGAGACACTCCAAACAGTACAGTGTAGAAGCTCATCTCCGTCATTCCGTAATACTGCAACATCAACATCAGTGTCACGTTCACTCACAGCAACTGCTACAAAAGACAGATGTTATACTGTAATTACGATAGGAACTGACACAAATAGCAATCATATACCCAGTTAGTGCATTTCGAGAAATATAACAATGCTAACAAAACTTTATAATTACTTTCTTAAACAAAAAAAAACAAAGCTGCTTCAGTTTCTGGGGTCTTTGTTATGAAAAGGCACCTATTGAGAACAGAAAATATAATAATTTTATTCACAAATTTAATGCAGCAATGATAAAGTAAAAATAGAGCTATGGCTAAAGTCTGCCCTTTTACTTCATACAACAAGCAATCTAACAAAAAGTAACAGAAGCAGACCAGTTTTGATTATTGCTTGTGATTTTAAGTTTATTTTGCATCTTTAACTTGTAAAGTGACTCTGTTCAATGTTCAACAAAACCCGATGTCCTTGTATTAACCTGAATGCAAAATTTTGATTTTACATCACACTATTCTATAGACTTGGCTTTCTGATGAAAAATCAAGACAGTAGTCACCAGTTTCATAGAAATCTGGAGTTTAGGAACTGCAAAGGATCAGGTGGAAATTTAACCAGTTCCATTATTTTCTCTTTTACAACTAGTTGTCTATTATGCAGAAAAGGCTGGGCTGTTGATTGTTGAAGTGAGATTTTCACTGGACAATCTCCTACTCTCCTTCCTACCAGCTGACTCAACATAGCTTCAGTGCTCTGATGCTGTTCACTCACACATCAAAGCACTAAAGGCATGCTACTAGCAGGACAACGACACTCACAACTCTGCCAGCCAACGACATTTATACCACTACAGCAAACACAAGATTTCATTTCAGTGACTGCGAAGCATCACAGCAGTACCGCACAGAGCAGAGAACATGCAAACAAACCTGCAGCAGGACTCCACTGTGAGCATCAACATTCGGCCACGGGTTCTTGATCTTGCCAATGCTGCCCAGTATGTCAGGCACGATTCTGTACAGGTCAGAGACGAGCTTGAAGAGAGGATCATTCGGCAGCCACTTGAGAGCAAACTCTCGCTGGCACACGTAGCGAGGATCAGTCACACGCAGTACAGCGTGACCGTAGCCAGGAATCACCTGTCATCACACACATACCTGCTTCAAACACTATCATCATCTAGTATACAACGTGATGGACGGATACATTAGTTCACAATGTCACCAACCACACCCAGGCAACGCAGATGGCTGATAATATGCCCAGCCACATGACATACAACGAAACTGAGTTGCATCGACAATATGTACCCATGCAATAGACATACACTTTAGTTTATCATTAGACAGAATGCTGACCTCAGCATTCACAGCAGTTTTGATCTTGCACAATTTCTCAGTACTGTTACGTGATTCAATCTGTGCAATATTCAATGCCAGCAGTCAACAAAAGTTTGTTATCCACATGTGTATGGTAAAGGCTTATGTTACTCCAGTACCAAAGTTCACCAAACTACATCACTGCAGTCTAACCTGTGTCCAATATTGCTCACAGCAATCATTAGCAAGCAGTTAGAAGCCATAACTAATTTGTTAACTACAGTGTCCCACATTTTATTATTAACTGGCTTGGTTCCATTCTCAAACAACAGAACCACTATAAAACACTACCAGGAAGTCCTGTCATACCCTGCCATTCAAACACAACTGTCAGAGTGTTGCTCAAATCTGCCTCGACGCCTACTCACTGCGGTACTTGACATAATTGCGATGCCGCTACTACCAGCATTTGGTTCTTGTCGAAATGACAATCCTGTTATCAATGACTCTAGCCCAACTGTATTTGTTTGGCATAATGATGTCCATTATGTGTCATTTACATCTGCATGCCAGATGCCACCAATCACTTAAAATGATGACAGATATTGCACTCTGACACTGGACATCATGACAAACTGTTTCACAGATGAGGAACACTCACCATTGCATCACTAGCAATGGCAGTCAGTCAGTCACGTACCTGTCCAGCACTCAGAGTGCTCTTGACAAACTCTCTCACATCGTCGTCACTGTAGTTGTCACCAATCTTCTGCTTGAAGTTGTTCAAGAAAATCAACACCTCCTGCAAATGCAGTAATCGCCAAATATTCACAACTGCATCTTGCAACAGCCAGCTGACAGCACAGTCACACATTTAAAATGCTAATTCAATTGATGTCAATTGGTGATCAATGCAAGTTGATTAAATTACAGTGATTATCAATGTTCATTATGCTGCACACTTTACACTTCACCCACTGTGCCATACTCATTAAAGCAATGACACATACTAATTACAAGCAGCTGTAGCTGCAGTAGCAGTGTTGCTGCAAATAACACAACCTGATTAGCAAGACCATGAAGTGGGCCTGCGAGTCCACACATGCCGGCTGAAAATGACAAGTACGGGTCGGACAACGCACTGCCGACAAGATGTGATGCATGAGCACTCACGTTTCCACCTTCGTGATCACTGCAACATCAACCCACACACACACACACACACACACACGTCAATCACATTGCTCATGTCACCGTCCCCACATGCCATATGTACACTGCCGCTCACATCATCGCCGGGAAGAGTGGATCATCTCGCGCTATGCTAGCCACTGCTAGGCCCTCTTGTAAATGAACACAAAGCAACCACTGAAATGAGAACCATTTCAATACCCATCTGGGTAACTGGCTTTTTAAATACCAAAAAATATGAGCTATACATACTCTAGTCAGTTTGTATGGCAAAGTCTTTGTTAAGACAGATTTGCTCTACAGCCACAAGTGCACAGTCACACACCACACACACACACACACTGACAACAGTCAGACCTGTGGATGGTCAAGTAGAGTCTCATCAGCTCAGTGAACTGTGGATTCTCATAGCCAAGCATGCTTGAAAAGTTGGCCGACCAGTCTTTACTGGGATCAATTGCACCCACGCTGGTCCCATCGCGGTACAAGTTGCGGTAGATCAGTGCCGCAATTGTCGGCAGCTTTGCAATCAGATCCATACTGTCCTCATAGATAGTCTGCATACCAACATCCAATGCTTGAACTGCACAATAATCATGGAATACTAATTATTAATTAAATGAAATGTAAAAACAAATGTAAACTAGAAAAGTGTCAGACCAACCTAAAAACACATTGATGAACAAAATTTATCTCACAATATTACTGGGTCACATATAAATAAGCATTACGTCAGGTCACAATATTATTTATTTCAGTGTTTTGACAAGTCTGACACTACTGCTTACATGACAGGAAATGCATCTGGCCCTTAATAACTCATACCAGCTAACCCCAATACTTTTGTTTCAGAACCTGTGGAAAAATAAAAATGAAGGTTATCACACATATACAATAGTACACGGCAGTATAAACCATTGGCTAAACTAATGCAAGAACCCAGATTTTGACCCCCAAAATCTTCGTAACCACTGAGCCGATTTTGATCAACTTGAAACTAAGAACTACCACCCAAAGGCCACCAACCATGCAAAACCAAACCGCATCTCTCTGCGACGATGTGGGTTATCTAGGCATTGTCACTGTTTGGGTTCTTTGCTTTGCCATTCTTTTTTTGGTTTCTTAGTCACGTGCACAGGTCGCACCAGTGGACCAATATTAACGATCAATACGTCATACAACGTGTTGCCATGCAAGCATGTTCCTTTTGGGGGTTGCATTGATACTGCTCCCCATTTAGGAGGTCAAATCGCCCAAAAACCCAATTTTGGGGTGTGAATAGGCATTTCCCAGCCAAACATGCAAAATATTCAAACTTTCATATTACAAAAACTACTGAATAGATTCCAACCAATTTTGTAAGATCATAAAGTCCTCCAAGTACTCTTAGTGGATGGTCACAAAATGCATCCCACAAATCCAAGATGACAGACGGCCACCAGCTTGAAAAATTGCTATATCTCTTCATCCGTTTGACTGTTTTTCACAAAATTTGGCATAGTAATGCACCTGGGCCTTATGCATTAGACAGGGCATTAAAAATGTATGAGTTTAAAAATCCACAACGGCCATATTAAAAATCGTACAATCTCGATATCCCCGTAACCATTTGATTGATCTTGTTTAAATATGGCACTGTGATGCATCTGGGACCCCCACAGCCAATAGTTGCAAATTCCTAAATTTGAAAATCCAAAATTGGCAGATGGTCGCCATTATTATTATTATTATTATTATTATTATAAATGTATAGATTTAAGTGACACTGTCACGCAAGCGTTGCAGGGTCACTGCCATCTTGAAAAATAAAAAAAATCACCATTATCTGTTTGACTGATATTGACGAAATCTGGCATGGTACCTGGTAATGCATTTGGGCCCTATGCACCATTCTGGGTTTATAAATTTACGATTATGAAAACCTAATATGGCAGACGTTTTTTGAATACTCTAAATTGTTGTGGTACACTTTTAAGGGGGTAAAATAGTTACTGCACAGGCCTGCTGCCCACTTCAGTAAGTTACAAATACTTAATCTATATTAGTAAACTCGTTTAATGTGTATAAGCCAAAGCTTTAAAGCAGCAAAAATTAAAAATTGCTAAATTATAATCACAAAACAAATGTGCTAAGTAATACATTTAAATCTGGCGTTTGACAGATTTAAGTGTGATAGCACATGTGTTTCGTCATTTATGCCATCGTCGTGTGTCTGTCTGTGCGTCTGCTGCAATCCAGTATTGTATCAAAACGGCTAAACATAGGATGACGCAAATAATGCTGCACGTTAGCCCAGGGATTCTCAGTTTTCTGTCGCCAAAGATCATGACAAAATTCGAACTGGATCACCCCCTACGGGGGCGACAAATGCAAGTGGGGTGGGTTAAAATCGGCTACTTTCGACAAAAAAACGCGTTGTAACTCGAAAACGGTACAAGATAGACGCATAGTTTCTATTAAAATCAAACAGGAAGTCATATGTGATCTATCGAATGGATATGTTGCTGATGACCTTGGGTGACCCCTAACCCTCCAAACCACCCAAATCTTTGCATTTTTGTTGCCTTTCATATCTTTGTAGGGGGTGAATGTAGAGATTTCAAAGTTGGTACAGAGGTCGGTCTTGGCTAGTCCCAGCATATAAACTACAAACCATCCCTGAAAGGGGCATGGTTACGTCATGTGACCCATTTTAAATTTGGGGAACTCATCCATCTCAGAAATGGCTTAAGCTAGAGCTGTCAAATTTTGTACACTGGTGGGCTATATCAAGTCTTACCAAAAGAATAAAAAAAATCACCCCCAAAAGAGGCACGGTTATGGTCACGTGACATGTTTAAAGTTTCAGAAATAAGCGATAATATCTCAGAAACGGTGCAAGATAGAGACATAGGTACAATGGAAGACATTATGCTATGATGTCAATGTCCGTCTGTCTCTGACGTTTGTGCATTGTAGTCACAGTGTGTAATGGATCCCGGATATCTTTGCATGCTTGGATAGATGGATGTCTTTGCTACTTACTGACAACGCCTCACCCGGATAGTCGGACGGGATGATGCCGGGATTTCTGGTGGAAGAGGGGAGGGGTCATCTCACGCTATCCTGGCCACTGCTAAACCCTCTTGTTCTATACTGACAAGCATGTCGCGAGGTCCCTCTGCCATAGGAGAGCTTGTTGTTTATTTATAATAGGATAATGTATTCAGCTAGAAAACAGTCATTGAAACAGAGATGGAGATAAACAATACACAGCTGCAACAACACACATACCTCCCAATACTCGGTTTTCTTCACGCCTTTGCTGTATGCGTGGGCAAACTTACTCTCACTGTTACATGCGGCAATGGCAGATGAAAATTGTGCCATTGGATGAACGTTGTTGGGAAAGTTCTTGAGCAAAGTGACGATGTGAGATGGCAATGCAGCACGGTCAGCCCACTCCTGCATGACACAAGCCAGCCACTCACACTCGCACACTGCAGTGATCAGACTTAACACTCACGAACACGGACAACATGACTGATGCAATGCAGATTATGTCACAATTAACACTATCAAGTAGTTTTATGATAAAAAATTACAATAAAGTAACATATCTTAATTACAACAACACTCTAAAAACATCTTTGCACCAGTTAAATGAGACACAAATATAAAGAAAAAATTTAAAAACACATGAAATTAAAACATTGAATACAATTACATAGTAATTAAAATCAACAAAGCATTACTGTAAAATGATAACATCATCACTTACTTTAGACAAAGCTTTCACTTGAGCTTCTGTCGGTATTTTTCCTGTGCACAGCAGCCAGAAAAGACCTTCTGGCAATGGTTCATTGCCCCCTGCAGCCTTCGGCAACATCTTCTGACATTCTGGTATAGTAAAACCACGGAAACGGATTCCTTCATTTTTGTCCAGCACAGATGTTTCCCAGATGATAGCCATGATGTCCCGCATGCCTCCATACATCTATAAAATACAAGTCAGTCTCTTTAATTCACCATCACCAGCTTGCAAAAAGAAAATCTGTCTACACTGCTGTACAAGTGACACATTTTCAGTCTTTTGTGCTCATCACAGCTGTAATGTAATTCCACAACTGCTGTATCTAATTAGTTCAGCTACACACTGGGTCCTATTTGAAAAGTGAAATTTTTATGCCATAGTCAGCCACATAAATGATGACACAAGGCAGCTTCTGGTGATATGAAACAATAAATGACAATTAGAGAGTGTCTTAACCCCCATACACGTGCTCATCTCTCTTACTTAAGATCAGAGCCCACAGGTCAATAAACCAAAAAGTCTGATTCGCGGCCACTCTGGACACCAGACCCACAGTTACCAAAACACCGAAAGGATATTGATCAGTGTCCTCCACTGCCCTGTGACTGGTACCAAATCATACTACTTGATGATATGTGTGTGAACAAGTTGCCTGGAGTCATTACATGAGCAAATGGCCAGCTGTTGAAACTGTAAACTCCAATCACAATTCTAATTCCCTAACCATTACACTACCAGCTCACACATAAACTATGACTGTTATGTATGTAATATGCAGTTCAATTATTCATTCTAAATGTCTATTCTTAGTAATAATGTTGCTTTCATTGCATATGACATTGCAATTTGGGAGTGAGAATGAGTTAATTTACTGCATTTACAATCATTGCTCTGCTTTTAGCAGGCTTTTGTATTTCAACTCTCAACTTTGCTTACTGTACATGACAAAAGCCGAAGAGAGCCATAAGTCAGCCATAAAATTCACCTGTCATGGCTTCACGGCATTTTTATTTAAGTTAACTGTAACTGCAACTGAAATAACTGAATCAGTTAATACATAGAAAAAATAACAGTAACTGAAAATATGTAGAAAAATATCTTGCACAACATAAATAGAGTGTGGGTGGGGTTGGCAGTCAGTAATTAAATAATTAAACAGTTCTCACCTGACGACGACGGGCTGCACTGGTGGAAAATCACCATATGCTGTCTGGAGAAGCATATAACTTTGTTTATTAATTCATGCTACAAATTCTGTGAACCCCAGTAAGATCATATTTTATACAATTTCTCACTAAAACGGCAGTTTCTCTGTATGATATAACATGTATTGTATTGTTAAGTTCTAATCAGTACTGTGAGCTCCTGTGTATCCATGGTTTCAAACTGCACCAGCACTAACCAGCAGATATTAGCAGCATTCTTCAACACAGCTACCATACACAAACTGAATAACAACCACAGATTCATAAACATTCAAAAATAACTAGTTATCAATCATACCTGCTCCAGCGTAACCTGGCCAACCACTTTATTGCCTTCCTTTGATACAAACTCTTTCACGTTCTTCCGGTGTTCAGGTATTACGTCGGCCAACACATCCTTCAGGTTCTACAATCAGAGAAATTGTGCCTATCACACATGCTAATAAAGCTGTGATGTGTGGCCTGGTGGTGTAGCTGTTACAATGCTGGACTTGCAAGGTTGTAGTTTCAATTCCCAGCCTTTCCACTCTAGGTAACAACCCTGGGCAAGTCATTCACATACATGTGCCTCGGTCACCAAAAAGTGATTCACTATAGCTCGGAATGTCTCCGTATGTCTGCTACGATCTGGCCATGCTTCATAGACATTACTGGCTTATCCATCTACAGGCCTATATATAAGCACCTCCCATACACTCTGCTAAGTACTTGGTTGACTTAGTGTTTACATTAGGGGTTCAAAACAAATTTAGTTATTTTCGATTATTAATTTTTTTATCATTCCTGTTTTTGATTTCCAAAAATTGATTATCATTTCTCAAATTGCACTAGGTGACGCTTTGAATGACTGCAGCACAATCACGAAAGGCAAATGTCCTGCATGGCCTATTAAAGTAACGCATACACTTGAAATAAAGTTTGTGTTTCAGGAGCGATTAAATGTTGCTATGTGCGGGCTGCTGTCAGGCATAACCTGTTACTTACTTATGGTTTACAACTACTTGTGCAGTGCAATTTCTGCTTCCTGTTTAATGTATATAGTGCTGCGATGACTTAAGGTCGAGTTCAACAAAATCGTATTTTTGCATAGAATTAAGTCGACATCAAAATCACGATTTTCATTGCCAAACTTTCAATTTTTATCAAAGCAATAATTTTTATTGCATTCAATTATCAAAAAGTGCAGATTCCAGAAATAATTATAAAATATTAATAGCCATTCAGATTTTATTTGCAAAGATCTTGAAACCGGAAGTAGTAATGAAATAGCATAACCATTAAGTAACAAATTGGTGCATATGCCAGATGGAGTGATGGTTTCCTTCTGTCAGCTGTTCGGTTAGATATTCTACATCATGGTCATCTTTGTACCTTTGTGTTACTCATGATTACTTTTTATAACTCTGAAGTTAATTGATAAGCAGTACTTTTGTGTTTCACGTTTTTCGTTGTATAGGTAACAGCTTTCTGGTGAACACTTCTTATGTACATTTGTACGGGCATACTTGAAATGGCAAGTTTTGTTTATTAGTGAACGAGGCTTATTTATACTCTACCTCCTGTATCTGTGTTTTAAAAAATAAAACGAATCAACTTCTGCTCAAAAATCGATCGTTCATTAAAAAGCTAAATTGTCATATTAGCATAATCACTGTACACTGTACACTGATTCGTTCGTTTGTTCATCAGGGGCGGCGGTTGGCCGTTGGCAGTCTTTCGACGTGCCTTCAGCCTACCGCCAGCGCTGAGGCCTAGACATGGCCCAGTACGCTATTCCCCTCTAAACCTGGGGCTTGTACTATATATTTATAGAGCCTAGCTTAGCCGGCGGGTTTCTCTGGCAGGGTGCCGACACGTCCCCAATCTGGGTGTGATGGCCTGTCACATTTTAAAGAGGACACAGGCGAACCCTCTGTACCTGCCCGAGAATAATCTCATAGCATGCAGAAGCCTGACTCGACATGC
>Ga0209366_1000338_pt1 | contig 10946 bp, 9 predicted proteins | sample WorMetmaBAHAMAS2_FD_187391 | JGI IMG/M metagenome (GOLD analysis project Ga0209366, IMG submission 187391) | Marine gutless worms symbiont microbial communities from Max Planck institute for Marine Microbiology, Germany - Inanidrilus... | ecosystem: Host-associated > Annelida > Digestive system >...
TCCATTATCTCCCCCAATTTTATGCCAGATGTCCTTCCTGCCACAACCCTCCCAATTTATCCTGGCTTGGGAGAGGCATCCAATATCTCCTTCATAGACAAAAAAAATGATATTATTTTCGCTATGAACAAAAAGAAGTTTGGTTAAATGTTTAGCACTGTGTTCTCGTTCGTGGTTGCTTTACTGTTTGTCCACTTCAATTTTTATGAATTTTACTTTATAGTATTAACAGTTGGTTACAGATGTTTTTACATTGAGATAGTGTATGTTTTGTTGATTGACTGAGTTACTTCTAACGTCTCACTCGACACTAAATGGGTCACATTGGAGATGCAGTGAATGTCTTTGCTGGTATTGAGGAAGTGTGTGTGTGTGTGATGTGGGTATGTAGGTGTGTTGTGTGGACGGGTGACGGTCGAGTCTTTTTCTACAATCCCAGTCAGCGCATGTCTCTCTGGGAACGACCTGAGGAACTGCAGGGTCGTGCGGACGTGGATAAAATGGTGCAGAATCCGCCAGAAACAGGTAATTCGTTTTACTGCACGTCACCATTGCAATTTTGTTCGCATTTATCGTAAGTGCGTTAATTGTTTGTACATATTTTATTGAAAACTTTGGGGATTATACTTAGACTCGTGTTTGTCGCGTTTCTACTTGATCAGACAGCAGCAGCAGCTAGCTGTTTGATGATTGTTATACAAGTCGACCTGTGTTAAGAACTGGCAGATTCTGTCGGAGCGTCATAATTTTACTGCTGACTCGACTCTGCTGGCATATCAGCTAGTGCATATCGGATTTGGAAGCAGACACTAATGTCGTCAACAGTGATGCCTACACTGGCTCCTTACCGTATATATTGCTGTTTGATTAGTTCCATTGTATCACTCGTTAGTCTGTTAGACAAACTTTGCCGACTTTTATACATGGCAGTTTTGCTGCTTCATCACTGATTTCTTTATTAATAATGATTAGTAATTGTTATGCGGTAATGTAATAACTAATGACAGTAATGTTTTGTTATATAGTTACAGTGTAGTGACTGGCAGAAGTGGCTTAGTTATGGTGAGAGCAGTTTATATGTCCACATTATGCAGTTATCAGCATGCCATGATACTATGCACTGTTTCTGTCTCAGTTAGAAAATAATTCTCATTGAACTTTGGAGTATAGCTGAATCCCGTGACGCAATGGTGCATGTTGTAGTTTTGTCATAAATATCAATATCAGTTGTTGATAATTACTGTATTGTGCTAGAAGCTGCCATAAGAACAAGGGTATATAGCAAATAAAATTATAAGCATATCACTCGCTAGTAATTAATACTAATATAACATAATATTTTTTCGTAACACTGCTTGGATGAAAACACACATTAACTGCATAAAACGACTGTTAGTTCACTGAACAAAGTAGATCTACTATTGAGAGTTGTACTTGTTATCTGCTGCTAACATGCAATCTTTATACTAGACAATTACTGTAGTTATATTGCTCTGTCAGTATAGATATAGATAAAACAAAATATAGCAATATGAGTTGTGTCCAGCAGGGGAGATGTATTTTTTCAGATAGAATGAGAACCCTGTAGAGTAATTGTTCAGTTGAGTGTCTGTTTATTTGTGGTGTGTCAGTTGAACCAGTGCTACACTGATTGATATATATGACATGTGGTTTGCAGCAGCAGGTGTGAAGAAGAAAGCGGCGACACCTACTGGTGAAGAACCTGAAAATAAACGACAAAAGTAATTACCAATCGCTGATGTGTGCATTTTTCGTTTAACCGGTGTTTTTGCAAAGTTACTCGGGAGAACTTGTTGTCAGTATTTGTAGCAGGTTTGTACGGCTCACAGTTGTTGGCACACAGACGATTGAATTGAACGCGGAACATTGACACCAGTCAGATACAGTTGTAAGCTGTCGTTGATCACCGCCGGCGTTGATAATAATTGATGTGCAGTCATTTTTTATTCAGATTTTATATGTTTTTCTGTGCTCAGACTTATAATTTAGGCCTATTATGTGATGCACCTGTGATGTTGCTAGTAGCAATAGGCATACAATCATTGATTATGCTGCGGATGCGTGACACTGTGTTACGTTCATCATATTGTAAACAAAGGTGGAAGATTTATGTGATAAACTGGAGTTTGTTGAATGAAAGTGATACAACATTTCATTATCAAAGTACTACTGGTGTGGTAAAAAAGGGGAAAAAATTGCTAAGTTGAGAGATTGCGACAAGGTTTAAGATGGAGCTATCAGCAGTAAACAGAGCTGGATCTGTCGAATTGTTTCAATAGAAGACTTGCTTGTGACAGACACAATTATCAACGCATTGCCGTGCTACATAGCGTCATGCGAGTAAAGTTGGTCAAGTCTTGTTTGTGAGATTTCTGAGGAAGGAATGTCTCAGTTCTACAATGGATGTCTGATGCCATTGTTTGACAGTGAGTGAGACTGACTGTCTTGCTTCTATAATATAGCATGGTCACGCATAGCATGTCCCCAACGTTTACAGCATTTCTGCTACTTATTCACAGTTATTTCTGTGTCCATTGTGATTGATTCACGATGACAGCATAGGTGGTATAGGCGGTCCGTATTTCTGCAGGAGATAAACTATCTTAGAAGACGATGCTATGCGTATTTTGAAAACACCACCGGTGTTTGTGAATGCAGACCAGATCAGAATGGTGAAACACCTGCTGCTGCTGCTGCTGCTGGTACTGGTACTGCTGCGGCTGCTGCTGCTGCTGCTGGCAGTGGTGGTGGTGGTGGTGGTGGTACTGAGAAAAGAGATGAAAGCAGATCGGAGGTGCAGCAGATCAACATTGGGAAGGAGGCTGCGATGGAAGCTGAAGTAAAGGCAGCTCGTGAGCGAGCCATCATTCCACTGGAGATACGCATGAAACAGTTCCGAGACATGCTCGCTGAGAAGGAGGTTACTACCTCGTAGTTAGATACTGCAAATATTACTAATAGTTGTCTTAATGTTGTTTGTAGTGTTTTCTGGTTTGTTGACATGGGAATAATTTGTTTAAGGGTTTGCTTTTCTGCACTGCTGAACATGCTGTGTATACCAAAACACATAAAAACTTGCATAGTTTAAACAACTACAATTGGAGTGGATAACTACACTTATAGTTTTGACTTGGTAGTTTTATTCTAGCATATATACGTTTAATTGTTGCATGTTTGGAATGACATAATTAATTGCATTCGAAATTATTAATTTTCATTACAGCTTGCTTCATAAACATTTGTTTTATTGACAGTAATGTTTGCTGAACAAGAATGCCTAATAGCTGTTATCGACAGATATTATCAGGAAAGCAGATGGAATACAAAATTTTATTCCAGAATTACCTTTAAAGGGATGACACAAATGTAGTGTTAAGTATTTTTCAGCAAATGTGATGGTGTCCTACGTTATTTTAGTGCTTGAAAAGTTGAAAACATCATCGATGTTGTTTTACAGTTGATGATGACTGATGAACTGTTGGCAGGTGTCGGCGTTCTCGACGTGGGAGAAGGAGTTACACAAGATCGTGTTTGACGCGCGCTACCTGCTGCTGACGTCGAAGGAACGCAAGCAGGTGTTTGAGCAGTACGTCAAGGAGCGCGCCGACGAAGAGAGACGAGAGAAACGCAACAAGCTCAAAGAGAAGAAAGAACAGTTCCGGCAGCTGCTTGAAGAAGCACATCTCACCAGCAAGTTGGTCGTCGTCCATTCTCCATAGACACATTACTCTCAGTTGAGTTGCACTGTATACTGTATAGTGGTGTGGTGTCTATGGCATCTGCCACATTGTAATGCTGACTGCGTTCAAGTGTGAATCAGGTCTAGCATCTGTCAGTCTGTCCTGTATTGCGTATTTTCACTCGACTCACTAGGGGACAGCTCCTGATGCATTTTATGAGGGTCAGTACACTTTTAACTTCTATTTTTGGGCATACAAGCATTATTCCGGGAATATTTTGTGTTTGGTGCATGCACGAGATATATAGTGTATCTTAGATACACATGGATCTGATGGTCCTTTCCTCACATCCATGTGCAGAAATAATATTTGTTTCGTGGGAGGGAGGGGGGCATTAAGCAATTTCATGAGTTAACTGTCCTGTGGCCGTAGCCATTTTGTGACTGTGATTACTAATGAACACTACTAGGAACTCCATGCCGCAAGTTGAACCCACTGTTCAGTTAAGTGGCCGAAGCAGCAACAATACCGGCAGTGCTTCTCAAGCACTATGCTAGATCTTCAGTCAGCCCCTGTCCAGCTGCCATCAGCATAGGGGAAGGGCATGTCATTTAGCGACACAGTGCCTTGTTGACGGGAGTGTTTTCTCCACAGTAATGTAGTCTGCACTGAGTTATCATTTGCCAGGTCGTCATTCAACGACTTCACCGCGAAATACGGCAAAGACGAGCGTTTCCGCGGCGTCGAGAAGATGCGCGACCGTGAACAGACATTCAGCGACTACGTCGTCGAGGTGCGTCAGCGCGAGAAAGAAGAGTCAAGGACTCACAGGGAGAAGGTACGTCTTATATATCGTCTGAATTCGCGACCGATGGTCGTCAAAACTAAGCTGATATTTTGTGTTTCTGTTGCAGCCATTACCCGGGACAGGGACACATCACACTCTCCGAATTCTTATGATTTGGCAGTATTGTTGTCTACTGGGGGCTAGACCCATCTGCGGGCTTATTGTTCTCCATTCTTCTCCTCCTATCTTTCTCCTCCCCTTTGCTCTCATACTTTGGTGAGCGTGCGTGCAGACCTCATATCACTGCAAGTTTCATGTGACACGAGCATCGGCTAAGCAGCACGTGTCGGCACAGACGTCGGCCTCGGCTGTCTGTGTTAATGGAAGCCAAGCCATGGCACATATTGATTGAGACAGGCGTGACCGCAGCATGCTGGAACTTGCTGCCCATGACGTGACTCGACTGTTTTAGCCTCATTAAATAACTTTCTTTCAGAAGCAGATCTCTGTTTCCATACATTGCTGCTGCCAACAGCTTTCCATGATGTTTTACACGAATGTCACTGACTGATGTTTGCGGCCAAAAACGAGAACAAAATTGGCTGTTAATGTATAGATGCTGTATTATACAGTGATATTTTATATCATACTGTATACTACGTGTGCAAGAGAGCTGATGACATCATATACATGGTAAGGGACGAAGGCTTGAATCACACAGCGAGCCAGGGCAGTTGCTGAGTGGATCATATTCTGCTGATGATGTTAATTAACTGTTGTTTTTTTTTACTTAATTAGATATTTTGAGAGTCTCTGTCACAGTTGGAAAATATTACAGGAGCATTGTACAAAAGATGGATATAATTCTCATGGATATAGTACAGGAATCTCTATCATAGATATGTGACAAAAGTAATGGTGAAATAGTATTATATGTAACATTTTTAACAGTTGTAGAATATAGATAGAGTAGTGGACAAGTTACCAGAAGTTCTCATTTAGGTAATTGTGACAGTGACAGTAAGAGTAACAGTGGCATTACTACACTGTGTCTCAAAAACACGACACTGACGTTGCACACTATAACTTCAACGCACATCAACCGATTTCGGTAATTTTTGGCAGTGATATTGCTGAGTGAGTATGCTATTGAATGGTGATTTGTTATCCCACCTCTCCTAACTAATGTCTCTGCACTACCTTGGAAACATGAACCTTGGAAATTTGGTATTTTCAGTAATGCTGTATACTGCATCTGCTTTTGCTTGCAATATCTTTGATACTTATCAACCAATGTTGATAATTCTTTGTAGACAATAAGGTCATAGTATTAAGAACAGTGTTCAAACATTATTTCTCGCCTGGCCATTTTTATGTAACACCAGTTCGTTAACAAGATCAATGTTATCAGCTGTGCGCATGCTGTGTCATCTGCTGCTGTTGGAACAATGGTTGACCCACCCAGTAACCCATAGCTTTTGCAACAACTGGTACACAAGACCTACTACAGCCTTTGCTGGAAAACTCTCTGACTAAATGCTTTCCACTGTAGCCTTTTGACTGAAGAGACCCAATTTCTGGGGTTCATGTTTCCCGAGGTAGTGCAGAGACATTAGTTAGGAGAGGTGGAATAGCAAATCACTATTCGCTAGTAAACTCTCTCAGCAATATCTTTGCCAAAAATTACCAAAATCCATTGATGTGTGCTTTGAAGTTATAGTGTGCTACATCAGTGTCGCTTTGTCAGACACACTGTAATTTGGTTATGATTGTGCTAGTGTGATTTGCGATAATGCACACACGTTATAGCTGATCATATTTATCAATAGTGCATAGCGATGTTAACAACATTACTCAAAAAGTATCGTTGTATTTTATACCTGTCGTTATCTAGGTATGCATATATAACTGAGATATTAATTAATTTAATATTATTTTATAATTGTCATTTTATCTCTGCTTGTTGTTACAGGGTAGGATATTTTACCTGAGGTGTTTCAAAGTTATATTTATGTAGAGAATTGATTCTGTAGTATTGATCATTTGCAGGTTTGATTGTGCGATTTGAATATTTTGGTGATTGAGTAATTTGTTCCAAAACAACTCTTATCTTCTTCAGCAGTAGGGATAATGGTTTCTTATTACTAGTAGTGTTGATGAATCGTATAGGTAACATTTGCTATTTTAAATTCTTTTGCAGTTAATTTCTTTACAAGCAGAGAGCATCTTTTATCTGGCAGAATTCGGAATCATAGGTAAAATGATTTCGTACTCTAGCACAGTGTAAGCAGCTAGAAGGTACTAGAGGTAGTTAGATAGTGAATAAGCCGAGAGTTTAGACAGACAGTGTGGTTGAATGGTCTGGTAATGTGCTACGTTTTGAGACGAGCCGACAGCGTCTCTTGTCATTTGGGGCGAGATTGGTCTACGATGGCTTCTCAAACGTCAGCCACGAAACTGTTGAGTTTCGTTGCGTATCAATTGTTGTTGACCGGGCTCACACGATCGCTCGCTGTTCTGCGCCTTCGCTTTGCAGTTCATTAGTGTAAGGCCGCTATATCATTAGCTCACCGTTAACTAATTGATTCTCAGTCTAAATGTCTTGGATAACTGTAGTGTAGAAGATCTCGTCTGTACTACCATGCTGAGAAAAAACACAGTCGGAAATTTTGCATTGAAGCTTTAAATATAAGATACATTTGCTCAGAGTTGGATGCTTAGTATTTAGCCACGCTGGCTGGCGGTAGCCGATGCATGGGTAGGTTAATCAGTGGCTTTTGTGACTTTGTCTGTATGTGTGTCTGTACGTGCTGTCTAAGGAAAACTGCTTGAGCTATCAACACCAAACTTGATACACACATATTCTATGGCTGGACCTTGGTATGCGTTGACCCTGAGGTCATAAGGTCAAGGTCACACAGTTATCAACTGCACTGCCGGCCAGCGTGGGTATGCAGGTCAATATGACTGCGTAGGATTCTAGTTGCACTGATTATTGACAATGCCAGTAGACCCCAATGTCACCGGAGAACAAAATCACAGGGATATTTTAACCGTCAATTGCGTGACGTGGCTGCCGGCATGCAGCTGTTATTGCATTGACAACTATTTGTTAAATTTTGTGCATTGATTAGTACACTAACTACAGCTACCAAGATTTGCTTGCGTCCGCATATATTATACACTTACTGTCGATGGCCAGCTTTTCACAATCCGGCAAATGTTGATTTTTCTAACTTAATTTAAGTAATTAATGGCAGTCAGTTTGTGCTGTTAAATTGTTTCTGTTCTCATATCTATATGCAATATCTGTCACTTTTTGAAGCTGTGCATTTGTCCCAACATAAGATGTTTTATGTAGTGATCATTTTATTTTACTGTTCCCCCTGGGAAAGTAGTGGTTTTTGCTGTATTTTTCTCCAGTTTCATTTGGGTCTGCTGATTACATGATATTAATCCAAACAGTCTGTGATTTTCTTGTCTGTCAATTTTCATTTTAGTTTTTGGTTTGTGTTTCAGTATAACTTTGTCATTGAAGAATTATTATCTGCTGTCACATATCATTCATTTATTGTGTGCTGTAAGGGTAGTTTCTGGTATAAGTTAGTGTTTGAGATTCTTTTCAGTGGTGGTTTGGCACTTGTTTGAGTGACATGAAGGGCATCCAGCATGTAAACGCCTGCCTCCCCACTGATTACATTTTGAGGCATTCGGCCCAGCGTAGAGTAAATATAGTAAAGAAGTCTGTGTGTCTGTGTGTGTGTGTGTGAGTGAGTGAATGTAAGAGTTAATGGCTATTGTAAAATGTCACTATGTTATGTTATTTATGGAGTTGTATTCATAGATCTAGTGATATTTCAGTCACATGATTTTCATTCTGTTTCCATTTCTATTCTGATGTGATGAGCTAATCAAGTCTCCCATACCAGTTCCAGTTTTAGTTCTCAGTGCTACTTTTAACTTTCAGTTCCAGCTTTTGACAGTCCTGTGTTTGTGTAAGTTTTCATAATTCCCAGTCCACCATTAGTGTAAGTCCTACATTCTAGTGAGAGATAGACATTAGGCCTAAGTTTATATATGTATGCATAAATGTAGACTGTGTTTAGTTGTATCGATGGATAAGCCTGTGAGCAGTTCTATTTGTGCAGTGTTTGTCCTGTTTGTTATAGTTCTTGCAAGTCACTATTTGCAATTTTTAGATGTTGCAGCTATTTGTCGTACAGATTAAGACATGTATGGCCTAAAGTCTTCATTTGTTTGCAGTATTTGTTTGTATTTATTATTTACTATTAAATGCAGTTTAGCTGTTAAGCTGTCACCCTTATTCATATAGCTGTAATTGCTATGATATTGTTGATCTATGTATTTGTTTGTGATAAATTTCTGTTAGGAAGTTAATTGTTGAATTTTACTGCTATGGTGTTATTTCAGGTGAATTGAAATGGAATTTTTCCTGTATGTAGTACATGTTTGGTCTGCTTGTAGGTGAAAACTGACTTCCTGGAACTGCTGAAGGAAACGTCCGACCTTGATAGACATTCGAGATGGAGTGACGTCAAGAAGAAGTTGGATAGCGACGCGCGGTACAAGGCGGTCGACAGCAGCACACGCCGTGAAGACTGGTTCAAAGACCACATCCGGACCATTGAAAAGGTCGTCTCAACAATTTATTGCTGTTTTTTCTGTGCGTCTGCAGACGGTGCTGATCACAGATGATTGTTTTGTTTTTGACAGTATTTATTTATTATCTAAAAAAATTATTTTGTTTTATCTTCACATGGATACAGGAAGTAATGTGGTGAGATTAACTTGTTTGTGACTGTTGTCACTTACTAGTAGACATCTGACATTGTCTTCTGCTAATTGATAAGGGACAGTTGAACAGATCACGGACTATTCTGTTGGTACAGAGATTTGCTGCACACACGCTGCTGCAGATGCCAGCTAGTACATTTAGATTACGGAGAAGATGTCAATGTTAGCTACACCGCATCCACACCTTCATTAAGAACTTAAGTAATTGTCCGTCCCATTCTCCTGTCTAGTTGCTCTCGTGTCACATTCTGTTAAACATTGTATCTTGTTCGTATCAAAAGCGTAGTCGTTTGTCGCATCTTGTTTAATTTCTGTGAAATAAATGAAACTGTGGCTCATGTATATGTATGTATGTGTGTTTGCATGCTGTTCAGGAAGCCGATGAAAACGAGCGCAAAGCGCGTGAGAAGCAGGCGAGAGTGGAGGCGAGCATGAAAGAACGAGAGAAGGAAGTGAAGGAGTCGCTGGAGAATTCACTGCGTGAACGAGATAAAGAGCGGGATCAGCACAAGAAGGACGAAGCAATGCAGTCGTTCAAAGCTCTGCTAGTTGACTTGGTAGACGAATGCTGCTTATTTGTACATCTCATGTTGTGTAAAGACCGACGATTCGACAGCTTTATACTTCGCTACAAAATGCCAAGATTTGCTTGCGTCAGCATATATTATATAATTACTGTTGATGGCCTGCTTTTGACAATCCAGCGAGTGTTATGGAAGTATGTATTATTGATCGTACATTTACCACATGTAGGCCAGTCAGTCAATCAGTCAAACATTTTTAGAGTGGTCCAAGTAATATAAATCACTTCAGGGACCACTGTCAATGAGGTAAGGTCTATTGGTCCAGTACATAGGTTTTCAGTCACTGGCGGAACATGGAGTAGGAGCTGAAGTCACAGTGTCCGGCAGAGTCACAGTGTCCACTCACTCATTGTCTGTGAATAGTGTCCTCGAGCCGGACTTTAGCATGCATCCCATCAGCGTTGCCACATTCAACAAGTATAGTAGACATGAACTGCCAGTCGGTGAGTGCAGGTGTGACGGTGACAGGTGCGTAATGTGGACGGTTCTTGGCACGACAACAAGAAGCTGCTGCGCAAGGACCAGCGATGGACCGACTGCGAGCTGCTTGATCGCTCGGAGAAACAGAAACTGCACGAGGAACACATCAAGAACCTGACCAAGAAGAACCGCGAGATGTTTCATCGGCTGTTGTCCGAGACCACAGACATTACGCTGACGTCGCAGTGGAAGGATGTTAAGAAGCTTATAAAAGAAGATCCGCGATACAGCAAGTTCTCGTCCAGTGATCGGGTCTGTATTGCGGCTGTCATTCTACTGCAATGCTGTGTTGTAGCAGCTGTCAAACTGGCAAGTGGACCCTCGCATTAATCACTGATGGGCCCCACTGTTTTCAGATGGGGTTTAAATAAAAAACTCATCAAATAATAACTAAACAGTTGATTCTGGTGTCCAGTGAGTAACAGATGTTGAGCAAAAATCACCGTTATTAAGTTGGAAAAACTAACTAAAATTAACCAGAAATAAGTAAAAAATGACCACTATCGCAATAAAAACACTGAACGATAATTCTGTGCCGCTAGTGGACTTAACAGCCCGCCTTAACTGCAGTATGCCAAC
>Ga0209366_1000339_pt1 | contig 10905 bp, 6 predicted proteins | sample WorMetmaBAHAMAS2_FD_187391 | JGI IMG/M metagenome (GOLD analysis project Ga0209366, IMG submission 187391) | Marine gutless worms symbiont microbial communities from Max Planck institute for Marine Microbiology, Germany - Inanidrilus... | ecosystem: Host-associated > Annelida > Digestive system >...
CCACATACACAGAATGATAGACCTACTCTGAAATTTTCCGTTGGAGACCGAGTTAGGGTAACAAAGAAAAAGACAGTTTTCGAGAAGAGACAGAGGAAGTGTTCATGGTTTCCTAAATTCAGTACACTGATCCCATAACGCATAACATAACAGCAATGGAGAGGAAATTCAAGGTACATTTTACGAGAGAGAAATGCAAAAGACTATCCAAGATGTTTGCAGAATTGAAAAGGTAATAAGAAAACGGGGAAATAAGTCTTTAGTCAAATTATTAGGATATCCTGAGTCGTGGGTTGATAATAAAGATTTGATTAAGCTATAATATCATATACTGAAATTGAAAATAATATAAGTTGATTTTATTACATTTATAAAATTGAAACTGAGAGTGTGAAGCAAACAATAACAAATGTCGGCAATTTACGTGATGCTCCAATACCTGATATACGAGATCCGGTTTTAATTCCACCATATGTGGTTATCTCGTAACAAAAGGTCATACCTGACATCAAGTCATGTGCAAATTGTTTGAAGCATAAAGAAATAAAGACTCCTGCAAAGGAAAAGCTATAGAGCTAAAGGGTTCAAACTTGTTTGATAATGATGATGATGACAATTTGATTAAATTATAATTTTGTGTACTCTTATTATACTAACAACAATTTATTTTTCACATGACTTGATGCTATGAAACTTCTTTGCATTGACACATGCCATAGGATGTATACATCGTCAAAATCTGTTTACTTATGCTGGCTGTGTATGATCCCAAGAATAAAGTAAAAAAGAAAGAAAAATCTCGTAAGAAACCGAAACATGTGATGTGATGTGTTTGCCAAGACCACCCACATTGACATAGTGCCACCCAGTTTTGCATTGGTGGTCCTGGCTCCGACTTGGTTATATATTCTAAGTTTCATCTAAATCCATTTGGGAGTTTCGGAGCCACGAGGAGGGGGGTCAGAAATCGCCCTTTTGTATTGTTTTGGCTTGTGGCTTATACAACAGCTTAAAATTACTACCGTCCAAGCCGTGATTTGTTAGGACACTAACTCACTAACACACAGCAACCAACCTGTGATGATTTTATTATGGGGTCACATAAGAGTCTATTTGAGATGTAAGCAAACTGTTATAATAAGCTGTGGTCAACTCAGATTACCACAGCTTATTATGACAATTGTTTCTGTAAGTCAGAGATAAGATAAGATAAGATAGATAAGATATATACAATACAGGCTATTGCTGAAGAAGCAAATAAGCTTTTATTTAGGAAAATGATGTCTGCTAACCATTGTATTCCTTTTTTGTAGCCGTCTGTCAAATGTAGCAAGTATTGCCTTAGACCTCTAAAGGACATCCATATAAGTTACCCAGATGTGAATTTGAATTACGTAAAAAGTCCTTTATTCCTTGATGTCTCTATGGAAATTGCAAAAGTTAAATAGTAGAGATTTGTGGTTTCTGTTTTTTAACATGGTTGTTTGTATGTTTGTCTTTCTATGTGGTATTTTTCCATGCTTTATATTGTCTGTCTGTATCACTGCATGTTACATGTTTATTAAAGATCAATCAATCAATAAATCAGGTCTTCAAGATTTTGACAATTAATATTAAGTATGTTGTTGTACATTTTGTCTGCTCTTTGCATCTACATTAAAAAACGTGTTATCCTGAATTGATTGCCATTGTTTTTGTTATAAAAGTTATGAAGTACTGTTACCTGTTAGCTTACACAGTGTGTTTCATGTTTCATTGTCTGCAAGCTATGTTGATAATATGCCACCAGTCTGTTGTATTCATGTGACTGCTCACGTATGTTTTTTTCTATATTGTATTTAGGAATAGCTGCAAACACAATGATTGCAAAGGTATGCTCTGACCAAAACAAGCCCAATGGCCAGTTTGTAGTGGCACCATCTGCTGAAGCTGTACTTAGTTTTATGCGGGATCTTCCGATTCGAAAGGTTTGTTGATGCTTTCTGTAGAACCGCACATTCATTTGTTGTCGAAATGACAGGAGTTACTAAGTTTACAAGTTTGTGTATTACGAGTGATACCATAGACAACTGTACCTATGATGGATCGAGAAAGATAAGGTTCCTTGAGTAGTGTTTCATGTTTGGAGTCAGTACTGTAATTTGCCTTCGACGACGGTTTAGCATTGTCGGTTTGGCAACAGGCAGGATATCCAGTCTGTGAAAACTTGCTTCCATAATCCACTAGATGTTGTTGTGCAAACTGGTGTGAAAAGAATACCAGTTGAAGAAAACAGATGTGTGTGTGTGTGTGTGTTTGTGAACCATTGCATTGCTGCAGCTGTTTTTTTATGTGAAATATGACAGATCTGTGGTATAGGAAAGGTGACGGAAAAAATGCTGGCTGCACTGGGCGTTGTGACTTGTTTTCAACTGTATGAACAAAGGGACATTCTTTACCAGCTGTACTCACCGGCGTCATTTGAACACTTCATGCAAATCACTCTTGGCATTGGATCAACACGTGTTGAAAGGTAGGTGGATGGACTTGAGACTTTGATTCAGTACTTCTTGTTGCTGAATGCTAGAACAACTTGAGTTGTACTTTTATATTGCATAACTTCCAGTACTAAATAGGTGAATCATTTTATGCATGTGTGTATGTGCTTCAGAGATGGAGAGAGAAAAAGCATGAGTGTAGAACGGTTTGTCCAAACTTTGATTTAATATGTGATAGTGCGCGGTGGCATGGTGTTGTCATGGTTGAGTGCTGTACTTGTAGAATGCATTTATCATAGATTTCACTTGCAACAGCTGGATACGTCGAAAGCACAGTCTAGACTAGGTTCTAGCTCACTGCTGGTTCACGATCTTAGAAATTGAGATGAGCAGCACACTAATAGAAGTTTTTGGAGCATGTAAGGGACTTTGACTGTGCATGACTGCTGTTTGAGTAAGTGTTTGAAATTGTTCTGCTGTTGAGATTAGTTTAATAGTAATCAAAATGATCACATCATTGAAACATACGATATATTACCATTAATCTCTATTATTAGTTAAAAGAGACGCCATTTTACACATTGTTAAATAAATTAAACCCAAAAGAACTGATTAGCAACATTCTTCACTACTCGTGTTGTTGACATTTGGAATTGTTTACCTACAGCAGTCATTATAAGTCATAATCTATCCACTTTTAAGTGTCATTTAGCAACATTTAATTTCTGTAGATTTTTGCACTATACATAGTTGTTTTTATTATTGTATGTGTGCTTATTTCAGCTTTATTTGTGTTTATGACGATGTCAGTGGTTTATCTACCCTTTCGTCAATAAAACTGATTGATTGATTGAAGTGAAAGTTATCTGCTGGACCTCGGATCTTGACTTCTCTTCATCTGTCAACTGATTCCTTAGTAGGAGATGCCATACCCTCCACACTAGCTTTCCAGAGCCAGTTGTGAAATGATTATCTCTGAATAATGCTATTGTTTAACAGTAATGCATGAAATATTCACTGCATATTTCTTGACATATGACACTCAGTGACAAATAATGTGAGCTGTGTTGATTTCTTTGAGTATTGTGTACCTGTAACTAGGCACCTTATATGCAATTGAACCTGCATCTCTGGGTCTGGGCTTTATTTTTGATTCACTTCTTTTATCCTTTTTTGATAACTGTGGTTAGTTTGCTTGTTTGTTAAGAGTTAGCGTTACGTTTTCCGTTTGTTGTCAGTACCGGTGTATACTATTGAGTTGATGGGAAAGTTTCTTCACCAAATTCGCTTTCAGTGTCGTGTGTGATGCTGCACTTGCTCAATGTCACTACTAGTATATTGTCACATTATCCGCTGTGAACTGTTTGTGGTGGTGATAGGACATTTGGCAAGCTGAGTAATGCGGCAGAGCTGTATGACAAGTGCCAAAGTCTGTCCGAGTCTCTTTCTAACGATCTTCGTGATGAGCGACTGGTTGTAAGTAATCACTATTTCTTGCATGTATACTCACTCATATGGCATATTAACTTTTGTCAATGCTGTCAGTTGTTTACATGGCATGCTGCTGTATGTTGAAGGAGAAAGTTTATGTTGAATGTAAAAACAAAGTATTACATACAGAACATATTGTTTCCTCATTGAAAAGAATATTTACATATTTTTCTTTTACAATCTTATGTTAATAATCTTAATAATGCTGATAGAATTCCTATGCACTGTACTGTACAATGCTTGACATAGATATTCTTCTTACTAGCCGTGTCATAGACGCTTTTGTATTTGTGCATATTCTGAATTTACATTATGTCTAGGAAAATGTGCCACTCTATTTTTGGCTCTAATGTTGTCATGTGTTGACCAATTTCCTAAATTTACCCCAATAGACTTAGCAGTCAATTTTCAGCAAAGTGATAACAAAATATCCCATCACACCCCAAATATTTTGCTACACTACCTTGTCGAACATCAGTTAGAAAGAACAGGGCACACAAGGCAATCAACCTTTTTGCCTGTCGGTGAATGCTTTTTGCCAAGCATTCACCGATTCTAAAATTTCTTTCACTACCGAAGTTAGCGATATGTACTGTGTCTCAAAAAATGACACTGATGTAGCACATTATATAATTTCAACGCACATTAACCGTTTTTGGTAATTTTCTACAACTGAGTTTTACACCAAGTCTAAAACGAAAAATTGTATGTCAGTCTAAAACCGGATTTTGGCGTTCAATTTAGACTTTGGTCTAAAACTTAAGTCTAAAACTTTCTTTGATCCGAAAGATAGTCACCCAGCGTAGTTAAGTGACAGCTGAATAGCCTACCATACCTTAAACATGCAGCTACACTACCTTGTGATTTATCACTAATCAGAATACATGTTTCAGATTGTGACTATTTTCAGACCTTAATATTTCACAAGGTAGTGTAGTTAAACCTTTACGAAGTGGTGAGATATTTAAAAATAACTTTATTGCAAATTTACTAGTGAATCAATCAATGCAAGAATTTTTTAAAATAAATTAACATTTGGCGAAGTTACATACAAATGTCTAGTGTCCTGTTTTTTTGGTTCATGGTGTATATTAATTGTTTGTGCGTTTGTTTACCTTATCACTTACTTCCTTTTGCTTCTCTTAACTTGTTTCCTTTTTCTCTTGCTTATATTTACCTTTTTTATTTTGCCATTTCCACGCCAGATCTCATAAGTGTAGACTAAACCTGGCTCTTTAATTGTTTGTGTTTATTTTACTTTTAGGGTAAAACCGTTACACTCAAGATCAAAACAGTAATGTTCGAAGTATATACTCGGGCACAGACAATGGCACAACACACGAATGATGCACGTCATATCAACATGGTTGCCAGCAGACTGCTGCGTACAGAAATAGACAATGTAGCACCAAAGCCACTGGAACTCAGACTTATGGGTAAGCGTGTGATAACGGACTAGTCATAACTGACATTGAGAATGCAGCAGTTTTATTTTGCATTATTGAACGCTGATTGTTTATGATGGTGTAGTTTGTGTTTTGCATTAGCCTAGGATTACTGTATTTCTTGATTCTTTCTCCCGATGTTTGATTTAGTTTTCTCCGGCAATCAGTGAATTGTTTTTCTTAGCTTAATGCAGTGGCATTAACTAAAACATATGTGAGATTTATCCATCCACAATACAACTAACGATTGAAATCTTAAAGATGCGGCCTTATACAGTGATGTCAATTACATCAGAACTTAATCTAGAAAATAACTGTCACCAGCATTGTATGGTTTATTTACTGGATATTCAGAACTCATACTTAAGCAGTATCCTACCATCAGTGATGTCCTCAAGGACAAGTCTTTGGCTAAAAAATGATAGCTACGAACATATGCAATTCATCGATGGACATAAAAATGCCGGATAAAATTTGTGTTAATGTGTTCTGAAAGGTGTCAGGATGTCGCAGCTACGACAGGAAGACACAGAGACTGTTGTATCCATGCTATATCGTCACTGCACAAACAACAGAACTGTGTCTGCACTAGCGTCTCCAGACTTGACAGTGGATGATGACGAGTGCTGTTCTCTGGACAACAGAGGTTCTTCGTCTGAACTGAGTAGTCAGCTGTTGAAGCCATCACAGACACTGACAGAAACTTCTCAGAAAGACAGCCAATGCTCAGCTGATGCAGTTCCATATTGTCCAGTCTGTGGCAAAAGTCTGCAATCGGTCGATGGAAACGAGTTGCTACTGAACAGACACATTGACGAATGTCTTAACAAAGTTGCCGTCAGTGAACTGCTGGCCAGCGAAAGACAGACGTCATCAGTTAACAGGTAAGTAAACTGAATAACGTCACATATACACACCTCTAGTTATTTCACGAGTGTGAGACGAATGACTGATAGTGCATCCATCTAGCAAAACCTGATTCAGAATTATAAAGGTCACTTCTGAGAGACTTGGCCTAAACTGGAATCACGGTGGAAAAATAAGACATTTAACTAACAAGAACTAACTCAACTATTATATGTCGTGCTGTGTGAGGAAGTTGTTAATTCTGCATAAATGTACCAAAATATTTGAAAAGGCAAAAAAAAACTAGCTAACAGATCTGTAAGGTCACTGAAGGTCAGTGGAATGGCACAGTTTTATATCTGATATAATGCGTAAAGCGTAGCTAATGTGCTGTATTTTTAGGGAGTCAGAAAGGTTTCAGACAGCCAACAACCTTCGAAATCACTCAGTCATTGACACTTTTATTTGTACTGGTGCTTTGTTGAATGTTGTCATACACATTTTGATTCACATGTGTAAAATAACTGCTTTAGTAGACTATTACTTCATTTTTAAGGTATACAAATGTTTATTGTAGGTTGAAAACAGCAGCATCTGATGATAACAAGTCTGTAGCAAAACGTCAGAAAACTGAGTCATCTATACACACACTGGATCAATATTTTAAAAAACCATCATAATTACTTAATATATTTGTTTTTACTGAGTACCTTGACAGAAACATTGTTAAATATTGTGCAAACTGTTAATATATTTTGTACATTATGCATAGCATGACCTTATTTTGGATTGCATCCGTCTTTACGGTACCTGCCCCTAAATTAATTATGCATGTTTTCCAGCGAATGTCCCGCGGTGCAAGTAAAAATAATTCATACCAAGTTATAGACATACATCAATCCACTTGGCATTCAGTCAATCAACTTGCAACAGTTAATGGGTCTAAATGCATGCAGTAATAAAAAATAAAGAACAAGCTGATAGCAGTAATCATCTTCTCATAGCTGTTTTCAACTTTGACTGTTTTGTTTTCATACTGCTAACATCAGGCACTGTTGCCGTTAGTCCACACGGTACATGACTGAACCTAAGTAATGCAACAGAAATGTCTTTCGACTGTGATCGCTGAAAGCTGTATGTCTTGTCAAGAGCAAACTTCAGTTCAGCAACCACCTCTAATGAAATGTTTCTGGATTTTGCAATTCTTGCAAAGTGCTGCACAAACCATATTACATCGTTTATTCTACTGGATAACAGAACGGTTGAATTATCAAGCAACATGAAGTTTTTAAAACACTGATACTGTTAAAGCTTACTTCTAGCTGTAAAATTATCAGCAACAAATTACAATAACATCAATATAGAGAATAACAAAAGAAGTCGTACTGTACCTGCACAGTAGTTGTTTTGTGCAGTGAATAGACACTGTTCTTTGCTATGCTGAGGGCAAATATTAAGAAGTCAGAATCGGCACCTAAACATACAGTTCATATAACATAACGTTACATTAGTTTTGGGGCAGATGGCTAGGTGAGCCAGTTCCCCGTCACGTCCACCTCCACCTGTTCTGTGACAGACCTTGAGTACTGTAGATAAACCAGGTTTTCTACATGCTGGATTCCCTGCCTGCCATCCAAATAGTATTGTAGCACTGAAAAGACGGGTTTCGAATGATGTAAAAAATTCAATGCAAAACAAGTCTTAAAAGTTTCTCTTCAAGAATACGATAAAACTTCATAATGACATTAAATGCATTCAGCCATTTAATGTTTATTATATGTTAAAGAAATAGAAATTATGACACTTTAACATAAACATATAATCAATGCCACCATGCATTACTATAAATACAATTGAACTGACTAAAGAAAAAAATAGTGGTGTGAACTTATGCTTCTTTCACACTGGATGCATTGTGATACCATGTAGCAACCACCATGCCACAGTGTCGTAATGTGCCATTTGCCGCAGATGCTGACATTCAAAACAAGACAGTACGTGACACCTCAATATAACAATGCATCCAGTGTGCGTAAACCTTTAGTCACATGAAAATGAACATATGAATTATGGTAATGACATTTAGCAATGCTAATTATTACCTTGGTCAGGCTGTGCAATGTGTGTATGGCGTAATTAATATGAAGGAGGGTAACAATCATCAGGTAAGTAAATTACATCTGGAGGTAAACAACCGTCCATGTCGGATCTACCTATCATCTAAGAATGCAGAGTGGTACAGGGAACCAGCAAATTACAAAGTACAAGCGTACAATGCACACGGAACTAGTGTAGTATCTTAACCTTCCGGTGTGTCGAGATCAGCACCATTCTATTGGGTCTTGTTAATGGACTTTACATTTTTAATTACATTTAAAATTTAAATATCTTCACTAGAAAATATGTTGTTAATTTAATAAAAGAAGAAAGCTTACCTTGCTGCCTAGTACCAAATGGTGGATTCATAATTACTGTGTCAAACTTTTGAACAAAATGATGATTATCAACTTTTGCCCACTTGCGTACGTCCAATTGAACAAGTTCAATGTTGTCTATCTCAAACTCTTCAACATTATGCTGGCATATGTTAAGTGCATCAAAGTCAATGTCAAATCCAAAACACACCCTAAAACAAAATGCATGCATCGTGTGTCTTATATTATACATACATTTAGTTAGTAGTGTCCACAATCAAACACCCGTAGTTCTTATTAGGGCTGTCACTAAGTAATCAATTATTAATCGACTAATTTCTCCACGACTATTAACCGACAAAATTATTTTAATCATTCACTTAAAATATTTTAGTCCTATGATGTCCCTGCAGTTTATCTGTTTGTCTGTCGCATGATTCTGTCTTCAAAAAACAGTGCATTTTAGAGCTATGGTTACCATACAAGACTAATACAAGGAACCTCAAGATAAAAGTGACACCCACCGGTCAGCAGTCCTACAAAACTGCATCGTCACCCTCTAGAAACTCGAGCATTAGTCGACGATTACTCGACTAAAACTGTGTGATTAATCAGCTAGAAATATTTTAGTTGTATGGTATGTTGACAACCCTAGTTCTTAGTAATTAGTGTGATTATGAAAACATCATACATACTAATGTAACATAAATGGTATGAGCAATGAGCAATAAAGAGTGCAAAACAGTTGGTGATAGTGCTTACTGTGCACCAAGTAAGCAACACCCAACAGACAGCATTCCAGTGCCACATCCAATGTCAGCTACCATTTTATCATGAATGTCATTATACCGACTCTGTATAGTATGCAACATGCAACCTACAAAATACACAACACACAACCACTTTGACCATTACACACAAAGAAGCAGCAGTCATACAAAATTACAGCTAACCTTCAGCTCGAATTTTTATAATACTTTTATTAAAGTTTCAATTTCAGTTCTCAAATAACTTGTATAATCTAATAGAGATGTCAACTACATAATAATTTACTTAAACTCCATTTCAGTTTACAAATATAATTTTTCCGTACTTAATTACTTCTTCTAATTCAATAACACAATGCTTTTAACATACCAACTGCCATGAAGCAATGCTGCAATCTGTATGTCCGTCCATCCATTCATTTTTTTCCATGCTCTTAGCTCAGCAATGGTGCATTTTAGGGTGATAGTTATTACAGAACACCAATAGGAAAGGAACCCCATACTGGAAGTCGAACCCACTGGTAAGCAGCATGGTCATACGGCCACCAGAAGTGGCTAAAATGGAAACTAAGCCATCACCACTTTAGAAGCATTTGTTGAAATCTGTCATGCTGGTGTCATTCGGCAGTGAATACTGGGCCATCTGAGATCTTACCTGATATCTAACAACTGCTGTGTGATCTGACAAATGATCTGCAGCATTTGCAGATTATGCTGCAATTGAAATGCCATCAGTGGGGCATGTTCTGCTGTATAATTAATATGTAGTGACTGTAGGAGGTAGAATACTAATTTGACCAAGAGCAAGACCTTAAAAGACATACATGCACTGTCAGCTCATTTTGTCAAAGACAGTTACAAACAATGCACCCAGCTAAACAAAGCAATGAAGTGAAATCATTAAATCAATAACAGCAGCGTATATTCAACAGTACCAACTACAACTATAGGATGTTTTTTTCAATAAGTAGGCCTATACAAACTAGTATGTAGTAGTAATGTAGCATTTGTCAATAAACTATCTTGTTTAAGTTTCAAGATGTATGTCATTATAATTTTCAGTCTGCCATCACTGAGTAAGAATTACAGTTATGTCTGTGCACATCTTTGATTTTGCAAGTGTGAATTTATATAAAGCAAAGTTTACACTTTACAGTTATATATTAACTTATAATAAGGTGTGTATTACCACTTTTACCACTTATAAAGGTCTTGAAATATCAAAGACTTTATCTACAAGACCTAGACCTCATGCTCAAGACCAAGACCACTTCCGTTGTCCTTGATGTCTCGAGGCCAAGTCCCAAAGTCTATTATAATTTGTTTTTATTATGCTTAGTTGCAATGCTTACAATCAACTGATAGTTTTATTTAGCCCGCTCGGCAAACTTGCCGGAAGGGCTATATATTTTGCCGATGTTTTTTCTTTATTTAAAAAAAAAAATTTTAGTGGTCGCCTCTGGAG
>Ga0209366_1000340_pt1 | contig 10887 bp, 10 predicted proteins | sample WorMetmaBAHAMAS2_FD_187391 | JGI IMG/M metagenome (GOLD analysis project Ga0209366, IMG submission 187391) | Marine gutless worms symbiont microbial communities from Max Planck institute for Marine Microbiology, Germany - Inanidrilus... | ecosystem: Host-associated > Annelida > Digestive system...
CCTCCGTGAACGGCATCCCTTCCTCCTGCGAGAAACGATGCCAAAAGTGTCAACCATGTCCCCGGACGGGTGTGAACTTTGTATCCGGTCTGTACAGCCCCACGATCCTAGCCACCGCGTTTGGTCAATCCGGCATATACAAAAATGCGGCGAGCAGCCGGGAATCCACCGGAAAGGCTCTTTAAAATCGTTTTAAATTCAATCCGTTCTTTGGATTTCCTCCAAGACGCTGCTGGATCGCCGGCAGCGGAGGCCGGCACTGCACGCCTCCAATGGACCGGTGGCCGGCAAGTCCCGGCAAACCGCCACACCCGAGTTTCGCCGTTTCCGCAGGCGGGCAAACCCGGCTGTCTGCAAACTTTACAGCGGGGCCACTGCGCTCGCTTTCGGCCGCGTTCTAATACTTTGAATATCAAAGAAAACTATGTCGCGGCATGATTTTTGCATGGAATCGCCCGACGAATGACGCCCCCCGGGTGGGACAGCAGATTTGATCCTGCGTTGGGGGCATCAGAACCAGTGACAGCCCACAACCGATTCTGGAGCCGACTATCCTTCCTGGAACGTAATTTTCCTTGCGTTATTCTTTTTTTTAAACCAGTTCCACTGTTATACTGGCGATGTATTCGAAGGCTTTAGAAAGATAAACAAAGGGACAGACGGGAGATTGCCGCTGCATGTTTGCAACGCTTCTCTCGATTTTCCCTGATAGTGCTTTGACAACGAGGTCGCGACGCTCGATGTCTTGGGGAAGGATGGGGGTCGAACTCCATGGGCCGCCGGGAACCGACTGAAGGAGCGCCGCATCCACAACCACGGCGGATATCGTGGATTTCCGCGTTGTTGGTATGGGTGGTGATCTCGATCTCAGGATGGCTGGTCATTGGCGGGCTGATATCGGTCCTCACGCCGGAGCAGGCTTCGCAGACGGCCACTGAAGAACCCACCGAGGACTTGCGGAACTTCGCACCGGCGGCAGGACCCGGCGCAACGTCGAACGACTGAGCCGCCGCGCGCTCGCGATCGCCGTCCGTCCCTCGGCGGCACCTCCGTCAAACCTGGCGAACAGCCTTGCTCCCGGCGGCGGTTCCCGATAGGAACAATCGGCTGTTTGGGCCCCAGACGTGGCCCAAACCCCGGACTTGGCGACAGAGCACGACCGTCATCGGCACTTACCGGACACTCGCTCCCGCATGGCGCCCCACCCTCCCGTAGATAACTCCGGCGACCCGCACCGGAACCGGAGCGACGTTCCCCTTGTCGTCAACATCATCGACCAGTTGGCCATTGGCGGTATGGAGAACGGCTTGGTCAACATCATCAACGGGACGCCGGTAGACCGCTACCGCCATGCCATCGTCTGCCTGCGGACGAAATCCAGCTTTCGCGACCGCATTTACCGCGATGACGTACAGGTTTTCGCGCTGGGCAAGCGCGACGGCAAAGACCTGGGCATCTACAGCCGGATATCTCGTCTGTTGCGCCAGCTTCGACCGCAGATCGTCCACACCCGAAACCTGCCGACCGTCGACATGGTCGCCCCGGCGGTGCTCAGTGGCGTGCCCTGTCGCATCCATGGCGAGCACGGTCGCGATATGGTTGAGGTCGGCGGCGCCAACCGCAAATACAACTTGCTACGCCGCTTCGTCAGTCCGTGGGTCGACCGCTACATCTCCGTTTCCCGGGATATCGAATCCTGGCTCCACAAGACCATCGGCGTGGCGCCAAGCAGAGTGGTGCAGATCTACAACGGCGTCGACAGCGACCGCTTCCACCCGGCTGCCGATCGCCGCTCCCCGCTCCCCGTCGACGGCTTCGCGCCGGACGATGCCATCGTCATCGGCACCGTCGGTCGCATGGAAACGGTCAAGGACCAATTGAACCTGGCCCACGCGTTCGTGCGTTTGGTCGATCGCATCAGCGACGGACGGCGAACACTTCGGCTGACGATGATCGGCGATGGCAGTCTCCGTGCCCAGATCGAGGGTGTCCTCGCCTCCGCCGGCATCAGAGATCTCGCTTGGCTACCGGGCGCACGCGACGACGTGCCGGAAATCCTCCGCGCGTTGGACGTTTTCGTCCTGCCATCGATCAATGAGGGCATCTCCAACACGATCCTCGAAGCGATGGCCTGCGTGCTGCCGGTCGTCGCCACCGCGGTCGGAGGCAATCCCGAACTGGTGGTTGCCGGCGAGACCGGAGCACTGGTTCCTCCTCAGGACCCGGATGCCCTCGCCGACGCCCTCGCGGTGTACGTCAACGACCGTGCGCAGATGGCACGCGCCGGACGTGGCGGGCGCGACCGCATCGAGCGGGAATTCAGCCTCCCGGCCATGGTTGGGCGGTATTTGGATGTCTACGATCAAGTTCTCGCCACGAAATCCGGGTCCCGGCGATGAATGTCCTGACGTTCTCCACCCTCTATCCCAATGCTGCGTCGCCGGGCCATGGGGTGTTCGTCGAGAACAGGGTCCGCCATTTGGTCGCCGGCGGCCGCGTAAACACGAGGGTCGTCGCTCCGGTGCCTTGGTTTCCGTTCCAAAATCCTCGTTTCGGCCCTTATGCGGCCTTCGCTCGTGCACCGACCGAAGAGGTCCGCCACGGCATCTCCGTTGTTCATCCCCGCTATTTGGTGATTCCGAAAATCGGCACCAACGTCGCGCCGTTTCTGCTTTTCCGAGGCGCATGGCGAACGGTTCAACGGATTCTGGCATCGGGTTACACGTTTGATCTGATCGACGCGCACTACTTCTACCCGGATGGAGTGGCGGCGGTCATGCTGGCCCAGCGCCTGGGAAAGCCCGTCACCATTACCGCCAGGGGCACGGACCTTAACGTGTTGCCGGAGTTCCCCTTGCCGAGGCGGATAATTCAGTGGGCAGCCCATCGGGCGGATGGCTTGATCACGGTCTGCGAGGCGCTCAAGCGTGTCCTGGTCGACCTTGGCGTCCCGGCAGGCCGGGTGCGGGTGCTCCGCAACGGCGTCGATCTGGAGATGTTCCGGCCGGTCGACCGCAAGGCGGCCCGCGACCGGCTCGACTTGGCCGGACCGACCCTGCTGTCGGTCGGAAATCTGATCCCGTTGAAGGGGCATGATCTCGTGATCTCGGCGCTGGCGGACCTGCCCGACGTGGACCTGATCATCGCCGGCAGTGGCCCCGAAGAGGCGGCGCTTCGGACCTTGTCCGAGCGCCTCGGCGTCGCCCAACGGGTCCGCTTCCTCGGCCGCGTGGACCATGAATCCATGGCCGAGATCTATGGCGCCGCCGACGCGCTGGTCCTGGCCTCGAGTCGGGAGGTTGGGCGAATGTGCTCCTTGAAGCGATGGCGTGCGGCACGCCGGTCGTGGCATCCGACGTTTCGGGCACACCCGAAGTCGTATGCGGACCGGAAGCCGGATTGTTGATGCGCGAACGATCCGTAGCCGGAGCAACGGAGGCGATCCGCGCCCTTCTCGCCGCGCCGCCCGACCGCGACGCGACGCGAACATTTGCCGAGGGATTCAGTTGGGATCCGACGACTGCGGGACAGATCGCGTTATTCGATGAGATTGTCCGTGGGCGCTCTTCCGTCCATCCGGACGGACTGGCATGATCTGTGCCTGCGGACAGGCGAAGCCCGGAACCGACAACGAGCCGCAAAAAAACCTATGAAGATCCTTCACATCCTCGACCATTCGCTGCCGCTACATAGCGGTTATGTCTTCCGCACCATGGGAATCCTCGGTGCGCAACGACGGCGGGGATGGGAGACCGTCCACCTGACATCGCCGAAACACACCCTCGATGCCCCGCGGGAAGAACAGATCGACGGCTGGCATTTCTACCGTACCGCACCGGCAGCGCCATCTCTCGGTCAGCTGCCTGTCGCGCGTGAACTCGCTCAAATGCGTGCAACCGCCCGGCGCCTGGAAGAAGTCGTCGATCAGGTCCGCCCGGATGTGTTGCACGCCCATTCGCCCGTACTGAACGCGTTTCCTGCACTCATGGATGGCCGACGGATGGATTGCCGGTGGTCTACGAGATCCGTGCCTTTTGGGAAGATGCTGCGGTCGATCATGGTACGGGCAGCGCAATGGGCCCGAGGTATCATGCGACCCGCCTTCTCGAAACGAAGGCGATGCGGCGCGCCAACGCGGTAACAACAATCTGCGAGGGGCTGCGGCGCGATATCCTGGCCCGCGGCCTGCCTGCGAACAAGGTCACTGTCATTCCGAACGCCGTTGACGTCGAGCGTCTGCAGCCTTCACAGGCAGCCGATCCGGCGCTGGTTGAACGACTGGGGCTCGCCGACGCCGAAGTCATTGGATTCATCGGCTCGTTCTACAACTACGAAGGAATCGATCTGCTCCTCGCCGCGGCCGCCCGGGCGGCGGTGGCGCGGCCTAAGCTGAAGGTGTTGCTCGTCGGAGGAGGACCCGGGAATGAACGTCTCCGCGCCAAGACCGTCGAACTCGGTATTACCGAACGGGTGAATTTCGCCGGTCGCGTGCCGCAGGAGGACGTCGGTCGCTACTACGACCTGATAGACGTCCTCGTCTATCCCCGCTACCCCATTCGACTTACCGAAATCGTGACACCCTTGAAGCCGCTGGAAGCGATGGCGACGGGCCGCATTGTCCTGGCATCGGACGTTGGCGGTCATAAGGAACTGATCGCCGATGGCAAGACCGGGTTTCTGTTTGAAGCCGGCAGCGTCGATCGCCTGACCGATGCCCTCCACGACGTATTCGATCGACGCAGCGAATGGCCGGCCATACGTGTCGAGGGCCGCACGTTCGTCGAGGTTGAGCGAACCTGGGATCGCAGCGTCGCCAACTACGTACAGGTCTACGATTACGCCCGCAAGGACCCGACGAGCCGCGCGACATAGGGGATTGAATTTGACCACCGCCGGCTGGTGGGCGTCGGCAATGGCGGTGCCGACGCCCGTGTCCCAGATTGCTAGACATTGCGTCTGGCGATAGGCTGGTCGCGCCGGGGATTGGGCATCGATCCGGCGTTATCACGGGAAGGTTGTGATGAGGATAGAGAGCATGGTTTTCGGTGTGCATCGGCCGAATGCGATCGCCGAACTAGTGCGAATTCTGGTTGCGGTCCTTTTCGTCGCGGTTCTCGTCGCCGCCTGCGAAGACAAACCGACGCTGACGCCGAAGGAGTTCGTCGAACGGGCCGAAGAGCACCGCCAGAAAGGCCAGTACCGCGCAGGCGTTATCCAGATCAAGAACGCCCTGCAACAGGACCCCAACTACGTCGATGCCCGGGTGCTGCTGGGCCGCATCTACCTCGAAGGTGGCGATGCCGAATCCGCTGAGGGAGAATTGTTCCGCGCGAAGGACCTGAAGGCTGACTTGGCGGAGTATGCTGTTCCGTTGGGCAAAGCGCTGCTTCAGGGGAGGAAATTCCAGGAAGTCCTAAATGAGATTCCGGTCGTCGACAGTATACCGGCGGCGGAACGGTCGGCCATAACTGTCCTGCACGGCTATGCCCACGCGGGCCTTGGGGACGCGGAACGGGCCGAACGCCATTTCAAGACCGCTCTCTCCCTCAACGCCAGTGAAGCCAGTGCGTACGTCGGACTGGCGCGACTGGCGGTGGCCCAAGGCGACCTTGGAAAAGCGGAGGCCGCCGCGGACGCGGCTGTCGGCGTCGATGCCGAGGACTTCGACGTCATCAACCTCCTCGCGGGACTCGCATTTCAGCGCGGCGAATATGACATGGCGGTCGAGTACTTTCAGCAAGCCGCTGATAAACGACGGAGGAACCCATTCCCTCTCTTGTTTCTGGCGCACGCTCAAATTGGCGCCGAACAGTTCGACGACGCATCCGCCAACGTGAACAAGGCGCTGAAGCTGCTGCCGAAACATCCGACCGCGTTGTTTCTGAGCGCCCTCGTCGCTCTCCGGACCGGGGACTACCAGACGGCCCAGAGCGATATCGAAAGGGTTCTTACACAGACGCCCGACCACATTCGAAGCCGGTTGGTCGCGGGCATAGCGAATTTTGCCCTTGAGAATTACGAACAAGCTGCGCAGCACCTCCAAATCTACCTATCCAAAAGCCCCAACGATGTGCGTGCGCGGAGAGTCTATGCCTCCGCTTTGACCATGCTGAGACGCGACGAAGAGGCCTTGCAAGTTGCGAAGAAGCTGGCCGACGAACGGGGAGACAAAGACGAGACTTTGCTGGCGCTTGTCGGCACGCTTGCAGCTCGGACTGGCGATCTTGCCCTCGGCGAGCAATACCTCATGCGGGCCGTGGAGTGAAATCCGGACGACGCCCTGGCATTGTCAAAGCTGGGGGCCATACGCATCAATCTCGGGAAGACAGCCGAAGGGACGGACGATGTTCAAGAGGCGTTCGAGGGTTCAAGAGGCGTTCGAGGTCGACCCGAACTTCGAACGTTCGATTGGTCTTCTTTTTTCGACCTACATGAGCGAAGAGCGATACGACGAAGCTTTGAGGATAGCCGAGGACTACCAAGCAAAGCAGCCCGACGCGTCAACGGGATTCAACTTGGAGGGTTTCGTTCACATCGCGACACGCGACTACGAAAAGGCCCGGCAAGCCTTCCAGAAAGCGGCGGAAGCGGCGCCGGGCGACGTCAGTGCCAACCACAATCTTGCGAACCTGGAGTTGGCGCAAGGGAATCTCGAAGGGGCGAACGAGGTTCTATCCCAGGCCTTACAAAGCAGTCCGGACAGCACCCAGCTCATGGTGCAAATGGCCAAGGTTCAGGCGCTGCGAGGCGAGTCCAAGCAGCAAGAACAATGGTTGAAGAAGGCGTACGATCGAAGTGGCGCGGCGCCCGAACCGGCGGCCGCACTGGCTCGATACTATTTCGATCGGCTGGATCCTTCGCGTTCGCTGGCGGTTTCCCAAACGGCTTTGATCGGCTCCCCCGACACGCCGGATCTGCTCAAGATCGCTGGACAAGCCCAGTTGGTGAGCGGGGCAACGTCGCAAGCCGTGGCAACCTTCCGACGCCTGGTTACCGTCAAGCCCGACTCGGCACACAATCACTTTTTGCTGGCCAGCGCCTACCTAAATCAGGGAGACCTGGATCGGACCAGCTCGTCGCTGGAACAGGTTTTGAAACTGAACCCGGGGCACATCGGCTCCAAGGCGTTTCTGGTTCGTATTCTCGCTCATCGCCGGGAACTTGATCACGCGAAAGCATTGGTGGCCGACCTCAAAGCGAACGCGCCACAAGATTACCAGGTGGTAAGGGCCGACGCGGCGGTCAAGATCGCCGACGGCAGGCTTGACGATGCCGTTCAGACGCTCCGCGACGTGATCGACCTTCCGGGAGCCATTCGGCGGCGCCTCCCGGTGACGCTGGCGGCACTGGAGTGGCAGGCCGGCGCCCACAGCGAGAGCTAGTCGAGGCTGCAAGGCTGGCTGGAAAAAGCTCCGGCGGATTGGCGAGCCCGGATGGTCCTTGCTTCCCAGTATGTCGACCAGAAGGATTTTGCGAATGCACGGGACGCCTATGCCATCGTTGCGGAGTCCCAGCCAGAGAATTGGTTGGCCAAGAGTTCGCTGGGATGGGTCCTGATCCGACTCGGCAACCTCGCCGAGGCAGGCGGGCCGGTCGAATCAGCGCTCGAGCTCGCCCCGGACCGAGCGCAAGTGGTTGGCACCGCCGGATACTATTACCTCGAGCAGGGTGACCACGAAAAAGCTCTCGAGTTGCTCGCCCGCGCCGCCAAGGCGCTGCAGGACAATCCGGATGTTCAGTATCAGTATGGGCGGGCGCTGTCCGCCGCCGGGCGAGACGCCGAAGCGATTGACGTCTTGAGAATGGCGTTAGATTCGAAGGGTCATTTCCTCGACCGTGCGGACGCGGAGAAGCTTATCAACAAGCTTCAGGGGGGGGTAGTCCAGACCTCGGTGCCGGTAGCCGGTTTTGAGAGGTTGAACCTCGGACGCCGGCCGGCAGACATGTGCGGTCGGGGACCCACGCGGCGTGCCAAGGTCATCCGTACGCCGTCGGGGAGAGAGTGTTCGGCATGAGCCAGCAGAACTCCGGTGACAAGAACACAGAAGCGGCAACCATGGACCCCGGTCAAGACAGCGGCCGCACCAACGATTCCGGGACACCGGCCGGGATGGCACCGGAAAGGCTACTCGACGCTTACGGTCGATGGTTCGAAGTCGTTCGCGCCGGCTCCGAAGAGCTGCGTCGTGAAGTCTATCGCATCCGCTATCACGTGTTGGCCGTTGAACATCCCTATCTCGATCCTGACGACTATCCTGACGACCAGGAGTTCGACGAATTCGACGCTCACTCGGTCCACTCGTTGCTCGTTCACAAGCCGACCGGAGCCCTTGCCGGAACGGTCCGAGTCGTCCTGCCGTTTCACGGCCGGGAACCGCGGCGCCTTCCGATCGAGGACCATTGTCACGACCCGATTGCGCGCGATCCGACGCGTTTTCCCGTCCATCGCATGGGAGAGGTCTCCCGCTTCAGCGTCTCGAAGACCTTCCGCCGAAGGTTGACGGATACGCTCTACCCCGACGCCCTCGACGATCGAATCGGACAGGTACCCGACACGAACGAGGCGCGGCGCGTGATGCCGCACATAACCTTGGGGCTCATGCAAGCGGCGATCGGAATGGCGGTCGAGAACGGTCTCACGCACCTCTGCGCGACCATGGAGCGGCAGCTCCTCCGCCTCCTTGCTCGTGTTGGCGTGCATTTTGTCGAAGTCGGCCCCCTGGTCGAGCTCTTCGGGCTGCGCCAACCCTGTTTCAGGGATATCGGCGACCTTCTCTCCCAGATTCACGACGAGCGCCCAGACGTGTGGGACGTATTGTCAAACGAGGGCCGCTACGAGGAAGCCGTTCGCCGGAACCGGCACGGCGATTGAAACGGACCCATCCGATCGCTGATCGCATGCACGCGGCGACCGGATGCTGCCTGTAAAAAGCTGCCAAAAAAAAGAACCGGGGGCGGTTTCCCGCCCCCGGCGCATTTACGCTTGTTTCGATCGGGTGATCGGCGTCAGGCGGCCTTCTTGGCCATCCGACGACGGGTCACACCGAGAGCGACCAGACCGGCGCCCAGCAGGCCGAGGGTGCCCGGCTCGGGGATCGCGGTTGCCGCGTCAAGCTGCATGTTCGATTCGATGTTCAGCTTGTACTCACTGCCCGTATCGGCGGCGGGGAGATCGGCGAGGACCAGCGTGAACGTTCCGCTATCCGAGAAGCTGTCCGAGTCGCTCGCGCCGAATGCCGATTCCGTCCTCTGCACTAGGAACGGGCTGGTTTCGCCGGCAACCGAGCCGAAGGAACCCGTATTGGAAATGCCAATGCCGGGCGACCAGGAAAACTCGACATCTTCGTCGTCCGACGTCAGCGAGATGTTGAATGTCAGTCCGGCCGACGCGGTATTGTTGAAGGACGGGTCACCGCCGGTGATGGCCTCGAGGTCCAGTGTCAGGTCCATGGTGATGGTGACACTGAAGGTTCCGCCACCAGAAACCGTGAACGTCGCTTCACTGTTGGTCGACGTACCGGAAGAGCCCTGGCCCGAACCCGTCTGGTTCACCTGAGCCTGACCACCCTGCTCGACGTCCGTCGTCGGAAGCGTAGGAGCAGGTCCCCCACCGTCGGGGTCGATCCCATCGCCGGCGGAGATGACGGCGTCGCCGTAGGCCAGGGTCGTGGTCGCGCCAGCCTGCTCGAAGCCGTTTTCGCTGATCGCGCCGCAGGTACCAAGGCACGACAGCGCCGGATCGATAGCGCCGTCCGTGGATGCCGGGTTGTCGCTGGCCGTGGCGCCAAACAATTCCGCGCCCGTGTCGGCGCTGTTGATGATAACGGTCCCGGTCTGCGGAACGGACGGAATGAACGCAAACTCGTCGACCATCAGGTGGCCGTACGCCCCCGCACCCGGCGGGAACGCCTGGGCTTCGCCCGACATACCAACCGCAAGAACGCCGGCGGCGGCAGTCGCCAAGAGCCCATTCTTGATCCTTGAAAACTTCATCTCTCGTCTCCTACTCGTTGCCGGCGCCCGAGAATGTCAGCCTGGGTTTAACGCCGGTACTCTCAAACTCCAAAATGCTTTGGGCTTCCGCCCGGTTCCCGGCGCCTTGACGCCGCATGGCTTACAGTCTCGTAGCCCTGCCAAAGGGGTATGCATGCCCCGTGTCAAATGATCGAATGATATATATTTCAACGCATTAAGATGATTTCGCGGTGCCGGCGACGGCGAAAGTGGCAAGAATCCCGACATCTGGCACCATGACTGCCGGACGCGATCGGAGCGACATTTAACACTTCGTGGACGCAGAAAATTTTCTTCTTTTCTTTCAATGTGTTGCCAAACAAGATGCGGCCGCGCCAGGACTGGCAAGATTCCCGACACCGACCCGCTGCGCAGGCCGTCGCCCCGCGGCACCGCAGAGCCGGCACAGGCTTTTTGCTTCAATTTCATGGAGTTAAAAAAAAGCCGCCGAGTCGGGCGCGATTGAAAAGGATTCCGACACAGCAAACGAGACCGGGTTTGCCGGTCGGACACTGCCGAACATCGCCTTCCGACCCATCTCGGGCCTACCGAAACACGTAGTGCGGCCCGTCCAGAAAGCGGAGGGCTACCGATCCCGCCTCGGCTCTCTGGACCTCGGCGCGGAAGGGCGGCATGTCGGTCAGTTCGACGTCGACCACCACCCCGGGTTGGAACAATCCAGGAACAGAGAGGAGCAACCCGGTTGCCGAAACGTCGGTGACCGTACCATCCCACGCGTCGTCACCGACGATGATCCGGGCCTTCTCCCCTTGCCCCTGTACAGACCGGATACAAAGTTCACACCCGTCCGGGGACATGGTTGACACTTTTGGCATCGTTTCTCGCAGGAGGAAGGGATGCCGTTCACGGAGG
>Ga0209366_1000341_pt1 | contig 10882 bp, 6 predicted proteins | sample WorMetmaBAHAMAS2_FD_187391 | JGI IMG/M metagenome (GOLD analysis project Ga0209366, IMG submission 187391) | Marine gutless worms symbiont microbial communities from Max Planck institute for Marine Microbiology, Germany - Inanidrilus... | ecosystem: Host-associated > Annelida > Digestive system >...
GTGGCGGGCTGTGCGATCCAGCTGCGATCCAGCCTCGAGCTGATTCTAGTACTCACTGCTTGACAGTCTCCTCTCCCATTACATCAGCCAGTATTGTGCCGACTGCTTTGCTTTCATTATTGCTGACTCCAACAAACACTTTGCGATGTTTTTGTCTCTGGTTTTTAGCTTTTACCACGAGTGCGCTGTGTTCAGCTCTGTTACACTGTTACTGAACACAGTGAACGTTGGTGCTACTAATGTATAATGTATGGAGCATTTAACGTGCCATGTGTCAGTGAAGACAATGAGTTGCAGGTGCTAATGTAAAGTACTAATGGCCACTGCTTGATTCATATTCTTAATGATGCATGATGAATGCATCAGTCTTCTTCTCTACTGATCAAACATTAGATCTTATTTCATGTCAGTGTCCTCCAGTTTCACACTGAAACTGTCCATCATTCTTTGCTAAATCTGGTTTCAATGAGCATTGAATTATCGTCTCCCATTTTATCTTTATCTGACTTTGAAAAACGTCACTGCAGCATGACTGTACATAGTGATAATGTTGTTATGCTTATCAAAACTAACACTGCTAATTTGTTGCAATGTACATCATTCATGCCAGTCTTTGAGTGTGAGGTATAGTGTCCACTGACTTAAGAAGTATTGAGCACTAGCAAAAGCAACAGTAATAAATAGTATTATATAAGCAATAGTAGATAATATCATACCATATTTTGTAATGGAATTGAACGACTGTACAACACACTGTGCTGACAACATGGTGTAGATTCCAGCGTCACATTTGTCTGGTGACATAAGTCCAAGTGCCGTTGACAAGGTCTACATGAAGCTGTACTACCGACAGCCAGAGATCAGGCTGCTCTATGTCACTCCAGAGAAGGTACGAGTTGGCTTGTCATAATCATGCATTTCCCGAGTGTGTCTGTTCTGTAACCACTCCACTCCGAATTAGCATAGAAATGGAGCGGTCGTCACGTAACAAGAATGATTTTGTCATACTTTAACTGTTAGTTTGGTGGAAGGGCATTGAGCCATTTGCTAAGCACCAGTGAATAGAGAAAACTGTCATTATCAGTCTTTAACGAGAGACACTGAAGTACTTAAAGCATTCTGTTGTCTTTGTAAGAAGAGCATACTGGTGTTGTTATATGTACTGCCAAGAATTGACTGTCGTTGATATGTGCTGTCACAGATAAGTGCGAGTGAGAAGCTACTGTCCGTGTTGAACAATTTATTTGGCCGAGGCTTGTTGGATCGTTTTGTCATCGATGAGGCTCACTGCGTCAGCCAGGCATGTCTAGATACTTGGTGTCAAGTGCTTTCAATATTGACTGTCAAATTGGCTCTGTGTTTGTGAAGTGGACATAACAAAAATGCATACTGTCTTTATAATGTTTATATTTTTAGAGAAAAGAAAAATAGTAACTAACTGAGATGATAACTGTGATTATTACACTAGCTGCATCCATAGTCCTAAGTTGTAAAGCAGTAATCTGGTGTCTGTCTGTCTGTCTGTCTGTCTGTCTGTCTGTCTGTCTGTCTGTCTGTCTGTCTGTCTGTCTGTCTGTCTGTCCCATATCTTTTTTCTACTTGTTACTGCTGCAGTTACAGTGGCAGCATAGTGACATCAACGTCTGAATGGCGGCGTATGCTGCTGCAGCACTGCAGTGTCATGCACAGGGTAATGCCCCTGCTGCATGATTGCTGCATTATGATTGCATCCTGTCCTAGACAGCGACCGCCACCAAGCATTTCTATAATGGGTGCCGTCGGTCAAGTCTGGAGCGAGATCTTAGTCTCCCAATGCGGCCAACCTGTGTTAGTCCTATTCATAAGCCGATAAGATTCTATTTTCATTTTTCAAGTAACGTACAATCACAGCAGCATTGTGGTACTTGAAGACATGATTAGTTTACTGTGTGATGCATGTATGCAGTGGGGTCACGACTTTCGACCTGACTACAAGCGACTGAGTGTTCTCCGAGACAAGTTTCCAAACGTGCCGCTGATGGCTCTGACGGCAACTGCGACGCCTCGTGTTCGCCGTGATATACTGCACCAGCTCAACATGAAGTCGCCAAAATGGTGCGCGTTCGTTTGTTTGATGATTTCTTATTATGTTTTGAACACCAGTGTGGTTTTGACGTTTTAACAACTTGTACAGCAAGTATAGTTTACTTGTAACTTACTAGGTGCTACTTCCAGTTAAAACTGGTGAATTTTGTTATAGCAGAGTGTAACTGTTTGTGTGTCATTGAAGAGTAATATTTAATAACACCCATTTAACTGCACATTTAACACACCCATTTAACAGCCGGTTGTCCAGTACTAACCAGGTGAGCTGGTACCAGAAAGGTAAAACCAACCTGGAGTTTTGCTGAAGTAAGAGACAATGGGTGGCAGTGACAACATCTGGACCATATGCAAATCTGCACCTGACTGCAGACAGATAACCACGGCAGCACCTCAACACTCAGTTTATTGCACGCCGGATACCCTTCCTGCCGCCAATCCAACAGCATCATAGCACTGAAGTATTTTAGCTGTATTTTTATATACCAGCCCAGTCTCCATTTGTTACTGTTAGACCTGATGTGTTTTTGATAGGCCTACCATTTTCCATTACTTACTGTATAACTGTACTAGGCCTACAGTCTGTAGAGGCTAGAAGGTGACCTCTGGGGGAGATCAAATGAGAGAGAAGACACACATTGAAGATGAATACGTTGACGATGCTATGATTTTTGTTTTGTCATTAATATAGTTACATAAAACTGTTTGTGTGCGTCCGTTCGTCACAGTTACATTGTGTCGTGATCCTGAGAAGGTAGCTGCTTGCATTGTGTGATATAATCTGTATCGCACGGTTCTTTTATTGAACTAATCTGACTTTTTCTTTTTATTATTAAATGCACTGTGAAATGTCAATTTTATTGCCACAGTGTGTGTACTAAGTGGTGAAATAGCAACAGTATACGGGACAAGTGAGGATGTGTAAAACAACTGCTGCTGTGAGTGTTGACTGTCGGTGATGAGCTAACTGTAACACTGCTGTGTGTGTTGTTAGGTTCATGCAGAGCTTTAATCGACCAAACCTCAAGTATGAGTTGAAAGTAAAGAAGCAATCCAGCATCAACGACGAAATTGTGACGTTAATTAAGCAGAAGTTTACTGCACAAAGTGGAATCATTTACTGTCTGTCAAGGTCTGGTGTTCTGCTCAGTCTGATGCAGATGTTTGCTGTGAATGATTGGGATCATGCAGTGTGATCTTGTCAAATGGAACTCAGCCAGATACAGACTACAGATGCTTGTGCAGCCAGCTATTGAGTAACATGTTGTAGCTCTTTAATGTTGAAAGTGTCGTTCAGCACTTATCATCCATCAGTGTGCTGTGCGGCTGATACAGTAGATGAGCTAGTGTTGGTTTGCTGTGGCTGACAGGGCAGAGTGCGATAAACTAGCTCAGTATCTGCGTGACGCTGGTATCAAAGCCGAGGCTTATCACGCCGGTTTGTCAGATACGCAGCGTAACAATGTTCAACTGCGATGGATTAGAGAAGACGACTGTAAGGTGAGTCTGCCGTGCCGACTGTTGTCACTCTCGTCTCTCACTCTCCAGTGCTGTACGCAGATGAAAACTCTTAGTTACTTGTGTTGACTGTTGGTGAGATGTGAACATTGGACGCCATTACTGAGATGTACATATTGCACTAATTCATTGTTTTATGACTGACGCAGTGTTTCTTTCAGGCCACTAATTGCATGCGAGTTAGGAATTCTGAGACATTCTCTAACATTTTGCATGTTGCATCAGTTGAACGTACCGCGATATTACTGCAGCAGGTTTGGACGTCGGGCTTTCTCCATTGCAGGTCCAAGGGCCTGGAACCCTTTACCTGATCACATCTGCAATCCATCGCTCAGCTCTGGTTTTTTTCAGATCAGCACTGAAGACATTCCTCTTCACAACGCATGCACCGGAACACGTAGCGCAGTAGAGGCTTTTTTTTGCATAATGCACTATACAAGTTGACAATCATTATCATCATCATCATCTTGGTGCAAAATGTAATTGTCCATGTTCATCAATGGACCTTGCAGCTGCTAGTTCTGCTAATGTGTGTTTTCAATGTAGGTGGTGTGTGCAACTATAGCATTCGGCATGGGCATTGACAAGCCCGATGTGCGTTTTGTTATTCACTACACGCTTCCCAAGTCTGTGGAAGGCTACTACCAGGAGTCTGGTCGCGCCGGCCGTGACAGTCTGCTTGCCGTCTGCGTTCTCTACTACAAGTACAGCGATGTCATGCGCTGGAAACGACTAATCGAGTGTACGTTAGGCTGATGTGATACGTAACAAAACACATTATTAGTTATTATGCGTATATAGCAGTTAGTGTTATTACTGTTATGCAGATGTTTAGTTGATTTGAAGATAGTTTTGTGTATTACCATATTTTTCTCTCGTTCAAGGGGAGAAGTGTCAACTGTGTACCTATCTAGTTCATTACAAGTTCTTTTTTCTTAGTCCTCTGACGACAGAATCGCCATGTGGTGGCAGCGCAAATTGAAAATCACAGATCTCCAAAGCACGCTATTTTATTAAAGCTGATTGACCACTTATGCGCAACACATTGAACGCTCCCTGATTACTGACAAGCAGACAATTCCAATGGACTGGTAATGGTCATTCGCAATTACCATTGGCTGAACTCGGCAAGCCGAGTCCTAATATCAACCTGCTCCGCACCACTGGTTGAAACGGGAGAGCGTAAACAATTTTCACTGCTTGACCTTGACCTACAACCTTGACCTACAATACCAGGCTAGCCAAGGTCAGGGGCGACCCTCATGCCAAAAAACAAGGTCAAAGGTCACGTTTCAAACAGGAGAGCGCCCATAGACAAACGAACGGACACACGGACGCTACCAAGTGTATTATCGCCCCCGCTACGCGGTCGATAATTACTGCTATGATGTTACAAATGAGTCCATATGTTTGTATGGTATGAGATGATGTTGTATTTTACACGAGGATGTGTGTGACTTGGATTAAGTATTTTACGAGGTGTGGTATGGTAGCACTTTTCTAATAGATGATGCTGTGACCTTGTTGGTCACTTTGTTCTTAGTATCAGCTAGATATGCTTCATCAAAGCAAAGCCGTCTCTAGAATTCTGTTGAACTGCTCCACGTGCACTGTGCAGTCCACAGCCATGCAGTGCTGCATTCAAAGGCCCAGCCTCACTCACCGTTAAATGCTACTGTATAAATCTCTTCATTGTATAAGAGGATGCTACCTGTGTGATGATTGCAGCTGAAGAGAATGCCAACTACGAGGCAAAGAAGGTTCACCTCGACAACCTCTATCACATGGTTCAGTACTGTGAGAATAACACTGACTGTCGGCGCTCGCAACAGATGGCGTATTTTGGCGAGATATTTGACCGAAAACATTGCAGCAATATGAAGAAGGCGGTGTGTGACAACTGTGCCTCAAAGGTTAGAGCAGTAGTTTTTATATGAACATTTCAATATTTGGCATGTTTGGCTGGAAAATGCCTATTCACGCCCCCAAAATTGGAGTTTTTGGGCAATTTGATCCCTTAAATGGACTGCAATATCAACAGAAGCCAAAAAGGCACATCCTTGCGTGAGTCCGCGCCATTTGAGCCATTAAGTGTGAAAATGTGGTGAGTGGTCTGACCTGTAGGTGAGTTGCTTAAAAGGGGGTTTAAATAACAAACTAGATGATATAGTTAATATTTCACATATTGTCCAGAAGCCCCTCATGGACGGATTTCCACCAAATTTTGCACAGCTATAGAAGTTGTGGATGTAATCACCTGTGACAAATTTTTTAGCGATCGGTTAAGGTATGTCAGTTCTGTGGGGGGTCAATAATGACGGTTCCCAAGGCTTCCCATTGACTAAGCCAATGCCTGTTAACACAGGGCTGCGCAACTGCGCCGCCTGTGATCACCGTGTACAAGAAAACTTTTTGTGACAAGTGGTATAGTTTTATGAGATACTGTTCCTGACAGACAGCCCGGAGCATCGAACCTCTAAAGCATACTTACAACACTGATGTCAGTGATGGGAAGTGATTGACTGAAGCACATTCTTCACCAGTTAGACTGTTGTGGTAAGTGATGTGGCACCTTTATGATGGCTCTGAAATGCCAGTTCCCAGCAGCAATAGACACTTCATAAAGTTCAGTGTTAAGTGTGTATGTTTAACTTGATCACACGTTGTTACTGTAACAGGCACTAGGCAGTTGCAGTGTTGTGTTGTTTGTACTGGCAAATGGTGCATGCGTTCGTCATGTCCTGACAGGAGAGATTTGTCGAGTGGGATGCCACGGAGGCAGCGTGTTTAGTTGTTCGAGGCATTCAGGAGATCAGGAATCAAAGTCGAGGACAACAGAGCTTCACAATGCTGCATTTCATCGAGGTCTTCAAAGGTACTCGCTACTCTGCTTGACATTGTGCACAGACTGTGTCAATAAACACTTCAGAACTACTCCTGTGTTTCACAGTCGGATCTGACTGTTTTCTGAATTGTCTTTGTTGACAAGCCATCTCTGTCTGGTTGATGCAATACACTGTGTCTCAAAAAACGACACTGATGTAGCACACTGTGACTTCAACGTACGTCAAACGATTTTATTATTTTTTTGCAGAGATTTTGCTGAAAGTGTATGTTATCGAATGGCGATTTGTTATCCCACCACTCCAGACTAATGTCTCTGCACTACCTGGGGAAACGTGAACCCTGGAAATTACAAAGGCAGAATTGACGCATTTTTGACATCAGTGATTGTTTGTTACTAAAGAAGATGAGTCTAATTAAAAATTTGTTTCAGTTTAAGGGCTACAATGTTAAGCATTTAGTCAGAGAGTTTCTCAGCATAGACTGAAACGTAGGCTATAAGTTGTTGCAAAAGCTATGGGTTACTGAGACAGTGGACCGTCGTTCCAGCAATGGCAGATGGCGCAGCACTCGCACAGCTGATAACACTGAACTTGTTAACAAATTGGTGTTACACAAACATGGTCAGGCGAGATATAATACTTGCCCACTATATCTAATAATAAGGCCTTATTGTCTACAAAAAATTATCAAAATTGGTTGATGAATGTTGAAGATACAGCAAGCCAAAGCAGTGTTGTTTTAGAGACACATACAGCATGACTGAAAAGACCCAATTTCTGGGGTTTATGTTTCCCCAGGTACTGCAGAGACATTAGTCAGGAGAGGTGGAATAACAAATGACCATTTGATAGCATACTCTGTCAGCCGCATCTCTGCCAAAAATTACTAACAGCGGTTGATTGCGTGGAAGTTATAGTGCGCAATGTCAGTGTTGTTTTTTTGAGACAGTGTAGTATGTTGCATGTAGTTATATGTGTTCATGGCTGAAATTGAGGTGGTGAAGTCAATGAAGCTGGTGGGCACATGTTCCAATATGACAGCACCTTGTTCATTGATTGAGTTAATGGTTTTGACACCAAATAAGTTATTACGGAGACGTTCTTTCCAGCCCATCTCTTGGGTTGTACCGAAGAAACTAAACCTAATGTAATAAAAGTACACAATACAAGAACAGAAATACATAAGCTAACACAAAGAAATATGCAAAATGCTAAATCAAAACAAACACAAGTGTGCATGTCATTCTGCACAACTATCTTACACAACAACAGCACACCACAGTCACCCAGTGAGAATAGCCCCACTCCATTTCCAGGCCGCATGTCATAGAAGGCGACTAAACCTGGGTCATAATTTGTCTCTGTTCATTTTTTTTTGCTGTATTTTTGTGTCTAAGTTTAGTTTTTTGTTAGCCTATATTCTTATGCTTTTTCTCTTGTTTTTAATTTTGATTTTCTCAGTACTAGCGAACAGATTGTCTGGGCATAGCGTCTCCAGTATGTCCTGTTGGGCGTCGAGTGGACATTAAACCTTAACTCAGTCAATTAATCAGTCACACAACAGTTTTGATTATCTTTTCTCTTTACCTACAAACAATCATTTTTGCTCAGATGCCATCTGTTGGAGGAGAGAAGGAAGCTTTCCTCGCATTAGATGTATGTTCATCTGTTATGTTATGGGACGCTGCCGCAGATACATAGGTGTGATCAAGTTGATTACTGTTGCTAGAGCAAGTTGTATGATGTAACGGTGTGAAGGGTCAAAGAATGCCAAGGTGATTGACAGTGGCCATGACCGATGCAGCATGTACAATGGCAGCAGTAAGTTCGCTCTAGACCGCACTGACAGCGAGCGCTTGTTCCGACAGCTTGTCATTCACGGCGTTCTCGATGAGGAATTGTACGTCACGTGTCAGGATCACACCGTCTGCTACATTCGACTTGGAACACGCGCCAATGAGCTGCTCAGTGGAAAGTTCAAGGTATTGTCTCGTATTATGCTGCAGTATCTAATTGAGTCTTTCACAGCAGCTTTGTTGTGTTTCTTCTTTATGAGTTGTACATGTCATTGTACAGCCAATACTACGTGTAGTTATAATTATGCACATGCAAGTTTCTCAAGGTGTGCATTAGATTAATTTCTTTCGTCATTTTTTATTGTCTCTTCAGCCGTTCTGTAGCATTTGAGCCGTGAAAGAAGTGTAATTATTTACAGCAGACCATCTGGACACATCTGCGGCATTTATTTCTAGTTAGTCACACAGCTGTTGATGAGTCAACTGGAGTCGATGTGAAGTATGATTGATTGGCCAGGCTTGCTTGTATTTGGCTGTGTTTGCGTTGTGTGAAGGTGAAGTTCCAGAAGCGTGCAGGCTCGGTGAGCAGTGCAGATGACCAGAGGAAGGATGCAAAGTGCAACCCTCGAGAACAGCTGACGAATGAATGCTTCAGTGAGCTGCTGTCACTTGCCAAGGACATCAGTCAGTATATCGACTGCTTCTCTCTTCATAACACTAGACCAAGACTGCCCTGTAGACACAGCCTGATTGAGACTGTGTTTAGATTATAGTATATTGACATTTTTGACATCATACCTGCCAAACTTTCTGTGTTGTAATTGTGAAAGTTCATCTCGTCTTTAAGATGGTTTAAATTACTGGTTCCCTTGGAACACAATTAATGTAACAGAATGGTGGTTCATTAGCATGAAATAATAACACATGCGATGCTTAAAATGATGCGCTGTACACCAATCCTGCTCACTGAGCCCGCACACTTCTGGAACTTCACCTTCACACAAGCTAACACAGCCACATAGAAGCATTTTTACAACAATCAACTAAATGTGGCTATCAGGCCAACAGCAAGTCAACATTCGCCAGCCTCTGTGATTAGGCTGATGAACGAATCTTCCACCATGTCTCCTACAACCGATCTTCTGCACTAACTCTTACCACCACGACACAACAGACATTACTCAATCAGGCAACGAACGCATGACTATGAACTACCTGATCGCACGTCAGAAACATAAAAACTTCTTGATGAGAATGTCATATAAACAACATGATTGTAGCACTAGTCTATATATCAGTCAGTCCTAACCTACCTTCCCATCGTATCACATACTGTTGTAATTACCTCTTTAGTAGTGAAATATTTTTATTATGTTAACCACATTCCATTCTTGAAGTCATCTGGTGTTTTGAACTGTTAGACTCACAGGTGTTTACACTTCGACACCTGTCATATTATCTTACGTTTTTTATAATATACATATTGTGTCAGCAGTTGTGGTTTGCCAACTGTTTAATAAACAAATGATTGATTGATTGGTTGATTGCTATGTGATGATATTGTTTTTCTGGCCTGCCTTTCCATACTTGGTACAGAATAGGACGGTTCTACTGACCAGATGCTGTTCACTTAACTGACTGTATCAAAAATAGTGAAAAGCTTGCTTGCATATTTGTTCATGATTTGTTTTAAAGTCACGTAATGCCTCAGTTTGTGCCTCTACGCGGTCTGCGGCCCTTGCAATATTTGTAAATGATGATTTACTCTGAATGTAGGAAATGGCTTCCTTCTGGGCAGTCTACAGGTATGTGCTCTTTGGGTGCATTCTAATTTCGTGGTTAAATATCATTGATGTTGATGGTGAACAGGTAAGAGAGAGAACAAGCCAAACTACACGCATGTATTCAACAGTGAAACGCTGCAGCGTATTGCCGCTCAGTTGCCTATCACAGTGACAGAGCTAGCCGCTGTTGAGGGCGTGGCAGCCGTCAAGGCAGAAAGATATGGAGAGGAGTTCTTGGAGATTACGATGAACTTCACTTGCAAACTGTCAGGTAACCAAGCGTCAGTTGAGCTTGGCTGGAACTGCTGTGCGGATTACATAGATTTACTATGCATGTACTGATGTAGTGGCAGTGTTGATATGATGTGCTTTGCATGATATGTAGAGCCCAGGGTGAGAATGACATGAGCTAAATGACCACATTTGCTTGTAACTTTCCAGCTAGTCAGCAACAATAGTCAACATTTCACCATGCCCATTATTTGAAGGTGTTATGTTCTTACAGCATGAGACCCCTCTCCTCTGATAGACAGCATCTGAGCTATGGTGTTTGTCTGGAAGTAAGAGGGGAGATTATCAGAACTGTTCTGTGCTGTATTGTTATACAACAGTTGTGCACAATCATAAGCACACTTAGATGAGCTCTTACAGTTCTCTGGATTGGGTTTTGTCACACTGGGTGCATTTCACTGTGCATAGCCTAGATTTAGTTGTGTTTATCTGTGTGTATATTGTGTTTTTGTTTTTCATACTGCATATATGTTGTGTTATTGTCAGCACAGTGGGGTGGACCTAATGGGATTGAAGCCTGGTCCTTAGGACTTTTCTTCCTTCAGTGCTTTGACACTGTTGGTTG
>Ga0209366_1000342_pt1 | contig 10865 bp, 8 predicted proteins | sample WorMetmaBAHAMAS2_FD_187391 | JGI IMG/M metagenome (GOLD analysis project Ga0209366, IMG submission 187391) | Marine gutless worms symbiont microbial communities from Max Planck institute for Marine Microbiology, Germany - Inanidrilus... | ecosystem: Host-associated > Annelida > Digestive system >...
TGTAGCCACCACTAAACTACGGCAGCATATATGCCACAAAATATAGACAACAAATCATCCAAGGACACCGAAAAATGTTTGGAGAAATAACTGCACAAAGTCGCCATCCGTCATTGTGCAATTCCAGAGTAACTAAAAAAATAAACTGTTGAAAATCAAGGGGTCACGTGGCCCACTGCCCCATAGCTAACTAAGCCAGTATGTGCAAAAATAAGAAATCACCATGCTTACTAAGTTGCAAGAAATAAAACTATGTGATCACAGCCAGTGTATAATGAATAAGAAAATAACGATCGCAGTGCTTTGTGGTTCTGTCCTGCTTCTGACCGGCCAACAACTAACACCAATCTTAGCCGACTATCAGATGTCCCCACTGATCTGTAGCGTTGGCAGGCAGAGCGTCCGTATGTCGGGTGGTGTTTGTAATTTCCCATTTCAGCATCCACGGACCAGGAATAGTTGTCTCAAAATCCTGTAGCACATCAACAGCTTGCATGTATCACCGGGTGAGTCAAAGAGTAACCCCCCCTTACTTGTTTTGCATATATTTCCACTTGCGGCCATCCTCCGCAGGCGAAAATTTACCCAGTTGTTTGTCATTCGTATTCTCACTTACGTACCAGTTTTAGTCCACTTACCTCAATATTTGTGATAACTGCCAAAACTTCTTTTAACATTAACTCCTTAATTTTAACAGTTCATTTCAGTTTACTGCAGTATTCACAAACTTTTTCTGAAACGAACTCATTACGTTAATTGAATCATAAAGTAAAAGTGTTTGTCAGTAACTGTCATGTCAATGGTCATATTTTATATTCAAAATGCCCTCAATTAGCTGACAGTTGCTTGGAGAAGTCCTTCACACCTTTAGCAAGGGATTTCTGCAGCAAGGCAGTTCAGATCCACTGCAGTGCATCCTTCAACTCTGGAACTCGGGAACTATTTTGGGTATAACAGTGTTGGTGGCTATTGCAAGCCACAACGACGTGGATTAATCTAAAGGTGTAACCATGACAATTTCTGTGAATTTCTAAAACAACCTGGAGTCGAACTCATGCTATCTTGAATTACAAGCCACCAGTAGACCACCACGCCACGCCTACCTCCATTACTAGCATTTAAACCTGCTTTCTGGCTTTTGCTGATGCACACTACTATGCTTATCCTTTCCTGTGTTTTATCGGCTGCATATCTGTGCCGTACTTGCCTGCTTTTCATCATGCCATGTAGTTTCTGGGCCGTGTTTCTGGCGGTCGTGACGTGACACCGCATTGAAAGACTCCCAGTCAATGACGAGGTCGGGATCTGTTGACGACCGCATTCTCACACCGTGCTTCAAGTCGTAGAAACCAACATCCCGGTCTGCGCTCTGCCAGCGCAGGTCCAGACTCCAACGGATTACATCGGAATTGTTCATCAAACTGATAAGATCATCAAAAACACATCAACTATTCACTACGTCGCACCTTAGTACTGATAATCGCTGTACCAAATCTTAATCAACTTTAACAAATACTGGTATAATTATCTTTACTACTGCAATTTCAGCAATTACAACTGTTCTAACAGACAATCTTGGAGATGGTATAGGTAACAATGATACATATTTACTTATTTATTAACTATAGCAAATAATTCAAACAAAACACACTAATTGTGTACTGCGCTGGATCGGAGAAAAATCAGAGGTATTTTGGATGTAATTATCAGAAAAACTACTACTACCATTACTATCATAGTAACACTTTAAGATTAAGCTTTTTGTCATTCATACAGTTTAAGCAAACTCTCACAACTACAAACCTCTAAAAGTATGCAGCTGTAGCCCAACTAAACATACTAACCTTATTAAAACGAATAACGAAACTACACAAAAAATTATTTGTCAGTTTGGCTTCTACTAGGGCTGTACCGAATAATCGCTTTGGCTCCGAACAGTTGACCAAATCATATTCAGTGGAACAGCGGAGCCCACCCAGATTGAATATGAACAGTAGAGTCACACACCACAAGTTCACAATAAACTAAACACCATAAACACAGAGTGCATGATGATTAGTAATCATCTAAACTGTTGACTTCATATCACTGATGTTCCTCACCTGGAATTTTTGATTAGCATTACCATAGACCTAAAACCTAATGATGTCCGAACTACAAAGTAACTGGCGTTTGTGTTGCAGTTATTACCCACACTGACAGCTGCCGAAGCCGATGCATAGTTAAAATGATCAGCGCCATCTGTGACTGTGTGTTTGTGTGTCCGTGCTCTAAAAGTCGACCTGAGCTATCAACACTGAACATGGTAGAGTGGTAGACATACAGTGCATCACAGTCGCCCAGCACGCATTGACCCTGAGGTCAAAAAATCAAAAGTCAAGGTCACATGGCTATCAAATGTGATGCCAGCATGAGTATGCAGGTCAATCTGACTGCTTAGGTCTCTAGTTCTTATTTTTATTTTTATTCGTCTTAGGCAGAACAGAGCTAACCCCCTATTTAGTATCTACCACAGCTGCCGTGCCAGCCAGCGGAGTTGAAGCCGTCGTACAATCCACAACAAACATGGCCGCCGCCAAGATTGCAGCTGTTGACTTCAACAAAATGATGTCACTCGACCGGCCTGCTTGCGGACATGTTCGTTGGGGAAGATCTGCTAGCCAATCGACGGCTTCAAACGCTTCTGCTGTTCGGACTGGACATAAGAAGTCTAGAGAATATTATTACGTCTATGGTATCTACCTCTGATGAGGCACAATATTGTTGAGCAACAGCAGTCCACCATACATCACTTCACATGTCACGATATCCTTTTCCAGGTCACAACCTATCGACAGACATCAAAAGTCCAACCCCGTCAAACCTCATGATCCACTATAAATCTATATTCGACTACTGCACTGCACTCAGTCTGCTGTGTTACTGCATGTAATTTGCTTAATTTTGAACTTGTGCTACTATTTCTTAGCTTATTTCTACTGCTGCAGGTTTATGTATGATATGTGCAAAAATACTACTTACTTATTTATACTGTCTTTATTCTGCATATTTACTGTCAGGAAGTGTGAAATGGACTTTATATAAGTCCTCAGCATCAAATGAGCAATAACTCGAGGTGAATTAAATCCGCTGCCGTACCCAGAGTGTTGCGCATTTCATCTTCGCTCAGCATCACGTACCACGTACCATCAGAACAGCACTGATGCATGGCAGTCAAGCCAGTCTTGTGACCGTGTCTGACTATCTATCATATAATCATGACATGTCAAGTCATGTCAAGTCAAGTCAAGTCAAGTAGCCTTTAATAAATACAGGTGACATGCGCACCTTTAGTACAGCGAAAAACACACACAAAGCCAGAAGAATAAAAGTAAATTATAAAAATACAATAAAAACATAAATAATTAATTACTGTACAACTAAATATACTGGAACAAACATGGATTAATGAACTACATATTTTTAAACAAAAAATTTCCGCTTAAGACTTGGTTTAAAACCGAAGTTTGGTCTAAAAGCTAATTAGCATAGAAAGGAAAGTGACAATGAATTTGGTCTTAACTTCAGTCTAAAACCAATTCTAAAACCGAACTTTCCTCTTAAGTACGGTTTTAGACAGAAGTTAAGACCAAACTTTGGTGGTTTTAGACCAAAGTTAATCTGAACAATCCAGTTTTAAACCAAACTTACCTAATGCATTTCTATAGGCAGATCTGCTTAAACTCTAGTCTTTAACTTTGGTTTTAGAAAGAATTCACTTTTCAGGTTAGTGAAGCAATGACAAAATCATGACGTAATCACATAAACAAGCCAACAAGGCTAGGTGCAGTCCAAAATGCCAAATGCTGGAATTCTGAACAAAAAAGAATAATATTTATTTAGTATTTACAAACAAGTTAACTTCAAAAATTGCAAATGTTGACTGTGCATTCGTTAATAAGTGACATTAATAGCACGTTAATAGTCGGTCTGTTTGACACATAATTTTCTAGTTTAGGCTTGGTTTAAAACTCAGTTTTAGAAAAGGTTTTAGAAAAAGTTTTAGACCACATCTAAAACCGAAGTTAATATAAATTTCAGTCTAAAACTGGATTTTGGCGTTCAGCTTAGACTTTGGTCTAAAACTTAAGTCTAAAACTTAATTTAAGTGGAAAGATAAAGTCATCCGGTGTTTAATTGTGAGAAGTCCTCTTGGGAATAAGAAAATGACGAAATAGCTGCACGTGATACACACAAAAAAATGGATAACTCAGCACTCAACAACACATAGTCTACCACAAGAAATGTTCCCAAAGCTTAACTATACATCAAGAATTTATGTAGCTTCCTATCAGTGGCTGTGGGACAATGCAGCTTACAAGTTACCACTGATATTACTCCAGGTAAATAGCATTAAAACAGGTAAAAGAAATAAATTAACAAAACAAAGCAATATAAATGTCTCTTCAACTGTTTGGGAAAACTAAATTTATCATCAGTTGAATCAATTAGTACTGTAATTCCCACATATTCCACTCAAAAAGTACTAGTACTGCACTCTCTTGTTATAGTCTTATGGCATGCTGTCACTGCATTTGTTGGTTTTTCTTGTGTGATTTTATTGCCAAGAACAGTTCACACTATTATCCAGCTACGTAGCAACTAAATACCTGCATGCAGCCCGTTTCCGTGGTGGCATTCATCAGCGGTATCCAAGCTGTCAGTTGAAATATGTCATATGAGCGAATGTCCAAATAAGCCGTATCTGCAATGGGAAAAAATACACCAATCATTTTACAAAATAAACTATATAAGAGGATAAAACATAAAACCTCTAGGCAGAAATTTGTAGCATATAGGAGGTTTTGTGGCTATGTGCTACATTATAAAATTCATAATAATTAATAAACAAGAAGCATTTGAAAAATGTTGGGCCCATTCGCTACTGCGTGCCGTTTTACATTGTCATTAACCAGGTGTCGCTACTGCCGCCACTGTCGCACGCTGCCTGCGCATCGATGTCCACGACGACGACGACGACGACGACAATGCATGACAGAGGGGACCGCTATGGCCCCATAGAATCGGCCCAATTAACACCAATATTGACCACACAGCCAAGCTGCATAGCAGAAACTTAAACAAGGAAGAACTGATAGAAAATGACTACTGTGCCACAACTGAGGATTATTGCCTGTAAGCTGCTTCCAACATGGACCAAGAACAAGACGATGAAAAACTGTCCAGTATGGAAGGCAATTATACTAATTCAATGAAGCGCATTAAATTCCATGCACGTAAACAGAACCTGTTTCACAGATATCAAAATGTTTCTGCAATAAGCCTGATATCACAGTTATTAAATCAAATTTTAGCACAAAAGTTGCAAATCAAGTGTTCACAATTGTCATCAGTAACACAACAAAGTTAATAAACTAGTATGAGCACAGCCGCCGCGCCAGCCAGCAAAGGTGAAGCCGTCATACGATCCCGAACAAACATGGCCGCCGCCAAGATAGCGGCTGTTGACTTCATAGACTTATATTAATATAACTGTCTATGAGTATGAGTCACAGTGCTAACCCTGATGCCAGGGAACTGTGGCAGCCTTTGAGTTTGGAGTCTTACAGCGCAAGTTCCACACCGGATGACCCATTATGTCTGTCGTACCCAGCAACTGTTCGGCCACGTTCAACAGACGCTCGTTTGTCCAGACATCTTGAAATGCCTGGACACATAATCTCGCACAGTGTATTCAACGAAAAAAAATATCATTATTATACTACTACTAGCACTTCTATTTTATGGCCAGTATACTAGACAACCCAGCGGTGTAGCAACCACGGAGGACATGGGGATGAGTACATCCCCCTCTACACAACTTTGTAGATGCTTGTGTCCTCTTGAGACTATTTTGGCGCTCTCTACCCAGTCTGCACCAAGATTCGACCAAAAAGCAGCAACAGCAGCAGCATTTCATTCACAGTGAACGAAGATAGGCCCCTGAACTTCAATATGGCACAGCGCCCTTCTGTCCTGTCAATGGCACCCCACGTCATTGTCCGTCCTGTCCAAAGCACATAACGTGGCTACACCCTGACACAACCTGTTTGTTAGCCAGCACCTACAGTTAAAAACTGAAAGATTTTCTTACTGCACCGACTGCAGCATTTCTTCACAAAAACTGTTCTGAAGTTGCCAGAAAAGCCAGCTTTGGAATACCGTAACCATGAGGCAGAATAGAAATGTGGCATCTGAGTGCATGTGCTGATATTTCTGAACCTACGCCAAAACCATGTTGTGACAGAAACTGCAACATAGAAATTTTGTCCACACCAAAAGGACCACTGCTTTGGCAACTAAATGTGCTGTCTTTCTTTTTCAAAGAGTAATGTGGTAGACAATTATGGCAGATGCTTTGAAATATCACGGACAAATAATAAAATACACATTTAAACAGGCAGTCTGCAATGCCCTTTAAGTAAATACCGCAGCTCATAGGTTTTTCAGTCTTTTGCATATATTTATCATAACAACAAAGCAACAGTTATTTTACAGCCACTCTGCAAGTCAATCTGTGCTAGCAGACATGTAGATTAAGAACAAAATTTTATTTATGGACAGTTTTACTGCCCACATTCCCTTGCTGCTGCTGGTAACCATCATATTTAGATGTTAGTGTTACCTACGTTGTCCTCATTTACAGGCACACAAAATCTGATGGCACAAGTCCACTTTAGATGATGGCTTAGACGACATCGAATACAAAGAAGAAAACTGGACAAGAAAACAAAAAATACCTTTGGAAGTATTCCAAGCTTATGCAGCAGAATATTAGCTCCAGGAAACTCAGCTTCCAGCATCGTCAATCGCTTCTCGTATCCATATTCACTGTACAAGCCTGCAGTAGCATTAATGTAACCGAGTCTTTGTAATGGACAAACAGACACCATCTGGGCAGACACCGGGACATAAAGTAAAGTAAATGTAAAGTTTTGTATGACACTTCAGATTGGTGCTTTATTTAAGAGCTCCTTTTTTAACAGATCTCTTTTTTCATATGTGTAGACTAGTGTTTTTATCATGGTTGCAATTTGTACAGTGCTTGTGTGTTTCGTTTCTTTTTTTATCTTGCTGTTTTAATTGCTTGCATGATATGTCTCTACTATAATGTGTGCGATTGTCACGCTTTCATTAAAGGCAACTTACTTACTTACTTACTTACTTACTTTATCATAAAGTCACCAATCCCAGTACTCACCAGGCCCAGCATAGAGTAACTTTTTTCTGACAGAGATCAACGTGCTACCAGCAAGCCACACAGTCACGAGAATAGCATATATTGCACTTTGCATCATGTGGTAAAAATAAAGGTGGTGCTGCTGAAACAGATACGATGGTGCTGGGCTTCTTTTCAGCAGTTACCCCACAAAGAAAAGCTATAAGCATAACTGAAGCAGCTGATATGGGCAACACACCCTGTTTATTTCCAACTAACAATACTACAACACAAAGCAACATAAAATAAACGTAAACAAAAAACAGAAACAAAAATGACAACTGCAAATATATTCACTTTTTATCTTGCCTCCGTTGTACAGCTTGTGTGCCAGCTCGTCCACTAAGTCATTGACGGCAACTTTCGCAGGGTTCAGTTCTTCTTCTGCGAAGAATGAATCCACCAACAGAAAACCCTATGTTGAATAACACACGACTTGATCTTTGCCGGAGTGCAGGTAATGCAGGTAATGGACAAAAGTCACCTAATATTTTCAATTCTAAGTTCAGTTATAATGCACTGGTAAACCTTCAGATTGGTGCTTTAGTGTAATACTGGGATGGGTTACTGTAATCAATCAATCAATCAATCAATTAATCATTTATTTGCTCAGGATAAATCTAAATGGTAATAACGCATAAACATTTATCAAGTGAGCAGGACAACAAGGCTATTTCTGCACTAATAGTTGCCCTTAAAACATACATACACACACACCTGCACATTCATACATTGATACACAACAAACTAAAATAATCGAAAGTTGAACTAATTAATAGGCCCTACTATATAAAACATCGCAAAAAAGTCTAATAGATTGTTAAGGAAGGTGTGTTTTTAATGGTATACTATCTCAGTGTGCAACCAGTCACTTAGGCCAACTCAGTCTTCTACCTTTACGGGATATGAAATAAAAACTGGTTGATGGGCAGAGGCAGTGCCATTTGGCTGACAATGTGACTGTAGGTGGCACCACACTGGACAATGGCCATGCATCACAGACTCTGTGATATATCCTTGGGTTCAGTGGTCTAAAGTTGAAGATGCGCACTGCCAACTACACTCCTCTAAGAAGCACAACACCTTTGTAGAAAACATTCAATATAAATTCCTTAAGTGACTGCATCTTTTTCTAGTTGGCAAAATATTGTAATTCTACAAGTCCCATATACAGTATGATGCAAACTTAAAGATTCCGAGGCATTTAAATAGCTTACATCTCTAGAGAGTCTGAAAAATATTTTGAAGAAATTTTTAATATTTACTTATATATTATACCATACACTTACACATGACATTATATTACATTATCATGCGCTTGAATAACATAACAAAATGCAAAATGGAGACATGCTGAACTAACAAAGAATAGCAGATGTGTACAGTATATACCTCATCAAAGAATTTCTTGACCTGCTCTTCTGAGAGCTGTCCAGGCTTCCGCTGCTGTGGCTGAGGTGGAACTGTATTGAATACTTCTGGGTAAGCTTTTCCAGTAAAACCTGGCCACTGCTTTGCCTCTCTGCCTTCCATCCTGTTCAACAACACAATTCACATTTAATGGCTGCTTTCCTAAGACAATCCAGCTAAGCCAAAAAGTGAAAGATAAACCATTGTGGAATTTAATATATCAAGAGATGATGGGGCAGAGCTGTCACTGCTACCGACCGCATCCACAGATGGTGGATAGTGGAATGGCCTTTAGTTATAGAGGTTAGTTGTAAAATAAGCAGGGTTTTCCCTGACGAATATGCAGTCACCAACCAACAGCGACGGCTCTACCAGCATGAAGATCCAGCAGTCTGGTGGCGCTAGCTGCTGCCATAAAAATACTCATTTGTCCATGACCAAGTCGTGACGTGGCGAGTGTAGGCTGTCACTAAATAAGTCTACCTACTTGGCGTGTTGGGGCACCCCAAGGGCGATTCCAAGCTATTTTTTCCGATTATTAGCCACCCAACTTGCCCGCGTTTGTCTGACAAACTACCGGAGACATCTCAATTGAAGTATTTTCCATGAGCAAGCCTTCTGCATGGAGGTCAATCATTCAAGGACAAGCCACACGATGATGATGCGTCCGTGATTTCCTCTCGAGTTGAGTTGAGTTGTCATGGACTAAATGTATAACTGATATGACTTTTACCACCGATCTTCTTTCTATCACCCACAATCGCCTGCAGAGCAGCACGACTGTTTGTGGTGGGCGTGGTCAACTCCACATTGGATCTTAGGTTACGTCAAATGACACGTTATCAGTATTTCTCATTAGCACATTTTAATACTTCGTAGTACTAATCTATAAGACGTTACTGTAAATTCACAGTTTAGTTTCCGTAAAACTAGCTACTAACCTCAGACCCGAAGGGCGTAAACGATGTTTACATTTCAAGTGATTGTTTACATGTTTGCAAGTAAATAAGTAAATACTAAAAAGTGTTTTTAGTCTTTGCTCAGCTATGACTCAAACTTCGAATTTACAACAAATACAGGAACATGGTATCAGATCAAATTGAACGAAACCAAAAGTCACTTTTGTTTGCAGTATGTTAAGTAGAGTTTTGTTGTAAAAATTGTTGTAAAGATTTTATCACTACGGTCTTTGGCGATCGGCACGAATTTGATTGTATATGTTTGGGCTACAATCGGGCTACATTTTACATCCGTGACAACACGATGTAAATGCATAGCAACCGCAAGATGGCGTCGGCTCTGGTAAATAGTGGGTATGTTGACATGGCAGAGTTTCAAAGACAGAAAAAAGAAATTAAAGAACTTCTGGATACACAATTGGTTGAGGGAGACGCATGGTATATTTATTGGCTGTCATGTGTTTTACGATTTATCTTTTTCGGTGTCTTAACAATTGCAGTAAGGTCTAGTGACATTGACCGGTCTGTCGTAAAAATGCGGAGTGCGCATCTACCGATGTTCGAAATGGGTTACGGCAGTGACGTTAGGCCTTGATATTGATATCAGGCCATGCCGGCATTGCCGGCCTTGATTTTAGAGGTTGTGAGCGCTGTGTGAACATTCGCGACCGCTGAATGAAACTACGCGATAACGTCACTTACCTCTTGTCACATCAGTGTATCTCAGTAGAGGCCGTAATGCATACTGCGACCGTTAGTCATTTGCATTGATTCACGTTAATACCGATCGGACCTCTCAATCTACTCCGCAGACAGTGGGTTCGTTATCTTTCACGAAAACTAAAGTCTAAAACTAGTTTTAGACCAAACCTTGGCTAGAATGTAGAATAGCAGCCGGTGGCTGATATCATACGTTGTCATGGTTTCCAACTGAATGTGTAGCTGACCCAAACAATGTATGTCATTACTGAGTTTTGTGTGACTTGGTGTAGCAGCTACTTTATTGACTGTTCAGCATGTTTACTCATGCAACACTATGCGAGTGCAGATATTACCTGTTGTCTCAAGTTTGAGGCCGAAATTTTGGCCTCGAGGCCAGTTTGGTTGTAGGCCTTGACGTTTCTAGTTAGTGTTGGTTTTAGGCTTAGGTTTGTGATTAATGTTCAGCTATCGTATTACCACTATGAATACCGAAGCATCCAAATTTTCTGCACCTTCATGACTAACCCTCTGTACTT
>Ga0209366_1000345_pt1 | contig 10836 bp, 11 predicted proteins | sample WorMetmaBAHAMAS2_FD_187391 | JGI IMG/M metagenome (GOLD analysis project Ga0209366, IMG submission 187391) | Marine gutless worms symbiont microbial communities from Max Planck institute for Marine Microbiology, Germany - Inanidrilus... | ecosystem: Host-associated > Annelida > Digestive system...
TTTCGTGTCACACTCTAAAACTTTTTAGTTCAGTATAAAGCACTATACAAATGTCCTGTTTATTACTTATTACTCGTATTTACTTCACTTGTCAATTGTTCATTTTAATCATTTTATAATTTATTATTTTATCTTAATGTGTGGTGGCAGTAACATTTCATAAGAGAACTGAAAGAGAGCATTGTTGAACAGATAATTCTTACTGTTCAAGCAGTATTTATGGTTTTGTGGTACGCCGATATGCTTGCTGTCGACTTCAAACATTCTGTGTTATGTTTTGCAGACAATGATACTTTGGCATTACGCGGAAACAGTATTGCAACAAAAGCCGTCGAGTCGTACATGAAATTAGTAGGACAGAAGGTACAGGTGTTAATTATTTCCGAGAACTGGTGAAATTTTGCTGCAGTATGATCAAGTTGCTTAACATTTTGCCTTTACTTATGTTATGTGTAGTGCTTTATTTTATAACTCCTGATTATTTTTTACACAGTTTACTTAGTTACTTACTTATAGTCTTGCTTTCAGTTCCCTGCACAGTCATTTTCAGAACTACCAGATCTGCCGTATAATGTTTTCACATTACATTTCTTGTGTTATGCATGGAGCTTTATTTGATACCTGCTGTCATTTTGTGTCAGTATCTGCACGACACTTTGGACGACGTGATCAAAACGTTGCTGGATCCAAACGTCGACTGCGAAGTGGATCCGATGAAGATCCAGTGCATGGACAATTTGTCCGCAAATCAGGCGTCGCTGTTGAATTTCGTTCACATGGTGTGGTACAGAATTGTCAGCACAGAGCACCAGTTTCCACGGTATGTGACATTTGTCACATTTATCACTGTGCCATAGTGATATGTAAAATGTCACTTTATGTCGCACATCTTTGCCAAAGCATCTGATGCCATGCATGCATTATTACATAGAGAGAAAAGCTGAAACCACAAATTCACGGGTAAAATTTTGCTATTTCTTATAGGGTTTTTACAAATGTACCCAATATAACAGAAAACTTGGCAGAGAGTAGAGTTCCAATACGTAGCAAATTCATCATTAGTTTATCACTATATCACTCATCAGTTCACTGTTACTATCGGCACAAACAACTAGGAAGATAGTGCCTGCCAGTTCAGCAGCAGAAATCTGTTAGCCTGCATGCCATAGCATGCCACTGATAACGTCAAGAACGTCATGCAGTTACCTGCTGTGCAGTTAGAAAGTAAGTCATGTTGCTTAATTACTAATTTAACATTTGTTGAGGTGTGATAATGCTGTGAACAAATCTTCATAGAAACATGTTGGTAAAAGTTCGAAAATGTTCAGTTCACAAGTTCACAAATGAAGCGAAATTGACGTAAAATCTCTGATTTCATGGAAGTGTGCATTATTTATAAATATGCATAATTTCATGGAAGGTGCCATGTATGTGGAATCATGAATATAATGTTGGTCCCTAAGCATAATAGACGTTTTGGTAGAAAATTCCACAAGTGACAGAAGGCTTGATAATCATAGTACAGAGCTTATATGACCAGTTGTTTGTTTTATTTACTTTATAGCTGATCAATACATGTGATTCAATACAGGTGCTGTTGATGACTGTCTTCATAGATAAACTACATGTATTAATGCAGTATTTTACAGCCATTTTTTTCCAGATTTTTATCTGTCATTGCTAATGCAGTATTTTATCAGACAGATGCCCTCAACTAACAGTTACTACAAACAACTTCTCATTATTTCCTAGAACATAATCAACATATCAGACTACACTGTCTCCATTATAATGGCTACTTTTCCCGTTAACCATGGTTTAAACTCCTACTCATTTTTCACCACTTTATTGTGAAAAGAACATTTGGCAACGTGTCTCCCGTCACCCAGCCATCAATAACAGTGCACTGAAGGAAACTTATTGCAGACACAGAAAATCACCCATGGTGCTGGCCTTTTTTTCATAAGTGAAGAGACATATAGTGGCTGTCCATCAGTACCTGGATCATTATACTGACGCAACACCACCAGCGTCATAGCAGTCACGACATGACCATTAACAGCCAAGTAACTCGGTGTAGTGATTTCATGGTATGTTGATGTTGTGAATTCTAGCAGTGCTCAGTTGCTTACTGAAATGGGATGATACACATCTTTAATTTCGTTTGCCGGAAGTTTTTTTTTGGTATATGCAGGACCGATGATGCTTTTATGTAGTTTGCAGTCCGAGAGTAGTATATAACTGATTTAGATTCATGGCTTACAAATCATGTGACGGCAGTAGTGACATCAATGAGGTTTGTATTGGCTGATGGCATGTATTTCCTTGCTGTCTTCAAAGAACATTAAACTCAGATGAGCTCGCTTTTTCATTGGCTCAATAACACTGCAGTCAGACTTATGTGTCGGCTGTGTAGAGAACTGAAGCGTGTGTTCTCGGCCTTACGACAGCGATGTCACAATCAGAGAAGCCAGGACGTCTGTGATCAGCTGGTTAGCTCCTGCGTGTTCCTGCGGTTCATATGTCCCGCAGTTCTGTCTCCGACGCTGTTCGGATTTGCACAGCAGCTCCCGACGGAGAAAGTATCGCGGAACACGACACTCGTCGCTAAAACTATACAAAGTCTGGCAAATTTCTCCAGGTGAACTGAACGTGTATGATATGTATGTATGATAACAAATCGTATTCACTCAGTACGTGTAGACACCTGTGCTGTAATGTAATCAAAACTGCTGCTGCTGCTGCGACTTTTGGATGATGTTTAACTAGGTTTCTTCCCAGTCTCACTTTTTATTGGTCGGGAAGATACCCAAGTAGCACTGGCATTGCATCACTGACTCACTGGCCTAAGAAAGCGAGATGAATACCCCGTCTACACTCCTCTGTGGGGAGTGAGATCCTCTTCGGTGGCACTGTTCCGATGTGAAACACTGGGTGAGATGTACTGGGCACGCGCCAGCTGTGAGTCATGGTCAGCACTGCTTAGCAGCCATGCTGTGACCAGCTACGTGACGCTGTCTCTCCATCCAACAGCCACGACAAAACATCGCTCACACTTTGACGGCGTGGAGGAGCCACTCTGAGCTGCAGCTGCTGTTGGTTTCACATGACGCTGACACATGGATTATCCAATCGCACTGTGCTTGAGGTGCACACAGTTGCCGAGAGCATGAGAAGAAAACAGAAGAATGAAGAATGGAGCGAGAGCATCCAGCACAGTCTGCCTCTAGATGGGTGTGACGGCAAAGCCGTAGTGATTGTAGCTAACATTTAGGTTCATGCTATTTAGAGTCACGAGATAGGTTGGTGCACTGTGCACTTTGTTGCTCGTATGTGATGTGTGATTTAGGTTTGGAATCAAGGAGGAATGGATGGAGTTTATGAACGCATTTGTCTCGGCAGAATTTAACAATATGCGAAGCTTTCTGCAAAATATCTCGGTAATAGTACATTTTTGATATGTAATATTATCGCGTCATGATTTAAAGTAAGAAACTGACAGTGAGCCAGTGCAACTGAAGTGTATGTGAACGTATTTCCTTACCGATAAAGGATTCACATTTGCAACATTGTTAGACTGTTGTGGGTACCAGGACACTGTGGAGTCCCTGGTAATGAGATAGTGGATGGCCTAGCGAAAAATAGCAGCCAGCACTTTGTTTATAGGTCCTGAGCCAGTTTTTGATATGCCCATGTGCTCAATGAGGACTGATGCCCGGGTTTGGGCACACGGTGAGCAACAGCGACTGTGGACAGAAAACTCCACATGCAGACAGGCCAAGATGTTCTTAAAGGGGCCTGATTTGGCAGTGACAATGTATGCACTGTCCATTGGGCAGCGAGATATGCACTATCTTGTCGGCTTAAAAACAGGACATGTTGCTCTGAATAGACATCTGAAGTTAGTAGGCATTAAAGACAAAAAAAATTCCATCCATCCACTCTGTAGTGAGGAAGAGGAGACCGCACTGCACTTTTTGGGTCAGTGCCCGGCCCTTGCTACTATATGGAAACGCATCCTAGGGATGCACTCTCTTACAGCTCTTGAACTGGGCAAGGTAAAATTTTTTAATCTAATCAGATTCGCACACTCCTCTGGGAGGTTTATTACACCTTAGGGTGCTTTGAGGATGCGCATTGGGCCCAATGGGGCCTCAGCGCTGGACAAGGTCCGCCCCGAAGAAAAGGTAAAGGTAAAGTAAAAAGGATTCACATACTTTGATTAATAAGATGCTAAGAAATTATTGTGGATAACTTTGTTGCAGTCATAATACTACACAGTAAACCTAATAAATCTCCTTGTATGATTTTTGTAATTTAATGAATATTGTTATAATTTAGCAGTACTGTACTTTTACGATGTAATTTTTTGGTATGTCACATTTTTGTCTTTAGTTGTGTGGCACTGTACATTAGGAGATAGGAAATGTGTCCGACCTAGTTGAAATCCTGCTTTAGCAGTCGTGAAATTTGTTGTTGGACCCCGTGTAGGCTGATGTTAGTTTTTTTGTAGGGTGAGGTAAACCCAAAAATCCGTGACGGTGTGTCTTGTTCAGGATGCAAGTTCGTTGGACGACGGTTCAGACTACGAAGGTGACATCGACTTAGGCCGAGAACTTGCCGTACTTCACTGTGTGCTGCGTGACTGTCTTGCTCTCAACAATTTTAACGAGGTCAGCATTTTTTTTCTTATATTTATTCTCGCTGCACAAAATTTTATCCACTAATTTGCTAGCTATCACTTTTATACGAGTCAGCAGCCTGTCATTGTTCGCCAGCAGAGCAGCGATTTTTGCAAGCTGGTTATATATATTGTCCACCACAGTGGTGGTGTGTCCTTGGTCACCATAATAGCTGTATGTAGTGGTTCAGTAGCCGTAAGAGTCACCAGTAGTCCTTCAGCCAGAGGTCCCAGTGACAACTTCTGGCATGGTCCCAATCACAAGCCATGTTATCATCCGGAACACCTTATGACTCGTATCCTGATGGGGTTTCTGATTCTAAACTGTGTTTCATATGTGTGATCAACTTATGTTTGTTGCTTATTTGTAATAGCATAGTAGATAACACCGTTGACGAAAATTTTCTTTGCTATAACTCGTATTTGACAGTTGCTATGAACAACGACATGTGGGTAGTAGAACTGCTTCAGGAGAACCCTCCAGTTTTAACTGTGCCACTGGCTAATCAAAGTCAAACTGTATTTTGGCCATAAAATGGTTATTTATACGTGTTTATCATGTATAGTGTTACATTACATTACATTACATAGAAATTATTATTAGAAACTATAGTCGCCTATAGTTAAAAACTGCTAAACGAATGTAAAAACTGCTAAACGACTTACGTTATTTTGTTTACGTTAAGTAGTTGAACCTGTTCTGCACTACAGTTGCGTGACATTTCATTAATGAACGTTGTCATCATTCATTTGTGGTGATCTTGAAATTTGTGTGTTTGTTATTATTTTTATTTGAATACTGTGTTATATAAAGTGGCATTCACTAATAGTATTGCAGCTCTGTAGTGTTCTGACATGGCTGATTCAGTGACTGGAGAGACACTTATCCTTATAGGCTCTCTTGGGAGACCAGGCTGAACCTCATGTTAGTCTGGAAAAAGATCGATCAAACATGAACTGAAAGTACCATTGTTGTCTTTTCGTTGAGTTTTGGTGAACATTGCATTCTGTTATATAGTTCAGAATTGTTGGCTTGTCATGTTGTAGGCGTGTAAAGCCAAACTGAATCCGCTGGAAAACATTTTGTCACGGATATCGGAGTTGTTGGCCAGTCCTGTTCCAGTGGAGGTGACAAGTCCCGTTCACCGATCCAGTGTGAAGTTTAGAATAGACAGCAGTAGCAGTCGATCTCGAATCGTTTCCCCGCCTGTATCGAATGACACTACAACAGTTCGCGGTTCTGACGACGTGCGGTTTGTTTCGACAAAATCGCTCAATTTGCAGCCAGCCACTCCGCAGACTGCGAAAACGTCTACACTGTCTCCGCCGTTAAAAAGCAGCCATCTGTCGTCAGGCACGTCCACGATTCCATCGTCTGGAAGCAGCAAACGTCGGACGTCTCAACGAGATGTGGCACCTGCCGGTAAACCTCAGCGTTACCAGTCCACGGAAGCATTTGTGTTAACGACGCCTGACGTTGCCGCTCCTCCGGATGTTATATCTCCGGTGTCGGTGAGCAGCGTATCGACGTCTAGTCGGCGGGCCGATGAGAAGTGCATCGACGAAGACTGGCAGAGAATAGTTGCGGCAGCCAGCAGCGACCAGATCAACCTGGTTTCATTCCACGACACTGCCAGTGCCATTTCCAGTTATTCCGATTCCACGCCGTACACATCCAGCACCGTACCCCGTCATTCGGCCACATCCAAAGCCGGCAATCCGGGAACCGTCATATTCACACTTCAGGCGAGTCCACCCGCGAAAGGACGGGCGGCCGGTGTTACCCTGCGGAGCATTCAGGATGTCTCTATTAGCACGTCGCCAGATTCGCCAGTTCCGTGGAAGCCGCTGTCGTTTGCTAACCCACTGTATTCGCACGGTGCTAAAGTCGACGCATCTCAACGAAGTAAAGCTGAGATGAAGTCCAACTTGCAGTCGAGTGCATTGTCAAACAATGTTGCATCGTATTCTCAGCGTGGTGGCAGGGAAGTGACGGGCAAGCGACCGCAAGCCTTGCCGCTGTCTTCTGCGAGTATCGGCATCGGGAGAAGTCGGCGATATCGTGATCTGGCCGGTAGCACTGAGTCACTAGATAGTGTTCTTGCGCCGCGGCCAGCGTCGAGGCATCGTCGTCCGGTTGAAGCATCGCTACAAGATTCGTCGCGTTTCTCGCAGAGTACTTCGCACATCGAGCGCCGCCCTCCACCCGTGGAGCAAAGTTGGCCGCCACGTGGCAGCCTTGAGACCAGTCCTCCTACATCATTTGCCGAAACGGGAATTGATCGGAGGGAGACCGATTTTGGGGCACTAAAACGACTCTGGCAGAGCATTGAGCTTCCGGCGAGTCCCAGTACGTCAACTGGATCGTCCCAGAGTTATCAGTCTCCCGCAAGACATCCTCAATCTCGCGTGACACCACAGGGACCTGTAAAACATCTACACTCGGCAAGTTTTGATGCTGGACTGTTGGATTTCCCTTCCGGCAAGTCAGCGAGACGAGGCCACAGCTGTGATAGTCTGCTTTCTAGCACTGCCGCTCACCAGCTGAACAAAAAACCAGTGTCTGCTGACGTAGACGACCAATCTGAGGTACAGCGGCTTTCATCGCTGTTTATTATTATTACTGTAACAAGTCTCAGTTGATGCAGATTGACCTACACAATGTAGATAGGGTGTGGATGAACCAGTGTGCCAAAATGTCTAAGCCAAAGGTCATTTCATTGGAAGTTAGACGCCAAAGGTCATTTCATTGGAAGTTAGACATCCCCGCTGTTTTGCTGGTGGATGGATAGACAGCACGTCACGGCCAATTGCTCGTTGCGCTTCACACAGCTGGATGCTGAGTATGATCAACAGGCGACGGTGTCAGTCAGTCGACTGCACTTGTCCAATAGTGAATAAAATTTCACGTCAGAGAATAATTGCAGCACACGGCAGTGGTGGAGGTACCATGGCGAAAATTTTCTAACTGCAGAGTTTCGGAAAAACTCGCAGAGGAAAGTACCTCTGTTTTTGAGTTACCTGAATTCCCTTTTAACATAGCACAGTACAGAACAGTTCTTCCTTCACATCTTCCAAACAATCCACGACTTTTTGGAATAAGTGGCACAGGTTATTTGACGGCTAGATGCCCTTACTGCCCTTACCCAGTCAAAGCACTGAATGGACCTCGGTGCACTGGTGCTAGTCGGTGAAAATCACTGATAGTCCTCGTCTGTTCTAACCACTGCCAGACTTCTGTGGGAAGGAGTTTCGGCATCTGGGCATTAATTTTTGTAATTGGTTTTCTAAGAGATGAGAACATCGGTTTGATGTCTTGTACCATGTGGTATTGTCAAATGCATTGCTTAATTATCATTGTGACCATTTCCGTATGGTAAGCATATGGTCTGGTGTCTGGCTGTCTGTCTGTGTGTCCAGAGATACGCAAACCAATTTACCAGGGGCAGGACTCACCGTGTGTCTGTTAAACGTGTTTGTAATCGTCATTTGCATTGGTTAATGCAGCTGGTTCGGCAGTTTGACAATGTCCAACAGCAAGTGGCTGATGCACAGGCACTGATCTTGGACACGGAAACTCGCCTGCTTATGTCGTCTTCTTATCCAGCGACAAGAAATCTGACAAATCCACAGCAGCGCAGTCCGCCTGGCGTTGGGGCGTGCGGTCGATGGGTTGTTTGGCTGTGATAGCTGATCTGCTTGTCACCAACAGCTGCTGAATGATAGATTACATTTTTATAAATTTGTGTGTAAAACATATTTTCAGACTTTTTGTCTAATTTTACGAAAGTTTTATTAATACAAATTAAAAGTGATAGTAAAATATGGCAAAACGACTATTATATTATATTATTTTAAATTATGCAGTACGTTGTATTTAAGTATATGTTTTATAATTGAGTGTATGCTGTTTTAGTTTCAGTTATTGTGACAGTTCTCTCTGTGGCCACAAATGTCATCGTTTACGGACGTTTATAATTATGTTCATAAAATGTGGTGATGAACATTTTCGTTTGTTTTCGAGCGTTCACTCTGTCTGTGGTTGTATGTACTCTGGCGTTGTCTTTTGTGGTGTCGCTGTTGTTCTTTCGGTGCTGTGTCTGCCTGCTTCTACGTAGAGCACTCACTCTTGTAGGCTGCTGCAAGTCTGTTTGTGTGGACTTAGTCCCAGTTTTCAGTGGCATATGACCCGAGCTGCATTGTTCCATGAATGTTCGTAGTCAGAGGGGTGGGATAGGATTGCGTATACGTGTATGCAATATGTTCTTTTTGGTCAGATGATTGTATAATGCATTTCATCACCAAGTACGAGAGTTTGTCACTTTGCACAAATATCGTGTACAAGTTTCTATGCACTTGCATTGTTATGATAAATTATAAAACTCTTACATTAAACTTTTTCCTGCTCGATCTGTGACTTCTCGTCTCATCTTGGCTATGCCATTCTGATCTGTAGCCTTGGTTTTATACTTCCTTTTTGTCGTTTGTTAGTTGTTTTTTACATGTATTATATTTTTCCGACTTGTCAAGACAATGACTTTGAGAGTGTGCTGTTAAGTAATTACTCACTTGCTCCTCGTATCGTCTGTGTGCAGCTGGATTGATTCTGCATAATACGGCAGGTGGTTTGTGTAGTGTGGGCATCGTTATAAGTTATGAAGTTTGTTATTTCGTCGTCATCGGCACGTTGTTGTCAGTGTGTAATCATTGTTGTTAGCATGGTTTGTTGACTGTCTCAAGTCATAAGCTCATTGTTTTTTAGTCGTGTGTTATTCAATTGCTGAATGATATGACCATTGGCTAGCCACCTCAGATCACATCGGCTGCCAGCGTCTTATCCGAAATTCAGAATCAGACATATGTGCATTAAAGTCATAGAGCTTTTATCACCGCCACAAACCATTGTTATGCCTCCTGCCGTACTGTAGGGGGCATACAGCAATACTGCGATCTGTCCGCTTGTCTGTCCTGTTTGCTAGGTGGCTGCATGGTGTGCCATTGGCAGGGCACGTATGGCTTCGTCACACTACACATTGTTTATGACGTGCTACAGTGGTTCTACAGTTTACTGTAATTATTATAACGTGTTTTGTGTATATGAATGTAAGAAGTCCCAGCGTCGGCTTTTAAGAAGTCTAGAACAAAACATACTTTATGGCGCCATTGGTGTCGTATGGCTTGCAGTAAAATGACAGTTTTGTTAATGAATATGGTCCACCAGCCCATTTTCTGTGGGCTGTAACGCTGAAATAAGTATGTGTAGAATCTTACTCACAGCAGTTAGAATTAATCTTTGACACAGTCAGTTTAAATTGCTCTTTAACCGAGGATGGGTCATTTGCATAAAATTGAGTATCCAGCTGCAAATTCTGTGCATGTTGCCTGTCATGGAGACAAGTATATATTTTAAGAGTTCTGTATTAGCACAAGGGAACCTGCTGTTCTGAAAATCATTTCAAAATTGTTTGTTCGAAGGCTGCAAATACTGCATAACTAGCCGGCGAACAGAAGAGTTTGTTGTCAGAATCTGATCTGTCTTTATCACTTGACGTTGCAGTTGAGGATATTAGTGAGCACAAATTAGCTGTTAGTAGTGGTTAGTGGTGTAATTTACAGTTCAGTGATTAGCTATGTGGCAATTAGTGCTCTAAGATTGTGTAGTGGTGAATGTGCCGTCATGAAGTAGTCTGATTTAAAGCTACATCATTCTGATCGAGGAGGAATGATGCGACATTTTACTGCAGGAAGAATGTGTGTGTATAATATATTGTTTGAAGATGCTCTATTAGACAGCTGTTAATGAAACTTTTGTCATTTTGTCCGTTACTTAGATGCACTTTCTTGTTTTAATCAGCCGTTTGTTTGTGAATTGCACCAGTTTTTTATTATGGCACGTTGTATATCGTTATCATGTTTCTGTGTCCATCTCTCTGTCACGTTCAGTAACCCTGCCAGAATAGCTGTACATTCTTCACCCAGTAGCCCCATTGTCGTGTTTCTCTTATACCGGACACTGTCGCAGCATTCTGGATAGCCAGTGGCTAAGAAAAATTCTGTAATCTTAAACAGTCGTCTGGTGTGGTTATGTCGCATTAAAATACAACACAGTGAGGAACACTATTAGGAAGTCGTGATCTATCGAACCATGTCATTAG
>Ga0209366_1000346_pt1 | contig 10833 bp, 10 predicted proteins | sample WorMetmaBAHAMAS2_FD_187391 | JGI IMG/M metagenome (GOLD analysis project Ga0209366, IMG submission 187391) | Marine gutless worms symbiont microbial communities from Max Planck institute for Marine Microbiology, Germany - Inanidrilus... | ecosystem: Host-associated > Annelida > Digestive system...
GATTGGTCCACTTATCTTAACATGTAACAGTTTGTGTAACACTGACTCCTGAATTTTCACATTCCATTACATCTTTCTGCAGTATTCACAAACTTCTTTTGAAACAAACTCAGTACATTAATGAAATCATATGCTAACTGTTCATCAGTAACTATTCTGTCGTAGATCACATTTTACATTCAAAATGCTCCCAATAAGCTGACACGAGACAGTCCTTCACACCTTTTGCAAGGGATTCCTTCTGCAAGCTGTCTTCAGATCTGCTAGTGTGTACAGTACGTCAACTCTGGAACTGTTTCGGGTATAGAATGGTGTTTGTGGCTGTTGCAAGCCGCAAGGATGTGGGTTAATCTAATGACGTAATTTCTGTGAAGATGCTAATCTGCATAATGTATACTACCAAAATATGGTACAAGTGTGGATATAAACTGCCTATTACGTTGGCTTACAAAGGCATTGCACAGGCCAAGATATTGTTAATAGCTTTTGGGATGGGGTTACTTTTTTAAACTCACCCTGTAGGTTAAAACACTTATCTGGAGTGTTTTATGCGAGTGTGAGGGCAAAACATTACTCATTTCATGACCCATATACTGTTGTGTGAGTTGCATGGCAGTGAGTGTACGCAGGACTAATGGACTTGAGACGGTTCTACGGTTCAGTAAACATCGCCGAGCATCTATGTGCATTTGTAACAGTTGTTGGCCACAGTTGTACGGAGTGAGATCTAAGACTCCAGATACAAGGCAGAGATATGACCGAGAAAGTAGCTCGTCGAAATAAAAACTAAACTGTCATTAATGACTGCTGCATAAGTCTGAATCAGCCACTTTAGTTAATTCAGTGTTGGTGTTGCTACCATTTATAGCAACTTTATAATGTTATTTTCAACTTATATTATTTTTGACATTACTATAGAGAACTGATAAACTGCACGGGAATCCTCATCAAAGCATTTCATAAACCAGGCAAAACAGAAAAGTATGCATTTCTTTCACACTCTTGTCATATTTCACATACATGAGCATGTCACACGATGATGAGTACAGTCAGCACAGCTGTCTACTACGCTCTGACAGCAAACTTGCGCATCGGGAAGACGCGCTGTTTCTTCAGCTGCTTTGCCGACCGAATACTCAGCTCGTGTTTCGTCAGAGCTCGCCGCATCGCACGCGTCTTCTTCGGCCGCAGATCTTTCGGGACGTGGCGACGCTTCTGGTAGAATTTGCGGAGATTCTCTTTCTGCGTCTGGTTAATGACGGTCAGAATGCGAGCGATCGACTTCCGCACCATGCGACTGCACAAAAAAACAGCAAACTGCGGCAACAAAGATGACGCACGGTTAAAACGTCAAAACGAGTTCAGCAATCTGACAATAGCTGAACATGAGTTTGCCTAGGAACCTAGCCACACCCAATGCCTATTTTCATTAGTGTTAGAAACAACAGTGTCAACAAAAGCTGAGCAGTAGCCAACTCCAACTATGGCCAAAAATATAAGCACACCCATCCTAATCATATCCACATACTTCCACAATTAAAATTTAACAGAGCAAGCTAAGAATTTTCACTTATTTTCTGGGGAGAGTCGTTGTCATAGGCAGATATGCCCCTATCTAGTACAAAATAGGACATTTAAGTTGAATCAGTAAGTTAAAAGTTAGCAGCATTATGGAGTGAATGCTAAGTATTTAGAAGTATTCAGAAAAGTTTTCTAAACTACAGCTAACATTAACAATTTTTTTTCTATTAGCAAAAAATGCTTCATACTTTAACAATAAAAGCAGAAGTGATGCTCAACTATTACTGAACAGCACTTTACCCACTAGGAACATGACAAAACATGATCAATTCAGCTTATTTCCTGTTGTAAGCAGATAATCATAACAATATAATCCGAGTCACATCAGGCCTATCGATCGTTAAAAACCATCACTCATCAGAATGCGCTATCTGTCATCATTTGCGACTCGCTGCATTCAATATGAACACAATCTGCATATTTTAGAGCTGACTAAACGATCAGATAGATCTCAGTCATACAACAACAAAATATTGCACAAATACGATAACAATGAAAATGTACATTTTTGAAAGCTTGGATGCAGCTCCACCGGTCACCTTTGCCACTCGCAACTGTGATAATTCCTGTTCACATTAGACATGTAGTTGAACAGTATCATCGTCACACATCACACAGTTACACACTGAAAATATACGTTGTTTCCTGATATGACATACTTTGTTGTTTGTATCAATATCTGTATTATGGATAGTGCAGGTTCGATTTCTAACATCGACGTTGAAATCGCCACTTTTGCCTAAAATCACTTCAAGATCGAAATCGCGTTTTTTCTTACCCCAACATTCGATTTTCATCAAAACACTTTTGTTTATATAAACAGTAGACACAGACAACGTCAAACCGGAAGTGAAATGATGTGAAAGGTGAAAAATAAGTAAAAGCCATGTGAACCAGGACTACTCAAATTATTTTCGTATGACCAGCTGAAGATTGCTCCGGTAACCAGACGAATAGTCAGTTTGTATTGTTATATATTCTATGCTAGTTCCGCCACTGCGCAATATGTAATAAAATAAAATAAAATTGTGTTGCCTATTTTTGTATGTGATTTTAAATTAAATATATAACGTTGGTACTGTGTGGTTCAGATTGTGCATTTGTTAGATTGAACGAAACTGGCAAAGCCCCAAATGCAGGCCCTACCGATAATGGCTGGATGTCGATAATTATACTCCCCCTTACATGTCTGTCCAAAAATCGAACCGCGGAATTTAAGTAAAAAAACGAAAAATTGATTCTTCATTGAAAAACCAGGATTGAACCAGCACTAATATAATTATGGAAATAAAATTAATGCATATTTCCAAGCAATGCTATAAAAGCTTCGTGTTGATGAAAAAATTAACGAAATACGACTGGAAATTATGGATTTTACAATTACTACACAATACGAAATAATTTAACATGATTTAACTTTCAAAATTCCTGTCCTGCACTGTGGTCTAGTAAAATTAGAATTATCACATTGTTGCCGGAGTTATGTCACCAAATAGTATACCAACCAATTCAGACAGACTGGGTAAATCCTCTTTCATTTACAGCATGAATGGCCAAAATATAAATAAAATCTAATCAGATTAATGGGTGGGTTCACAAATCATAACTTACTGGTAATACGCCAACAGCATAAATGCTGTAATCTTTGCGTTAAGTCCAGTTACAACATCAAAAATTAAGAAATTAGCAACATGGCAAATTAAAATTGATAACAGCATTTACTTTATAAGCATAATATAAACTATTTCACCCAGCAAGCATTTTTAATGTTAACTGGTAACAGCTATGCACTCACTTATGTCACTGACAGATGATTCTAACTTCTTTTTCAAAACATATACAGTACTTTATCCACAGTGTAAACTTATGCTAACTTTATATTTACAAGTATTTCATATACAAAAATAACTTTGTAAAATGAAAAATATACAAAGCAACCTGCTTCTGTTCTTCAAGCTGCTTAAGCAGATCATCCTTCTTCTTGCCACGCAAGTCTTTCGCTTTCACTTTCGCCTGAAAACAGTCAAAACAGCATATACATTTTATTTCATTTATTTCCAATGGTTGTGCTAGAATATGTAATAAATCAACACTAATTAACATTACATTAATAAACACAGAAATAGATCACAGCTTCTGTTAACAAGAAGTGGAAATCTCATCAAAGGTGCTACAGCAGTGGTGTACTAACTGGATTATTAAGACACTTCATGACCAAAACATTTCAGTAGCAACAGACATTGGCGATATTACTGCACTGTCTGTCGGACTGGTCTGGACTGTTTGCCAATGCTGTCCAAAGTGTCCACTGCCAGTGAAGTGACTGACTGACACTTTGGAAATGCTGCAAAGATGACAAGGACAGTTAGGCAGTAACACACAGTATCTCACTGCAGAATGTTACGCATTAATCATACCCTAACAGGCAGCATTTCCAATTCTTGACTTCTGCAGTACAAGTCTGCACAACCTTGCACCATTTAATTAGCATTCTCATGTTGTCCAAAGTCGACCAACGTTCAGCTCGTCAATGGCTAAGTTGGGGCTAACATTGCCCAGTGAGGCAGATGGTAAAATGTGGGCTTGCAGTTTAGGGTTAGGGTTAGAGATAAGGTTAGAGTTTGTTTTAGGGTCAGCGATGGTGTTCGGGTTAGCACGTCTTACTTTTTTGTCACACTAGCAGCCCGCAGAAGCCCGCATCCCTGCATTTTACCCATCATCGCCCAGCGCTGGATCTCGACGGCCAACATTAGACAATGTGGCCATCGATGGCAAACGTCAGCAAATGTTGGCCAATGTCTGCAGGTCAACAATGGCCATTCACTGCCAGTCAGTGAGAACGTAGCTTAAGTGTCTTGATGGTGGGTTTATGCTTATTTCACGTGGAGAACTGAGCTTCCTCAATAGATGGCTTCCGTTAGCCATGTATTTGTTTTTAAATTAGTAAACTGAGCACTGTAAGGTACCGTTTGTCACTTTTGAAACAGTTGTAACTACAAGTCCACATTAGAATTGTCAGTTGTACACTTAGTTTTGTACCTAGGCTACAGCCATGGTCTGCAGCTATAACTTTAGCTATAACGGTCTAGTCAATTTGGAGGGACAGAGTGCCCCTTTCGTTTATTAATTCTGCGCTAATCGGGAAGAATTTTTCATTTTCAAAACAGGAATTCGCAGGCCTTGCACGAATGATGAATCCAATCGCCTGTCGTTTGTCAATGAACTCATTACAAACAAATAACGTAACAACTAAACATTTACTGTTACTGACATAAATATCATTAAATTTTACATCAAAATAACAATCACAACTACGATTACGAAAGATAAAAATCATCTAACTTACCATCGTTTACGCACACAAAAAAAACAAACATTAGGAAAGAATAGTTATATTTCATAAAGGACGGAAGTAGAGAGGCAACGTGTGATTTTCTAAAAAATGTACAACAAACGCTAAACGTTTACAGAACGTTTGGACGATGGTGGCTCACGGCAGAAACCAAATACAAATAATTGCCAGTTGCTATAAATCCTTAAAACCTAGGTTTTTTCAGCATGCCTGCCCTGGCCGTACGGTACTTTATCGTGCAATTTTGTAAAAGCATACACTCTAGGAGCATACACTATATCCACATTTACACATTTACACACGCGCCTCCCTATTGAACAGGGCGACTGGGCGTGGTCATATAGTGGGCGTGGTCGATGTTTACGTTTACGTTACGGATGTGGAGTGTTTTGCTTGTTGCTTTGGAGATGTAATATACCGTACGTTAAGTAGGTAGATAAGTTTATTTAGCAATGGAGTGGACGGGATTTACAGACGAAGATTTGCGTCGTCTCCAGAAATCGACATCTAGTTCTGGTAGTGCATTCATCTATTATATTGGTCAGTGGGCAATGGAGCATAACAGTTATCACCCTAACCCTAACACTGACCCTCTCACTGAATGTGTCACCACTCACCACAGTACGGGATCCTCATAAAATTGGAAATGACAAATCTCTGGAAAATAGACCAAAGAAGGCTGCATGATTTGTCTAAAATGGTTGCCACTACACTACCAGTAAAATGCTTTAAAATCTTGGCTGGAAAGACCTCACACAGGAATCTCACCAGACCGAAATACCAGTATGAATATTGGTTGAGGACAATCAGTGATTAGAACCACTGCTCAGGTGACTTAATTGAAGCTAGTTTGCTGTATATTTTAAAGGTTGCTTGCTGAATGCAGACTAACAGTACATGCATGGCACAGAGCTGCTGAAGTCCATCGGCGTGACATACCTGTGGACGTTTACCGATTATGAAGACAAGACAAGGCTGTCATTGTCCCTATGGCACTCACTGATCAACAACATGTGTACCATACTTTCTGTTTACAAAAATGCTAGGTTAAGACATACAGTTTGTGTCTAGCACTCTAGTGTGAGGGCTGTGCATACACTATGATTATTAGCAGTCTCTAGGTCTGCACTGTTCTCTACCCTTGAATATGTTGCACTGATATGTTGCTCTGCATCTTACACAGCACTCAGCATATGTGGTTTTACGCTGAATGCTAACATTTACATAATTATTATAACGCTTAATGGGAAGTTTTGCACTTTGCTGATTGATGCTAAGTCTAGTGTCTTCGTAGTATATATTCTAGCTTTTGTAGTTCTTTTGTGTTACATGTTTTGTTTCCAGATGCAGCAGAGACGGGTCAAGTAGCTGGTGACAAAACGAAGAAAAGTGTGCAGAGAAATGTACGATCAAAGCGAACTGTAACGTGGGGACTTGTGCATGATGGTACGGAACCGATAAAACCTGAACAAAGACTAGTGCAATCACATGACACGAGCAGTTTCACATCACATCGTCCGACTTCTGAGAGAACATCGTTGGCCTCGTCTAACACTGAAACATCTGCTCCACAGTTAAAAGAGATGCCGAGCAAGAACACAGACTCTGCAGTGGTTACAAATGCTGGCGTTGAGACGAAGCATGCAAACAGTAACTCTGTCTTTGCAGCTTCCAGTGCCAACTCTGAAGATGCAGATCTTGATCTTGATGAACAGTCGATATTGACGTATGTAGTGTGTTTCAGTAATAATATACCAGCGTGAACTGATCTACTGGTATAGGATATCCACATAGCTATTTTAACATTTTAAAAAGTCGATAGTGTTTGACAAGATTTCCGTGAAAACTTTAGTAGACCTGAGCCATTTGGTACGATTTTAATTACACTGCTAAATGGCATTTCCCGATGTTGCAGTTGTAGGCAATTAGTTTGAACACTGCCTATGAGTAAACCATCTTTTCTTATATATTTGCAACATTGTTCACTCTAATTGTCATTCGTTCACAGCAGAATGCCTGAAATTTTGTACATCTGTTTGTCTCATTTTCCGCTTCCGATGTGCATCCTGTTGGGACAGAACACTACATATTCTCTTTCACATCGATCACATCACGTTGGTCACTGTGTGCCACTGCACGGGTTTACAACAAACGGAAGATGAAGTCGGCCATGCAGCTCACCTGGATAATGTGCACATGTAATGCAAGTTCACCTGCATAATGTGCACATGTATTTTGTATGCATGTGTGAGACTTGCGTTTACAAGAATCTGTCGTTTTTGTGCGCAACAGTTTTAGTGATAACTAGAACTATGTGCAGCAGTCCACTCATATTGACATACAGTCCCACACCGGCAGCAGCAGCACACTTTGCTAGCAACATGCAACCATGATCTTCTTGTATAACCATGTGACCTTGACCTTTGACCTTTTGACCGCATTTTCTTAGCATGGCTATCAGCTGCCATTTACTACATCTATACCAACTTTGGTGTTGATAGCTTACGTCATTTTCCTATTAGAGTGTGGACACGCAGATGTACAGGCACATACACAAACTCACAGATCACGCTATCCATGGCTCGGCGACCACCAGTATCAGTAACACTGGTAACAGGCTCGTGGATTTACTTGTGTATGCTTTGTAGCAAAGAACTTGCAAACCTGGACAAGTTCCGAGAACATCAGAAAATGATAGAAGAACTAAACGTAAGGAAGAAGAAAATGCTGAGTGAAGCCATTAAGCAGAGGTGACTGTTTTGTTACAATTATATGTTATATTATTGTTTTTTTTTTCTTGTTCCTATAAACTGCCACACATATTTGTTCGACCACGTTGCCAGGTGGTTCCAATGTTCATGCCGATTATTTGGTCCCTCCCCACTCACCTTCCCAAAAGCAGCTCCCAGTGTTGCAGGGCTGATGCCACACTTCGCCCCATTTCACCAAAATCTGTTCTCCTTCCCATGGGGGAGCTGGACCTAATCTTATACATCATTCCATGGGCCCACACAACTCACCACTCCAAATAGCATCTCGACCAAGTCTGCTGTTTTTCCACAAGTCATGGTCATTACCAATGGTTAGATGGATGGACAGACAGAACATGGAACTTGACCGGTAGCAACAGGTCACTTATGCTGTATCTTACAGAGCAAGGCGGCCTAATAACACAACAACAACCACATTACAGCTCCAGTTAAGAACTGGAATATTTTGTTAAAGCAATAGTTTTTATACATTTTTGCCAATGGCAACTTGCAGATTTGGATTAGAGAGAATTTGCTGGCATTTTTCTCAGTGGTAATAAGTAGCAATTAAATATTGTTAATTTGTTATTTTTAATATGATTACATTGGTCGTCAGAAGTAAATCTGCATGCAATTGTTGTAGGCAGCATAAAGCAAAAGCCGAGTCCGCTAAGCTAAACTTAATCAAACAAGAGTTGGATCGACTGGATCAGATGGTCAACTGCGACATCTCTGTCATCCGCGACAAGATCGAAGTTGCCAGTCGAGAATTTTTGGATGCTCAGTAAGTAATGAGTGAATATTAACCAACAGTATAAATTGGAGTAATTATGGATGTCTTGTAGTGTATTGTTGGTTGGGCATTGGGAACCTGTAAAAAATTCAGTGATGAGGTCCCGGAATGGTTGTCTGTCTGGAACGGGGTGCAAATGGTTTGCATGTCCTGCAGCTAATGGCATTGTCACTGCATCATCTCTTGCTTCATGAAAGTCCAGAATGGTCGTAGCATTTCGGTGCTGGCTTACCCAGGTTGTTCTGGAAAAGTGGCTTTTTTTCTGTTTTTTTATGATTCCATATGGCATATTAAGCTGACTTCTATCGGCCTTGGACCTCATATTAATCTTTCATATCATCATATCGTATTGTGACCGAGAGATCGATGAATTGTTGAAGGAAACGTTACAACCGAGCGGAACATGAGTTCATTGAAGCGAAGACGGATTTGCACAGCAAGTCGGAGGCGAAGGATCTGCTGACGGAGCATCTCTACACCGTCATTCACCAGAATGAGGTCCGCAAAGCGAGAAAACTCGCTGAGCTCACTCACAAGTTGGAGCTGGAAGATGACGTGATGGTCGATGGTACGGAGACGGTGGTGCCGGTGCCGCTGTGTCTGGTGATGCCGATGAATCAGCTCACATCTCACTCACCGATGTCACCGTCGTCTACCGCTGCCAGCAAGCACATGGAACAATCTCCTCCCCCAGCTGATGATGCTTCAAACACCCAACAGACTGGCGAGCCGCTACAAGCTGTAGATTCCAATATCGAACGTGAAACTGCAGTTTCATCCTCTTCGCAGTCAGCTGATGTCACCGATAGTGTCACAGCTACAGACTGTGGTACATGTAGTGCTGTGCCGAGCACTGATGCAGCTGCTGCCACCAACTAGCAATTTCATTTCGTGTTTTGTTTGGTATTTTTGGTCTTTATTTCAGTGGGTATTTATTAATTTTGCAGTGACAGTGAACAGGGAGTTAGGGGGCGCCACGCCCCCCAGTCAGAGGTCTGCCCCCAATGAAATTTTTGGTTCATATAACTGGACACCTGGCATGAAAATTCTGTTGGGTTTATGTCAAAAACTGCAAGTTTGTACATATGACTGACAACATTTTTCTTCGGAGACCCCTGCCCCCATGGCCTCCCCCAAAGTGATATTTACAGTGAAACTGAAGAGTTTAATGAGACATATTCATTGAGATCAGTTGGAAACCTGGAAAAGTCAGAGACGTGTATATCGTTAGTTCTAGGGACAATTGTTGGTTTAGGTTTTTTTTTGCAAGTTCCTTTATGTTTTTTTCTTAACTACGGCCAGTCAGTTTGCTTGCGGGGGCTGAGTTATCTAAGTATCATTGCATATTTTCTGTACTTATTGGTTGTTGTTATGCTGCATTGCTCGCGAGCCATGCAAAGATGCAGCATATTGCGACAAATGTTGCCTGTAGTGTGATCTGTGTGTTTTGGTCACAGCCGTGAGCTAAACCAATCAAGGTGGACCCACACATGCCCAAGGAACCAGGAGGTCCATATCTCCCATGGGAGGGGCAATTTTGAGGCAATCGTGTTAAATTGGAAAGTATAGGGACTGTGTACTGTGCAGTAGTGCACAGCGCAGGGATCATTCATTCATCCATACCAGCCTCGCAGCATGACTGCTGACACCAAAGCAATGCTTCCCATTGGACAGCTGCTGACGTCGGGATTTTCCCACCGACCGACTTTGCCGCAGTGATGCAGCCTGTTGCCAAATTACCGTGGACATTCTTGTTTGTTATTAATACCAGTGCCTTGAAGGACTCTCAGTAACTTGTTGTATGTAAAGAGGGCTGTTAAACGCTGCTCATGTTTATTCATTTCACTGATTCGTATTTCATAATTTTTGTCTGTGTCCTGTGTGGCAATTCTGTCAGCCTCTCTCCCTCGTTGTAATTTAAAGCAACAAACGCCTGTACAATGTTATTTGTTCTGATGTGATAAATAGTTATGTAAGCAATGTAGCGTGGACACCAGTAAATGTGTATATTTCATTATCACTGCCGAGTTTTCTTATCGGTACATATCCACCTGCATCTATGTAGTATGACATATGATGACAAATTTGCCACTATTTGTGGAGTCATACATCACTCAAGCAACGGCGTCGATCTCACATGATTATTGGGGGGACATAAAGGAAGACTGAGGGTCTGGGTGACGGAAGTCCCCCAACGGGGTCCGGGGCAGAGCCCCAGTAGGGGGTCTGGGGGACTTCGTCCCCCAGAAGCTAAAGCTTTTTTTGTGAAACTGCACATAATATTTGCATTAAAATACAACAAACAACAGTTGCTGTCACTCTCGCCGACATCCTAAACAACATCACTTCTAAAATAT
>Ga0209366_1000347_pt1 | contig 10830 bp, 6 predicted proteins | sample WorMetmaBAHAMAS2_FD_187391 | JGI IMG/M metagenome (GOLD analysis project Ga0209366, IMG submission 187391) | Marine gutless worms symbiont microbial communities from Max Planck institute for Marine Microbiology, Germany - Inanidrilus... | ecosystem: Host-associated > Annelida > Digestive system >...
TCGTGGTTGGGTAGTATACTTTTTTGATACAGTGTATGTGTTGTTTTGTAATATTATTTCTTTGCATATTAAAACATATTTTATATAAGTTAGATTTAAGTCTAACAATAGGCGGGTAGCGAAAGAATCTGTTACAGAAGGTGTGAACGATGACTGACGGAGTCCAGGTGCATTGTAGGCTTTCCGACCAGTTGCAGACTGTGCGATGCAAGTGATTAAAGACAATGGATTTGAGGGCCGTATCAAGCTGATTGCAAAACGCTCAGCAGAACTCACAGTCGGACCACGTACATCACTCTGTTCATTTATATTGCATGTCGTTTTTGGCTCAAAATTACCTGCTGTTTCTTATTTTAGCTTAGAATGGAACTGACAGTTATGTTACGTAGTCAATTCACGGCGTGTCATGGCACTTTTGATTTTTTGAACTAACTAAACTTCTGCTGGTAAATTCCGACTGATTTCTAGTTCTGGTGATAAAATTGGCTGAGATAATACAAACCGTCAAAAACAGAAATGCATAGCATGTCACCTGAACTTACTTGTTATAAAGCATGAGCAGCCGTGTGTGAAATAGAATTGAAATATTAACAGTTTTATACTATACCAGATGCTATTAACCTGTTATTTGTCTGTGTGGTTGCAGACAGCATAGAATTTGCATGTTAGTGCTGGAGATATAGATCAATTTTGTCATCAACCAAAACTGGGCACCGCTTACATTACGAGTGTTTTTTTGCAAACAACCCAAGGGATTTGTTTGTGCTGCAACATTAGAGGCAACCATGCACACCATGAAATGCACCCTGTATTTTGATTAAAATGATTTAACAGGCAGAGCTTCTTTAGCCAACTAGATCCCGCGTGTTGATAAACAAGTTCAAACAGATTTTGTGTCAGCCTGAGAAGCATTTTTTTGCAGCAGCTGCTTTTTACTCAGTTACTGTACTATTGCTGTAATTGAATTCATTCTGAACATGTTGAGAAATATAGACTGCCAGTTCAGTTTAGTCCTGGCACTGAGAACAGGCCTTAACATGATCCACCACTGTTCCAAATGCCATGAACAAAACTAATAGATAAGCTGAATGTTGTTGATTGCACTGCATATTGCTCTATCAGCACACTGTGAGTCCGTCATCGATACAGACCACTCCCCCCCCCTTGCGAGCGCCGGGGCCTAATACGCCCTAGAAACATTGTAGATTTCGTCGTTATAGAAATTATTAGTGTGTTCGTGTACTATATCACTTGCTTCTTTTTGCTTTTTGTAACTTGCTTCCTTTTTTTGCTAATATTTTTTTGTTTACTTTTGTTTTATTTTTTCCTTTGAGAATAGGCCCACTCTGTTTCCAAGCTGGATGTCATAAGAGGCAACTAAACCCGGGTTATAATTTGTCTCGGTTTATTTTATGCTGTTGTATTTATGTGTTTGAGGATTTGTATTTCGTCGTATTAGTCTCTGAAGATTTATTTTTGTGTTAGCCTAGGTTTATTAATTGTTTGTGTATTTTTTTCACCTGTTATTGTTTTTGCATTTCTCAGTACTAGCATAGAGATTTGCTAGGAAGAGCATCTCTAATATCATCTATTTAGTGTTGAGTGGGATATTAAACCTTAATTCAGTCAGTTAATCATCAATACAGACCATCATGGTGGACAGACAGCAGAGAGACGTCAGAGCCAGAAAGTTATCAACCAACTAGAATGTGTCTTTCCCACCTGCACTTGGCACCCCCATTGGGGAGATCATCCAAGATTTTTGGCGTAAGAAAATCACAGCTCTTAGTTATCATATGACTTGTGATTGGCAGATAAACAGACAGATAGTGCCATAGCGTATATTGCACTAGAATGGTGTTACACGGGTTGATACAGAATGTTCTACCCAATACATGTTCTACCAATATTTGGCTGTATTGACAGAAGTGTGGTGCAGCAGCTTGCATAGAGAGTTGAATGTTTAGTTTGTGGCTATGAGGTCACTTAGACCAGTTACTCAGAATCATGCAGTGCGTGAGTGAATGGCGTAACTGACTTGTCGGATTTGTGCCACAGATGGTGACATGGAAGAGAGAGCAAACGTGCTAGTCACGGAAGTGTTTGATACGGAACTGATCGGAGAAGGAGCGCTCAGCACATTCCGACATGCACACGAGCACTTATTGCAGGTCAGATCAACTCTTGCACGGCTTATATTGTACTTATAAAGTTTTATTTATCCCAGAGCATTAGCTGCTGTAGTCAGAAATATTTTTGGGGGAGTGCGTCGACACATTTGTGAGATCATTAGTGATGACTTTTTTAGTCCACATCGCCAGCAGGCAGCGCTAAATGTGGGCTGTTGATACAGATGTCACATGTAGTGTGGCGTTTCTCTCCGTGTGTACTTTCGCAGGATGCCACAAATGCGCTAAGGAACAGTTACACGTTAAATAATAACATCTTCGGTTGTTTCTGAGTGATGTCAGTTGATCTCAGTGCACCAGGAAGACTGTTCCACACACGAGGCCCATAGACGGCAAAACTATGATCACCGTAGTTTGTTTGGGTGCGTTGGACGCACAAAAGACTGGAACTAATGGATCAAATATGACGGCTGGAGCGTGCTGACACTGGTTCACAATGTTCGTTAGTCATATGGGTGACACGGGAGAAAATGGCTGAACTGACTGAGATGCTTTTGGGACAGATTCTCTTGGGCCCAAAGAATCAATAGATTGGGGCACATATCGGCACCCACAGGTGAACACGGTTGAACAGCAATATGTATGCGGTGGCGATGCGGGCTGTCGCTACCGTTACCATAGCAACATGGTACATAATTGCTGCCAAGTCTCAGGGCGAAAGAATGGTGAAGTTATGGCAACAGTATGGTTTGGTCTTGTTTTACACAGTGACCAGTGACCGGTGACGTAGTTACCTACAGCACCGTGTGTAGATTGTCCGTATGTACAAGTCCATTAGCTGTCAGTGTCTGTACATTAATGATGATGCATTTGTTTAATTCTACTGCTTGTTTTGTTAACCTTTTCTGTTGATGATTTCAAGCACTGTGGCACCGTCTTTTGTTACCTGTGGCACCTTGATAAACCAGTGATTGACGAGATAGTTTGTGCCACGAGACGTCTGTGACGCGTCGTGTCTGTTGCAGTCGGAGAGTGTGGTGATACCGTCGGCTGCAACGGTCTATGCTCAGGTAGTGACGTCATTATTCTTTCGTCGATGTAATACATTCGAGCCGTTGCGTCTGCCGAATGGAAAATGTATCGTGCCGCCAGGAGACGTAGCCAGGTGTTCTGGGGCGGCTGCAGTTCATGACCTACAGTTGGGTCAGGTCACCTGGGATATGTTTACTCCACTGACTCCACCGGTCCCAGTCTTTCAGTATGTAACTCTTTTTGCTTGTTATATGCCGTATGAACGAGGCTTCTCTGTAGGGATGTTAAACTCGGTTTGTTTAAATATTCGAAGCTGCGATCGTACAATTTGAAACTTGACTCGGTATTTGTATAGCCATGACCCGCGGCCGACCACCCAGTCCCACATTCACACGGTCGACTTGGTTTGGCCACTGAACTGATTATGCAGTGATCTGACTGATTGGCTCCTGCCTTTACCCATGCCCATGAGAGGAGAGTCTATGACAACAGTTCCAGGAAGTTTAATAGTTGTAAAATTTCCTTACAGCGCCAGTTACACCACTGACACCACACCGACGTATCTTTGGCTGAGTAAAGGGATACCATTGCCAGGCTGCCATGAAGCGAGCGATATGAAACAGACCGCGTGTTTACAGTGCATCAACACATAGTGTGTGACAGTGTGAGATGGACTTCCCATTGCCTCCTTGCATGTCTTCGTCCGGCCATTAATGTGAACACCGACTATTGTTTGTCACCATCAACAGCTTCCCAATGAACGAATGCCAGGTAAAGGACTGTGTGTGAAGCGAATGTCAAGTTCCGTGAATCAAGTTTCAAGTTGGTGAAAATTATTTGAGTCAAGTACCGAGTTGAATACTGAAGCTTAGAATATTCAAACTCCGTTTTAACATCACTGCTTCTGTAGTCGCTGTCAATGACAAATATTCAGCTGTTTTGTTGGTCATTTCCGGGTTAATACTATGACGAAAGTCTTCAACATAATCTTTGGAAATTTCAGAAGCCATATTCTAGTAAGCACTATTATCAGAGCATTCAACGAGAAATTGTGGTCGATTGAAGAATTTTTAGCGCGAGATGTAATATATACATCTCACGCTTATGTTACGATGTCAGTGTCCGTCTGTCTGTGACGGAAGTGCATTGGCGTAAAATAGCTAATTTAGGTTTCAAATTCAGATCCCAATTTACCATGCATTGCGGTCGTCGTGCATGCGGGCGCGAGGGAAGGGATCATCGCCGGGAAGAGTGGAGGGATCATCTCGCGCTATGCTAGCCATTGCTAGGCCCTCTTGTTAATTGTCCAGTGGCCTTGACTAGACTGCAAGCAGTTTATTAGTCACCAATGATGGTGTACAGTACAAATGCTTTTATCATCATCATCATCATCATTATTATCACTTGGTATTTGTTTGTTAGCCATATATAAACAGCAACATGACTGAAGCCATTGTGGACCATTCATCGGCATGGTCTGTAGGTGGCTGCTAATGATGTGGATCATTGTCATTTACCGCACGAGCACGGATTAGTTATTGTAATGCAAACATCCACTTCAATCAATCAGTCAATCATGCACGATGCACAGTAGACTTGGCGTTTCAATCAATCAATCGATCAATTTATTTTGTCACACACAAACACAGCAGTAATAGCAAATAACATTTAGATTATGTGTGACGGGTAGTAACTACCCAAGGAGCTTATGCTCTGCATAAATGGGCTACCCATGTACAGTGAAATTAAACATATATATTGCAATACAGAGATTAGGCCTACAGTGGCATAGGCATCTTATATATTTTATGCATTGTCTAATTCCACTGTTTACATTTACGTTTGTTACATGTTGCATTAAATGTCAATTATCTTGGCAGATGGCTCGTAAGTGCACACGATGGCCTGTGTGATTATGCAAATAGCAGTATTGTACTTGAACAGCAGCTGATACTGCCAAGTTGGTCGAATGTTAAGCATATGAACTCGTGCTTTGATGTGAATTGTCACAGTTGAAGTCACTTTTATCCATTTGTAACGGTCATGTAACTTGTATTAAGTCTGAAGTGTTGTTGAATAATGTAATTCTAATTTCTTAGTGGCGATTTTTTTATTTTTTAATCGGATACATTGATATTAAAATCGTTATTATTCTACTTACTTATTAGCATAGACCTGAGTATGATTGCGTGAGTGTTAATGTTGTTGTTTTTCTGTTGCTCAGGTTTGATTTCTCCGGCAAAACGCCGTTGATGTTACGTCGGCATGTGGAAAACACGGTTGAGTCCGTTGCGGATGGACGTTGTGATGCGGTGTTGATGTGGTGGGAGCTGGAGATGATGGAGAGCACACAGCTGATGTTGAGCACCGCTCCGTACTGGGCTCATCCGACGCCTGACAGTATTCAGGTAAACACCAAGCATGGAACTCAACCCATACCAACAGGCCTCTTATTGCTGTGTCTTACAAAGCGATGCAGTCTAATAATCCTCATCGTTTTCATGATCGAGAAAACTTGTAGGGATATTGCAGGGGCTCAGCGGTGCCGTACAACTGAAATGAAAAATCCCACATGATAAAAAAGTTAAAGACAAGGAGAAAATCTTTTTAAAAACATACCAAAACTTAAACTGGCGAGTGTGTCGGATCACGTCGCATGTCACGTTGTCTGGAAGCAGTCGTCGTGTGTTGTGTGTTTGTGTGCACAGTGGCGTGATCACTGGATGCAGGCGGTTTACTACCCGGCTAGTCACGTCAGCGTCTCCATCAGTCAGCAATTTAGTCTTCACAGTTTCCACGACGAGTACAGCCTCTGGTTCGACGTCAGCTGCCGCAACAGGTCTCTAACTCCACTTACACATCTATCATCTAGCGGCGCTATGATCTGCTGTCTTACCAGGCCGTCAATCACGTTAATCTGGCTGGTCACAACGCATTGGAAACATCTGGAGCGAGATTTATACAGTACTCGTGCTGATCCTGACGTAAATGTTTGTATTATCAAGTATTATTAAATCTTCATTATTTTTCTTAGACATTAACAATCTTTATAAAAATTTAAATAATGAAAAATAACATTAAAATAATTACAGTAAAATAAATAACATTTCATTATTACATACAGTCCTCGTGCTGATCCTGTGACCGACATCAAAGCGCCGTATGACAGGTCTTCGAATGGTTGTTGACCTTTTCTTTGTCAGCAAGTAGTGACTGCAATGATTATTCTGCAGCAATGATACAGCTGAATACATTTTGTTTTTGAATGTTTTGCACTCTTTGTTACCTTAATTACTTTACCTTGTCTTTGTACTATGTAGTTGACAGTTGTGCTTGACCTGCAGCAGATGGATGACCACTGTTGTGGGTAAGCCGTTCGCTACATTTTAGTCAGCCAGGCCAGTTGAGCCTTTTATCCTTTTGGGGTCAATAAATAAGTAGTAATCTGGAATTGGATGTACGCTACCATGTACGGGTTGCGCACTGGCGCCATCTGGTGAAAGCTACAAAGGTAGTTGCAGGCTTGGCAGAAAGTAATGGCAGCCTACCGCTGGATCTATGATTCACTACACGTCACCTGCGGGCTGACTGCCTGTATGCTGGGATCAGCTCCGGGCCCAACACTCGTGAACGAGTATGGGAAAACTTTACCTTTTTCACCAGCTGATAGGAGTCCCACTTCCCCATGGTTTCAACTGCCCTTCCCTTCCATGTTTTGTGTTCCCACCGTTATTGCCCCCTCATTGTCTTACATGCCTTCCCCGACTCCATCTTCAAATTTTTTTGCTTTATTTCTCCTTACTCTCTCGCCATATTTTGTTCTATTTTGTGTGGAAATTCGCACCAAATTAAAACTCCTTTATTTTAATTGGCATGGAATAGCTGATTCTTCCTTGTTTTTCTGGTGCCACTTGTTCTGGATGAGAACCTCGGGGTATTAGTAGTCTTACGGATTTCAGAAGAGCATCCAGTAGTTATTGTTCTTAATGATAGTTTCTGTTACTAATGTGAGTTGTGTGTGACACAGTGCCGACGTGGTGAGTGCTAGTCCGGCGTGCGTGTGTGGCGCTCATTTGGCGTGCTGTCGTACACGCATCGGCATGATGAACGATCCAACGAGGAACAATGCTTACATTGCTGCACTGTCATCGGTCAGTTTCGTATCGTCAGTGTCATCATTTGGTTTGTCCGGCAATGGAAAGAACATGCTGTGTGCGTGTCAATTCTGTGCTCAATGACAGGCAGTGGCCAGACCAGATTTTGTGTGCTGCAAGATCAGATTCAGTGGTCCGGAGCCAGGTGTGAAGGCCTGCTTTAGTAGTGGTTTCAGTCCCTCGACAGAGGGGCCACATTGGCCGTAAGCGTTCAAGTTTTATGTGTCCACAGTGAACTAAACTGGAGTCAGAAAACTGACATAAAGGGTGTGGTGTCTAAACGCTTTAGTTTATTTGTTGATCATGAAAATATGACACCCAGGGAATGATTATCTGTGATTGATAATAGTGCTTCGGAGTTTTATTCAGTGCTTTCAGAATTTTATTTTGATGACAAGAAGTGTATCGGGCCTGCAAAGAATAAAACCTGCTTCAGGTATCCCAGTACAATATATCCAATTAAGAACTGCTTATATGTTCGAAAACATTTTTTTTGTTCTTTGCATGGTTTCTTGAAAATTAAGAACAGTGTGAACACAAATTTCAGACAATATATCCCATCAGAAAAGTTAGAGTGAGATCTGTAGCTTCTTCAATCATTTATATTTGACCTCCATATATTGGCAACTTTTCTATTGCAGTCATTTTCCTCGATTCACATCAGAACTATTCCGTTCTGTCACAGCTCGCGAGAAAATACTGACATGAGTTTTGCTACACACATTTCACTTAGCCACACATGTCATAGCCGCAATATTTCCTATTGCATGCTCATTACGTTGCCTCTGTGCCATCTGCAGGTACACCACCTCGGTGTGTAACCAAGCCAACTAGCTTATCTCAGTCTTGTATTCCTCCGAGGTCACTAAATCAAGTACTGCTTTAATTGGCTGGGGTAAAGGTAAGGTAAAAGATAAATGTTAATGTTATGATTTTTGCTGTAGCCCTCCTTTTGATGTTATCCTCAGAAGTGCTACCAGTAATAGAAGTAAAGCAGTTTGTGCTAGAAGCAGCCCCCTTAGCTACGCGAGTCTGCATGTCATATAGGATCACGCAGTATTACCTTCCACCCGGCAGAGGCAGTGTCTCTGCGGGAATGTGACTTCTGCCGGGTGGCAGGTAACACTGTATGATCCCATATCGCACACGAGTTCCTGCAGTGGTGATGCATGTTGCGATCTGCTGTACCAGGCGGCGTGCGACAGTGGTGGCGTGCGACAGTAGCGACACCTGGTGAATGGCAATGTAAAACGGCTCGCAGTGGCAAATGGGCCCAACATTTTTCAAATGCTTCTTGTTTTTACATTGCCTGTGCCAGATAGTATTTTAACCAGTACATAAATTACGTTGCACTGTTTAGTATGAAAATGTCCTTTGTTTCACATGTGAAATTTTCATTTGTGTTTTTCATGGAGCTGTGTAAAAAATGTGTGTTATGTGTCAGATGGTAACGGCGAACACCGTCTGTCTGTGTCTGAGTGATGCATGTCTTCTGCCGCTCATTGTAGCTTCGCTCGGTGCTGCTAAGGTAACTGCATCTTCATTCATTCATTCATTCTTTATTAGTAAAACTGACGTACCGCAGTAGAACACAAGATAGTTCCGGATAAACAATACAAACTTAAACTCATCTTTCTTTGCACCGTAGACATTGTTGTTGTTGAGCATACAGGTTCATTTTCACAAGCCTACCAGGACCTAACAGGGCGTGGATGTTAGTTGTTTACGTTTTTATCGCACACCCCCAACATTTTTATGTGGAATAATTTATGTGACCTGGTATACCAGCCGTCTGCCGGAGTCTGACGGCAGCAGCTCGGTAGCTTTCAGTATGCCAGTCACGTGACTACCATGCTTATTTACCGAGCACCTGCCAGCCACGCCCTGTTAGCTCACCGAAAGCACCGTAGTTGTGTAACATTTGATTGTAGGTGTATACGTTGGAGAGTAACGTGTTGTGTCGTCGATTGGTCAACTCGTACGTTGCCGCTAACAACCTACAGTCGAGTGTCGTCGTACTGGACAAGGCGGCCTCCGAGCTGACTGCCTTCGACATCGACTACAACCAGGTACTCAGTGTCAATAAGCGGATTGCACGTCTCGTAGCATGCCTTGCATGCTGGGCTGGGTCAAAGGTCACGGACTTTCAGTCGCTACCGGGTGCCGACACCGTGGCCTACTCATAGACGTAACACTGCTGGTTACCATGGTTACTAGGCTTGCAGGGTGACTTTAGACCAACCCTCTCCAATGTGCATTTAGCTTATTACATCTCACTGCTGACAGTTTAAGATGCAGTTACCTTTGCGGTGGCTGCCGCACGGGCATGGAATGTCTTATCGCAACTCGTCCGGAACGCGCCTTCTCTTCCTGTTTTCCGCCGAGAATTGAAGACCATTCTGTTCCGGTCGTTGTTCCCTGATGTGATCTGACAATGAACTGTGCTTTATCTACACACCCGTTCAGTTCGGTTGACTGGCGATTTGACCTTCGTTTGTGAAACTGGCCGTTAATGTTTGTTCAAACCAGTATGTTGAAATTCCTGTTGCTGTCATGGAAATATGGTTTGTTCACTTTCACCAGGTAGTGCCACTTTCTGCTATAAATTTGATTAATACAGTAGGTGTGCACAGAGGGAACGTTGGTGAAGTTTGCCAGAATCGTGAAAATTGGTTCAGACATTTGAAGATGTGGGCAGTCAAACGCAGTAGCCTCGTTTATAGTACCGTGCTGTATTACGTTTCATCGTCCGTGAAATGCAAGCCACGAAATGCCGATGTAGATAACACTGCTCGTCGGTGAACCGTTCTTCATCAGCAGTGCACTTCCTTGGCACAACCTTCACTTCCTCTATGCACGGACGCAACTCCGCGAGCTGCTTGCCAACGATTGCTGCATCGTCCCGGCTACCGTGTCAGTCAAAGCTGTCGCCGTCGAGTTTGAACATCTCTATAAGATCCGGTCGGCTGTCGGCAACTGCGAGGGTTTCAACCTGAATGCTTTTGACAAACTCATCGAGGTACGACAGATGTTCAAAAAGTTTGTATTCTGACATAGACGGACATTATAAATTTCGTTGATATTGAGGCACTGGTTAGTAACATCTGTCACTGTAGTATTGCACGACTTACTGCTTGGCATTAATTATTTGCCCAATTTTGATGCGATAGGATATGATAATGATAAATTTATAGTGTGCTGAAAAGCTGAGAGCGTTAGCTTAATAACATAACACAACATATTGACAGAATGCAAGTAAACAGTTGAAATAGTGGAATGAAAATAGGTGTCAATATGAGTCTTTAAACAACATACGAATAATACAAGAGGCTCTGCTATCGCAGAGGGACCACGCGACGCGCTTGTCAGTAGAAATTCTGCAACTACAAAATATCGCTATCGTGTGGCATTATTTGTGTGATCCTACGTTTAGCCGTTTTTACACAATAACGAAGTGTGACAGACACACCCACACAGACAGACGGACGGACAGATACACGACGACGGCATGTACT
>Ga0209366_1000349_pt1 | contig 10799 bp, 7 predicted proteins | sample WorMetmaBAHAMAS2_FD_187391 | JGI IMG/M metagenome (GOLD analysis project Ga0209366, IMG submission 187391) | Marine gutless worms symbiont microbial communities from Max Planck institute for Marine Microbiology, Germany - Inanidrilus... | ecosystem: Host-associated > Annelida > Digestive system >...
AAACAAAGAGGTACCTGAGTTCATAACTTTTTCATTGGGTTTGTGTCATGGGAATCTGGATTCTAGACGAGAACGTTACCCCTGGAGCTCGCTATCCCGCTATCCTCCTTCAAAAGTTCAAAATGAGTGAGGCAACAAAAGAATAAGATCCAGACGAAGTTCAAGCTCTGTACGTGAAGGTAATTCTATATCGGTCTTATTGGGAAGGATTTGTGAAAAGTTAGTTTCAGCAAGGAGTGACTAATAGAGGCTAGGAGTGTATTGGAAGTAGTTAACTGACAGAATCAAACAGGGATGGGGCCGAAAGAATGCGACGAACTTTCTTCCGGAGAGATTATGCACGCTGGTAGGATCGATCGAAAGACACCGACATGCCGCATCAAGGATGGGCTAACTTGCGAACAAAAATCGAAAATTACGGCAAGACGGAAGGTCCATGGTTTTGGTAGCCACGGGAAGGTTGCGTAAAGCAGAGATGTGAAGTACGACACGCCCTCATTCGTTAATTGTGATACGAGCGTGAACCATATTCTGTCCCCTAGAGCGTGAACACATCGTGATTCGTGACGTTGTAGAACTTGGCAACGTGCCAAAGGCTGATGCAATCCGTTGACACGTTACTCAGTATGTTACAGCGTATAAAATAGGTCCTAGACAACGGACAAAAGAACAGTTGTTCTATTCATACATGTTTATCACATAAACTAACAGAAAGCGCATAGTGTATATGTATACCGTCGGTGGAAATATTACACTTTAAACGAAGCAGTTACGAATAATCTTATTGCAACTAGGTCATTGACGTCCGTGTATCCTTCCGTTTATTTACCTAACGTCATTTCTATCTCTGAAGCTCAACGAAGAAAATGGCGTGAAAGTATTATATTCTCGAGAGGCGATTTCGCTGCGGAAATGGAGCTATAGTTTACATTTGTTTGCACTCAGTGCGGAGCACATAAATGCTTTGCACCATGGCGTAAGTATTTGACATAAATTTGTCTTATACAGTCCATTGTTGAATCCGTGTATAAGCTGTGGGTATGCGGGCGTAGTAGCGGATAGGCTACCAGCCAACTCGTTACACGGTTAAGTCGGTCGTCGCATGGTCATCGCGTCACACGGTTAACTCGTCACCGGTCAACTCGTTACAAGTGAGACGGGTAGTGCGCCCCAGAAACAGTGCTCAACATGGACGCTGTAACGGGTCTCCCTAAAAGCCGAATGTAACTAAGTGTAAATAATTACCACAAGCAAGCAGACGAGACAAACACATATGGAGGGACACTGAAAATAATGTACAAAGAATGTACTAACATTTGCTGAACTGTAAAATAGACAAACTTAAGAAAATAATAAAGTAATTGAGTCGACGTAACATAAACGTTGGTCTAATCATTATGTTCTTTTCAATTTTCATGCCGACATTACTGGAATTGCAGGTCTACCAATTTGTATGTGATTTTATATTATTCATGATGCGGGCAAGAGGACTACCTGCACCCATTAGAACTCATTGTATTTGATTCGATTGGACGTCAGCATCAATGGCATTCAGCAGCAGCAGCAGACAAGTCTGTGCCATCATGATGCCACTAGGGTGAGACCGATACTGGTATTGGGTACTCGGCATCGGCCGGTATTGGTTTGGTATCGGTATTGGAAATAATGCTTCGATACCAGCACCGATACCGCACACACGTCATGTCTGTGTAACAAAAACAATCGTCCTCTGTTTCAACGACGCACATCAAAGTCACTGCCGCAGCACGGCCGCAGCTATAATATGTGACTTTGATGTGTGCCGTTGTTTGTACACAAGCAAACAAGGGAAGAGGGACGGGGACAGTATCGACCGCCTGCAGCGTGGTGAGCTGACTGGCACTCTCCTTGTCTGGTTGACGCGAATTTGATACCTACCTGCTTTTTGATGTACGTGTGTGTCATAATGAGTATGAATGAACATTCAATGATAAATGTTAATGATTGGTATATGTGAACATTACAAACAATTACACACTGTTCTATGCTTTCGGTGTCGGCTTCAAACAATCACATTCGTCTACCGTTGTCATTTAGTAACTACTGGTATCGGTATCGATACTTGGTATCGGCATCGAAGCAAACAGAAAGTATCGGTATCGGAAGTATCGGTAAATTGTGGTATCGGTTTCACCCTAGATGCCACGTCGGCTTTAGGCGACTTTATGATGTCTGCCTCATATCACCATGCAGTGGCGTAGTCCTTGTGTCACGTGGCGGCCACTCATGTTTCTGTCATTTATGTTTATGTGACCGAGGCAAGAACAAACACACTGCCGTTACAATGTACGGTCAACTCGTCACAACTCTGCCGAACATGCAAGTCAACTCGTCACACGATTATAGACTGTGACGAGGTGACTGGTACCTAGCGGGTAAATCCAAGTGTGTGTAATTAAACACAGTACCAAAGCTAACTAACGATATGTTGCCTACTGCCTACACAGCCTGTTCTTATGTCACATTTTATAGGTTATAGGTTTTATGACGCTGTGCATATTGAATTTTGACATTAAGTTGCCAGTCAGCTCGTCACAGCGTATAATTGTATAACGCGTTGACCGTTACGTTAAAGTTGTGACGAGTTGACCGTACTTTGTCACGACAGTCTGCTTGTTCTTTCCGTGGTCACATAGATTTTAAACTTAACAAAATAATCACTTATCGACCTGCATATCCAATAACCATGTCAGTTCACTAGTGGCTACAGTTTTAACTGTTTGTCTATTTTACAGTTCAGCGAATGCTAGTCCCTTCTTAGTCCATTATTATAAGTTCCCGCCCTGCCCTCCAGTCCATATGTCGTCATCTCTTGTCTGCTCACTTATGGCAATTAATTATGCTGTACATGTTGAGCACCGATCTGCGGTGCACTACCTGTCTCGTGGTACCATGAAAACTAGACAACTACCCACAAGTGATATTATTACAATGCATTTAATATCTGTGCTGCTTAGCTTATTCACTTGTTTTGCAGCATTGTAATGGTATTCCATAACTATATTCCAATTTGCCCTAATGATACAAATAAATGAATGAATTAATAATTACTCAGATATGCAGCATACATGTTGTGTTGAATGTGTTGTGTTTGCAGCATCTACAGTAGCAAGATGGTGTACTTTACTTACCGTTCTTTGTTGATCCAAGAACATTTGTCACAATCCAGCACATATGATGGATTCGTTTATGGAAGTGGAAGACTGGTCGGTGGCATGCAGTTGGCCGCCTGTGGGCGACCAATGGCAGTACAGTGTTGACCAGTTCTTTGAGCCACTTCATTTCCTTGATAACAAGTCCGATGAGGCGGAGTATCAGCCGTTTAATGATGACGTCACTGTACGACAAAAGCAAAACTTCAGCGCCGTGTGGTCCACTGGTAGTTCATGTATGTGTGTGTGACTTGCCAACTCTTTAGCTCAGCTTCAGTTTTTACTCAATTTGGTAAATCTTGAAATTTGCATGAATTGTGCACAGCCGTACTTTTAGTACTGTATATAAGGTAAAAGGTACCTTTTTTATTTACAGTAATTATCAAAGTAATTTTTGATATTATGTGAATACACTGCATTGTGATTATAACTACCAGTACTGTTTTGACATGTATTGCTGCTGTTTCTAAATGCCTTTCTTTTGGTTCAAGCAACCTAATTTAGTTCTTTAAAGTCAAAAGTTTGCTGCCGCAGAGTTAGAACTGTAAGTTTACAGCAGAGTGAAAATACGTAACAGAAATATTATTCTCATAATTACTGTATCTTTCAGTGTGTATTCCCAGTGAACCACTAGGCTACAAATTATTGGGCTAGATTTCCATCTGCAAATTGTGGTTGTCCCTTTCTGCTAGGATGAACTTTGTTTAGTCTTAACAGTAGTTTCACATTATTTGCATTTCTTTGTGACGGAACATTTCTGTTTGTTGTTGTCAACATGTTTGCAGAACTGAGTGCTATTATTTGTAGTACTTCATGAATCACTGTTGATAACTATAACCATTGTTTTATTTGTTATAGTTTTGGAAGAAGCAGTTGAAACGAATGTTGCTTTGGCTTCCAGTTACCTGATATCAGCTCCTGCTAAACATGGCACAAGATCACAGGAAGTTCATCTGTCACCATTGGAAGAGCTTCCTAGCTCTCCGGAATCATTCCGTCTCATCAGCAACTCGGAGTTGTGTGCTGAAACTGACAGTAATGTTCAATGGCAGCAGCAGTTGGGTCTCGCCAGTGAAGTATCTAATCAGTCTGTGGTAGCTTCAAGTTTCTCTGTCAGCAGTGGTGCGGAGTTGCTAGATGTTGCAACTGTTTACAGAACTGAACTATCGGTGGAAGACATGTTGTTGGATTTGGATGAAGTACTAAGTGACGTCATCATGAATCCGCTGAAACTTGCCGACATAGGACTTGATCTTCCTCCTGTCTCTGCAGATGATGTAGAATCTCTCTTGTCATCTCCTTCTGTTGTGACTGCCGGTACGTCATCCCCACCTGCTACAGTGAGCAGTAGTTTTCCAGGTTATCATGAGCAATTCCACGCAGCAAATCCATTAATATTGGACATGGAAACTGCTATTGAAAGTAACAGACAAGTTTACCGTGAGAAATTGCAAGCTCTAAGCCCTGAGAGGTCAGATACAGAACTTTACTCAGTCAGTGCCGCTTGTTCGCCGGTGTATGAGGAGCAAGTTCAAGTTCCGTCACCCGCGTCCTCGCAGTCTTCCATCTCGACAGTGTCCTGCGACAGGAAACAGCGCAAGAAACAGCAGAACAAGACCGCGGCACAGAAGTACCGCCAGAAGAAGCGTGGCGAACAGGGTATAGCCATGACGGAATATGAGCAGTTGGAGCACAGGAACATAGAACTGCGTACCCGAGTTGAGGAGATGACCAGAGAAGTCGATTATCTGAAGGGACTTATTGAAGAAATTTGTGCTTAAAATTCCCCAAACTGGCATGTCTCTCGAGTCTGCGTCTTGTGATCCACTGTCGTCACTGTGTATAAGAGTAGTGTGTAGCTGTAGTGTAGTTAAGCATTGTCCTATTCATGAACTAACTCGTTCTCAATTGCAGCGACGTAAACCAAGTGGTGTGGCAGTTTGTGTGCTGCAGTACATGACAACTCTATAAGTCGAAGTTGCATATTATTATCATTGTCTATTGATTACGCGCAAGGCAGCACTAGTGAAGTCTAAAACTGAGCTTTTCCTGGATGTCGCGGTGTGTGATAGGGCAATACAGGAATTAGAAAATTATCGGCATGGTGCCATGTGATGGCTATTATTGAGTAGTTATTGCTATGGTACAGTCAGGAGTCCAGGCTTCACCAGAAGTTTAGCCAACCACATGTATTAGATGCAGTTTTTTTTCAATGTATATCAAACTAACAAAGCATACTGCCACGAGTAGTCTAGCTATTAACCATTTATTTTTTGTATACACTGCATGTTGGGCTGTTTTGGTTTTCACTGTAAACTTTGGTTTCCGCGCAGAACCATTGTCAGCAGAAGCATTTTTGTACTTGGTTTATGTTTTCCGATTATTGTCAAGACCCATGTCATGACACTGAAGTCTAGTGTTGATTTGAGCTGAAAATTGAACAGCGACAGTCAAAGATATGGTGACAGCAGAAGTGTAATACTGTAGCCTCATTTATGTTGGTGAATGTATCATGCCGTATATCATTGAAGCATGTAATTAATTATACATGTATGTTTATGTAATGCTGTAGTAATCATTATCATGGTGTGTGGCTTGTTGTAAAATTCAACATAACCATTGCTAGGAAAGTAAACACTCTATTCTGTTGAAATTATGCACTGTCACAGAGGTTTATACAGTTCATATTATCATCAAAAGCTATACTTCGTGAAGTTGGTGTGATGATTTGAAATACACTACCATTGCCTTTAATGTATGAGTACCACAAGGAAATGACTGATCTGTGAAACACCTTGACACACAGCCAGCCATGGGACTGTGCCCTTAAGTAGGCTTCTCACTCAGGTCAGGAGCAATACATGTACCTGGTATGAGATGGGATATGAGAAACAGAGGCAAGGATTTTTTAGTGTTCAGGTTCTACACTAAAACGGCAGTTGTAAACGTATTTGTGCAGTTCTAAAGGTAGTTTGTGATGTTTCTTCGGCTTCAGGAGTCTCTAGGCTCCGCCCCCAGATCCCCGTTATACGCTAGTGCTCACCATAGGTACAAACATGAGCAGTTATAAATCGATCTTTAAAAAGCCCTGAGTGAAGGAGAAACAGAACATAGCATGATAGCAGACCGGTGGGTGATGTAGGACTGACACCGTAGTGGTACAGGATTTTTTACATGCCGTCTTATACCATGCAGGGCCAATTCAAGTGGTCTGCCCACCCAAATGAAATTTTTAGCACGAGATGTAATATATACATCTCGCGATTATGCTATGATGTCAGTGTCCATCTGTCTGTCCGTGATGGAAGTGCATTGCCGCATTATAGCTAATTTAGGTTTCAAATTCCGATCCAAATTTACTGCGTGCGGTGCTTGCCGGAAAGAGGGAATAGGTCATCTCGCACTATGTTAGCCACTGCTAGGCCTTCTTGTTGATGACTAATGACATTTGGACGAAATGGTGTGATTAATAAATTCTTCAAGTGACTGGCTCCCCTTCAGAGACCCTGGTCATACCTCTGCCCACACAGTGGAGATGCTAGACTGCCCGTGGTACCATGTTCACATATCTGATGTCCTTTATACTTGCTTTACTATGAAACAGTTAATGTTTCACTTCCTTCATTAGTAGCGTAACTCAAAACATAGGTGGTTTTGAACCAACATCTGATTAAATTTTGAGAAATGATTCGGCGCATACTCTGGACATTAGATGGGCACACTGCAACTGCTGGGCATTGAGAAGTATGGATTCGACTGTTCAGGTTTGCAATTGTGCTGGTACAGTGGAAGCAATACTAACCTTGTTCTCTCTGCACACATACTGTACTGCTCGCACTGTCAGTGCCATTTTAGTATGATTGTGGGAAGAGGTATGCATTCTATTGACTGCTGTCCATTTGTCAGTTTCTCATTATCAGTTAACCTCACAGAAGAATTTTACCTATCTGTGTGCACAGACTCCCTTGTATATATATGCTGACTGCACTAATGCAGTACATACAGCACTAGGCACAGAGTGATGTAAGACTAAGACAGTCATCAAACCTTTACCAGAAACTGAGGTACAGTGAGTCAGACAGGTACAGTCTGGAATTTTTATCAAGGGGGATCAAAAACCTACTCAATTCACAGTGCCCCGCTTGTCATAAGCCTAGTACTTGCCAGTAGTTTAACTACAAATTTGCGGCCCCCTGCGAAGGCTGCAAAACATGGTCATAGGCCCCCCTCCCAGCAGTTGTACTTCACAAGTTTATACGAATCGAATGTTTATGGGTAGTCCTGTTACGTTAACAGCTAACCACATTTGTTGCATAATACGAATATAATCATTATCATACGTGGGCGCATAGTTAATCAGTGATGCTGACCGTAGGCCTAATTAGTAATCATTATATCACAATTTGGGGGGTTGGCAATAAGCGCCTCCAGACCCTTGCGGGCCTCGTGCGTTGCAGGGACTGTTGTTACTCCACTGGTACTTGCCCTACATTGCTGTGTGCTACAATACATATTTGACTGACTATGCACTACAGTCATTTTAGTGCATAGAAAAAGCACCGCTAAAACCACACTCGACTCGACTCGTATTACCAGTATCACAGATGAAGGCATCTTGTAATCTGTCAACAATATTACTTTGCAAAGTTAAAACAGTGAGCAGCCTGTAACGTTCCACAGTTTAACGGAGCCGTCATCACTGCATGAAGCTAATAAACCAGCCACGCATGGGTTCCATCTCAGTCCATTCACCTCAAATGTGTCGGCTTTGGCGGCCACTTTAAATGACGGTTGGTCCTCATCACCAGACGACTTGTCCTCCGCAAATATCTGTATGCAGTCATCTCCACCAGCTGAAGCAATCAGCCCAGTTAATTGACACCTGATAACACAAAGACGATAGGTACAGGAACATGGAACCATGGCGAAAGTTGTACATCAATGTTAACATCAGTATAGTGACTAACCCAGGACTAACACACACAGCCATGAATCTTTGACGACAAAGGTCATAATTTAGGGGATCTGGGGAATGTATTTTTGCAGCAACAACCAAGAAACCACTGCAGTTGGAACGGATAGAATAATTCATGACATCATAACTTTATTATAACATCTGTGAAAATATCACGGTCTCAACAAATGGGTGACAAATGCGGGTAAGATATAGGTTAAACGATGCAACTTTTTGACTGACTCCAGAGGGGCAACCAGGAATGTTGTCCCGGTTAGTCTGAAAGAACCAGGACAGACATCAGGGTTTACTGCCAGTAACTTTCATGCAAGCTGTTTACTTAGGTAATTGCCTTATGCACAAATGGCCATTGCCATTGTCCTATGGATGTGCGATGTCTGTCTCACCTGGTGAAAGCAATGAATTAGTCACAACATCTAAGTCTACAAATGAGAGGTTATTCTCTGGACTGAAATAATGTTCCATGAGCAACTGAAGGCTGAACAATATTTTGTCTTATTTACTTTTGTGAGCTGTCACAATGGGCAACATACAGACTTCATATCTTGCCTGTCTAATGTCTATGGACTCTATGGGATGACAAATCATCTCAGAATGGCTAAAGCTAGACCTCAAATTTTGTACAGATGACTGGCCATGTGATGTATTAGTGGTTGGATTACAAACTGTCCTTATAGTGGGCGTGGCTATGATCACGTGACGTCTTTAAATTTTGGAAAATAACTGATTATAGTTCGGAAACAGTGCAAGATAGACATAGTTACAATGCACGATTAATAGGAAATAATGTATGGCATTTTGAATGGCAATAAGCCTGAGTTTCGAGGTCACTTTTGCTGTTTGAAACTTTTGTGAGCTCTGTGTATAGTGTGATGGTTGATTCGGCCAGAGACAGCAACATGCGGTGTTAGCTGATATACTTGTACATGTTTTGATACAACTCCTAGGATATGCTGCCTTATTAAGAAGTAGATAAAGTAAAATTTTAGTTATTTGGATTATTTTAGTTACAATTATTGTTACTAAAATATCACTGATGGGGAGCCCCGAAAATGGGGCTTATGACCCTCACATTCATACTTGGCCAAGATTTTTGTATGATGCATCTACTCACCAAGTTTCATCATCCTATATTTAATTGGTCAGAAAGTTATTGTGTAGACAAAGAAACGGATTTTTTAAAAATCAACCTATTTCCGCTATGCTATGCCGGTGGAGAATAATTAAGGGACACTGCTTTGGATATGATTACCTTCAATAGAAACAATCTTAATGCTGTTCAAGATATCTGAGTGATAACAGTATTTGACCAGTTATCAGCGTTGACAAAAAAGTCCAGCTGAGTCCAATATAATTACTGCAAATCCATAAAATATGTTAAAGGCTGTTACATACTGACCACCGAACGTCATATATAGGTCGAGTGTGATAACCAGAGATCGTCGAAATGCATTTCCATGAAGGATTCTTGCCTTTGGTTAGTACACCTATTCCACCATCAGCCACAATTACAATGACATGTTGCAGTTGATTTAAACACTGTTCTTGAATGGCAGGCATCTGTTACTGATACAAATGAATAGAGTTTGTAGTTTCTCCATCACAGTATTTGCTATCTACAAAATGTACTGCAATGGTAAACATGTTTTAATTGCCACTTTCTAAGGTGAATAAAAGACAGATGACACCTTGATTTTCATACTCTGCTTGTACTGAGCTTAAACATCCTTTCTGGACTCCGACCACAACTTCTTACATCCTATCCGACACCATCCAAGTGTGTCTTCCGTGCTTGCTTCTCTGTCTAATTCCATCCACATGTATCATTATTCATTGGTGACCACTGACCACTACTGTAAATAGCATCATTTCTCAGATAATTACCTGAGTGGGATGGACAATGTACTACAATGTATTTGACTTTAACTTCGCACTTGACACAAAAATACTAGTAGATCATCTTATAGACATTATTTCATGCCTAACACGAAAGAAAATACATAACAACACATCAAAGCCGATATGCACCAGTAAACCTAAAGATACAGTAACATAGTATAAAGATTAAACAAGACAATAGTGCATAGCATACTCCACACCAGCACCCCTCGTAGGATGTAAAAATCTAGTCTTGGCACCCATGATCATCTAGGACAGGACATACCAACACCACACAATAGAAGTGTTAGGATGTGTACAACACTGCTCAAGGCTGCTGCGGTAGTGTCATACCACCCATGCCATAGTTGATAACGTGACATCATCCACAAAACTGAAAGCACATTCATTCATCAGGGACGGCGGTTGGCCGTTGGCAGTCTTTCGACGTGCCTTTTAGCCTACCGCCAGCGCTGAGGCCTAGACATGGCCCAGTGCGCAATTCCCCTCTAACCCTTGGGCTTGTACTATATGTTTATAGAGCCTAGCTTATCCGGCAGGTTTCTCTAGCAGGGTGCCGATACGTGGTCTTCCTATAAGACCGCTGACCCCTACCATCTGTTATCCACACCGGTGGCTCTCACCACACACCAGCCGCCCCCGATACAGGTGTGATGGCCTGTCACAGTTTAAAGAGGACACAGGCGAACCCTCTGTACCTGCCCAAGAATTTAATCTCATAGCATGCAGAAACC
>Ga0209366_1000350_pt1 | contig 10795 bp, 5 predicted proteins | sample WorMetmaBAHAMAS2_FD_187391 | JGI IMG/M metagenome (GOLD analysis project Ga0209366, IMG submission 187391) | Marine gutless worms symbiont microbial communities from Max Planck institute for Marine Microbiology, Germany - Inanidrilus... | ecosystem: Host-associated > Annelida > Digestive system >...
AATTTATAGAACATAACTAACCAAGACACTGAGGCCTATGTCAGTGTCTTGGTTAGTTATGTTCTATAAATTTTTAAATACAAATCGAACCCTGCCCCCTATGACACCACCGCTGGACTCCTCAGCTTTTTAAAGTTGACCTCAGTCTTAACCTCCTGCATGTGAGTTATGGTAGATCGAACAAAAAGCTCAGCATTTTCCATACCCCACTGGTCTTCCTGAGTAGAATTCGAGATCACGGCATGCAGGTATGGCACGTGTTAACGAGATCACACTTCTAACCGCCACCCACACGTTCATTCACAAGCGGAATAAGCCATGCTGCCTTTACTCCCTACACAGGGCATCACTGGCCTTTGTCATGTGCACATTCCTTATCCTACTGAAAGGAAAAAGTTGCTCGAGTTGTCCTCTGCGTTAACATATCGGTACCAAACTGGTATGCTCGCTGAGACGGTCACCCATGCTAGCACTAATTGGGTCCAGCGTAGAGCAACTCCGTTGATACAGCAAATGCCAAACTGCCATCTGGAGGCCTAGCTTACCAAAGTGATTGTTGTTATGCACTCTAATGGACCTAAGTTTAAAGATGAGATTATACATTAAGACTACAGCTGACAACTGCTAGTAAGTTCAGACATCGAACTTCAGAGTACGACAGATTTATAAATGCCTCCTAAAACACAGCCCACTTTGAGTGGCTTTGCTTAATAGATAAATCACACAATCGACTATCATTTCCTAAGCTTGTCATTTTGCTGCAATATGCAGCTAACTAAACGTGACAACATTTGACTGCAAAATTATCCTGTAGATTTCAACTAGCATGCAAACATGCTGTGGAAATTCAAGCCACAAACAACACTCATAAACATGCGTCATTAATTGGAATGATAAGAAATACTTCACACATAGTATGCGCAATTACAACGAAGTCTCACCACTTTGTTTTACCACCAACAGCAATTACTGTTAATGATGCTGTTATACACTCTTTAATAAAAATAAGCTGCAACTATGACACATTTCACAATTGAATATCCTTTCGATCACGTTAACTGTCAATCATGTCACAAAATCTTTGAAAAAATTATAGCAGTTTCTGAGAGGTAAAATTAAAACATAAAGTCAGCTAGCGACCAACATGTAAAATTGAATATGCAATACTCAAAGTCGAAACCTTCTGATTTGGCATTCATCGAGCCTGGGACGATAAAAATGATGTCGCATCATTTAAAATCACATACAGATAAATATTTAAGCCAGCAGACCGAACTGATTGGCGAAATTAGTCTACATTGTGCAAATTGTGTAAGTGAAAAAATAGCACTGTGCTTCATCAAACCTATATGGAATCTTTGTCTGGAAGTACAGCAGATTTTATCGCACTTATGATGTAGCAACCAAACAGTCCAAATGTTAGCCCAGCCCTAGTCAACTCTATAGCATAGCGTTTGAACCTGTGAAGGACAATGACCATTATCTTCTCGAAAAATGGCATAACTAACTAAAATACTGTACAATAATAGTGTTTCTAACTGTGCATGTATGTATGTGCAAATAGTAGTCACTTTGTGATTAGGTACATGATGCAGCATGAATAAATCAGATGTGTGATTGGAATTTCCAGTACACTCAACATTCATATTGCACACTTAAGCTTTCTGGTAGCAATTAGTTGTGTTAAACATGAACCGGTCATGAACGTAACTGACAACTGATGTGATCAGAAAGATATTATACAATGATAAGATGTTATAGCAGCTTGCATCTTTGCAGCTCTTCTTTCGAATACAATACATAATACTGCATCAAGACTGTAGTGATTGCAATTTTGCTCTCAATATCACAACACTTTTGTTATCTCTCAACCTCTGTGTTGGTTTATTATTTTGTCAGCACAATAGCAGCACCAGGAAAAATTAACATTCTATGCCTCCACTTATGCATCTGCATGTGCACAAGATGGCAACAGTGCGGGTTAGTTATCTGGTGCTGTCACTGCTGCTGCCTATGAGCTCGCTTCATTCATATTAACTAGTCGTCATCCAGCCACTATCATGAACAGAACCTTAATGGCCGTCGCCTTGTCATAAACACAATTTGTTTAGTTTAGTTGAAATGAACGTAGTCTTCTGCTGCAAAAACACTCGTCAACAGAGACCGAATGACGGCAAGTCACACAACACATAAAGATATGCACATAAATGATTCACCTGAAAATGCATTTGTAACATACTGTCATTAAAAAAAAACTAAAAATTTTACAAAGAAATCACAAATGAAATGTTGTCCATTATCATTACATATGAAGAAAATTGGCCAAGAGCAAACAAATCAGATACATTATTATAGGCTCAAAAAGCTTACACTGTAATCACTTTTGGGGGCTGCAAACGGGAAAGGGTTTTTTTGGTTATATCGATCCCAAACCTGAACTGATTTGCAGAAAACTAAGAATATAAAGTCAGAAACAACAGTGGGATCACAAAAACTTGAGGGAAAGGAAATAGCCCAGGGATTCTGCCAAACATTGGAAAAATGTGTTTTGGTTTTGTGTGACCTATGCAACATGGCCTTTTTGCTTACTTATCCTGTATGGATTTCTACCATTTTTGGATCAATAGCCATAAAATGGTGTGTAAAGGCACAAAAAAGTTTCCAAATTTCTGTGCAGGGGGCTTTTCATGCTCATGAATAATACAAAAATATTTGTAACTCTGAGTGGGGTGCTTGTACAAATGGCACAAGTTTGGATGACAGGAATCATTTCAGAGGCGAGCCGACATACCAAGGATGTACTTTATGTACGCAAGTTTTGATGGGGGATGTACTGTTTGGGCACTAAAAAAATTAATTTTTAGATTTGAACCAGTTGGCCAAAAGTGGTCAAGTTAATAGTGCTATATCTCGTCATTATTTGCCAGACAGATAGCAGCGCATGCTCCGTGAGTAAATAATGCAGTGCATTGTCACAGCCATGAAAAGTTGTCTAGTTACTAGTTACAGTGTAACTCTGACCAATATCATGCAATATTTTAAACTATGCTATATGCAATCACGACACTAAAATCCCTCTCTATAAATTAACATCAACGAACAAATTATGCAACAAAATATGAATCAAAAATAAGAAAAGTGTTCCAGTGTAAAACGTAACAAAGCTATAAAAAAACTACTCAGAATGTAACGTACATGATATTAATACAAATTCAATCTACATAATAGTAATGACGGCCAAACAGCCACAAACAAAAATGCTAAAAAACATACTGAGGCAGATGATTAATTCACTGTGTTACAGGATAACATGGAATAGAGAACACATATCAAAAAGACAATGTAATTACCATCATTAAAGATAACAATCTTCATGACATCAAACCAATCAACATCAGTTAGTACAATGCTATGCTATTGCAGTGACTGACAGAGATGTTCAATGGATATCATGGGCTGCAGTGGTCGACATGCCTCACAGCAACAGACGCCAGATTTGAATCTCAGTAAAGGCAGTTATGCTTATCATAACAGCAGCTGTGATGTATAGCCTCAGGCATCAGCCACACACCACACTTCAGTGGACCTAAGTTCACTCACCCTTCCACCCTCCTTGGGACCGTAAAATGAATTATATAAACTGGACCATTAATTGCCTTAATGACATCATAAAATCAACTAGACACCAAATGCATTACTTTCTAGCTCTATGTACTGGACCTACCAGCAAATCTGTAATGGCAAATGTGACTAGAACATACAATATATGTATAAGTACATAATAACATGATACAACTGTCAAATACACACCACATACAGTACATATGTCGCACAGAATGAAGTAGTCGATCACGTGGCAACTGGAATGTGCACAAAAAATCACCACAGCCATAACTAATGAACAGTTAGGCATCTTCATTGAAACGTCTGTTGCATAAGTTACCGTAAATAAAACACCATTTAAAAATGGACAATTACAACTACCTGCCTAATAAGGCTTCATCTGATAAGTGACTGATAGAGACAATCGATGCTTGCTGATAGTGCGATAATGACTCGACACGACACGAACAATAGTAAGTATTGAAGTAAGTAACACACGTCAAACCAGCAAACAGACAGGCAACGCTGCACATCATCAGAGATCTGTGCACAACAGTATGACGTTTTCAATGACGAAACACTCCACACCCAAAAAACATGACACAGATACACACACGGACAAAAGTCTACTGCACGTCGGCACGGAGTCGAACAGTCTACATTCTTGAGATCTACGGACAACAGTTGCTAGACTACTGCATGACTGACAAGAACTGACATCAAGCAACTGCCAGATACTTACTGCTGGCAATATCGGCTGGACTGCCACATCATCAGTCATTTTACTGGTAAAACAACACAGGTAGCACATACAATGTGGTTTAACGACCAATCACCAGGCGAGCTGGAGTCACATGGCTGCCTCCTCATTCCTCATTGGTGCAAAATTTTTGGACTGTTAAACCAAAAAAACGAGCATGTGTATGTGAGTAATTGAGAGAGAAATGAAACGCAAACTGGCAAAGCACAGTAACTAACAGACGCTTCTGTCACACGGCAAAAAATATTTTGCAGAGCGGCAAACTAGATACTTTTGTTACACGACAACTGCGAGAGATTAATGATCAACTGATGCGTGTCACACTAGACGGCATCTCCAGTGCGCTTCTTGACGATCAGATTACGTTTCCATTCTGGCAGAGACTGCAGCCTTTCCATCTCGCTGTCCTGTCGGCGCCGCTCTATCTCGTACGGTGCCTTTCGATACATAAACACATCATCTACATGTAGGCAGTAATGATTTACAATGTACATGTCACCAAGTGTTCATCTCCACATAAACAAACAACTACAACATAGCGAGTTGTATCACCTTGTGATTTTTGCTGTTGTATTTACGGGACATAGACAATGTGGTCCTTATACACCATTTAACACCATTAAGTTTATTTTACTAGGGACACACTGGATGGCATTTTTGGAATCCTGCTGGGACCAGATTTTGACGGATATCAGATGAGATATCCGACTGGAACAGTAATCGGATAGTGTACTGCTATACATTTTCTTACAATTATTGCTGCATAAATGTTTGTAATCATGTCGTGCATATAGCAATATTGTTACTATTCAAATTAATAGTAAAAAAATTGCCAAGCTCTACTAGATTTTATATTTTCATTCATCTTGTTTTATTCAAATTCACTGCAATTTGTCAAGATGGCAACTTAGTTTGGTTATTTTTTTTTCTTTTCTTGTAATCTCTGTACTGTAATAAATGTTTAATTTTGCTCATTGTACATGGGTAGCCTGTTTATGCGGAGCATAAGCTCCTTGGGTACTACCCGTCACACGTAACACAAATGTATTTGACATTTTGATATTACTGTTGAGTTTGTGTGTGACCAATAAACTGATTTGATTTGAAATAAGCAACATATCCGGTTCATTATTAAGCAGCTTGCAGCTGGAGCTGGAGCCAGAACAGGATATCAAAAATGGCTGGATATCCAGCAAACCGGAACTGTACGTCTGGTACATCCTTATATTTTACAATATATTATAATAAGAACAGGATCCAAGTGACCAACGACTGACTCAATATCGAAATGGCCATAACCATCACAGCACAGAAGTCAATGTTATGCAGAACATACTCAAGCAGGAAACAATCTACTATATCTAATAAACTTAAAACCCCACATAATATACAGCTAGTAAAACAGGTTTATGGTCCTATCTATACAGTCTACGTCATCATATGTCATGGGAAATTTAAACTCCAATATGCTAAATGTCATAATAATATCTTTATTTGCAACAAAGTGCTGCGGGAAAATAGGAAAAACAAAACCATGATCTATAACATAAACAAGTAATATGCAGGGTGAAGCATCGATAATTCACCAGTCCCTACCAACCATTTCCTCCTGTTTCTTCTTCTCTTTTTCTAGTATTAAAGCCTTTTTCCACTCGGGAACGTCTCTCCAGCGTTCCTCTTCCTGCTTCCGCGCCAGCAGCTCCCTCTGCAGTCATTCACATGCGCTAATATATCACAGCACACCACGCTGAAACAGCACACATTTCCGTTCTTGCTATCATTCTAATGTCACTTGCTCACTTTTCTTCCATATCAACTGTATGCACAAGTAATGGAAAATAAAAAAGCTGTGTCTTGTTGATCTGAGAGTGAAATATTTCTTGCATAACAAAACAACAAACGTTTCACCTTCATACCAACTGTAGCATCAACACTCATTACTACCATAAATGTACATCAAAAAAGATTTCAACCACAGGCCTTGTGCAGTGCACTCATGTGATAAACATAAAGAAATGTAAAATTAAGTAAAATGCAAGTAAATATATGCAGTTTTTCGACCACAGTAATAATGCATACCACTGCATCTTCCTCTAACTGTTTGTTTTTCTTCTCGATCATGGCCTTCTTCCACAGTGGGCAGCTCGGTGGGATCGGCTGGTAGCCCGGCAACTGAGTCGCATCTACACCGCATCACATCTCCACACAATTACACAGTGTTTCTCTTTACTTAAGATTCCCACGTCTTTTCAGGTATTTATTCTGTTCAAATAACATTCTGCAACTTAATAAAAGCTTGCTGGAAACATATTAACTGCAACTTTTCATTGTAAGTGAATGCAGATTACAACTGATAAAGCATAAAGACTGTTCACTATTAATTCTGAATTAATGGCTTTAAGTGATGTTAATCTATTAGTTAGTAATTCAATTAACCAATTACAATTTTTTGTCAGACTATATTTTAAAATTTTTCAACAAAATTCTTAATGACCAAATTAAGGTACTGCATCCTGGTTGACCAAAAAATCAGGTTTTCCCGACCAATCACTCACTTGATACTGACTACTGCGGAGAACTATGTAAGGAATGGTAAAATTTGTTCATAAGTACTTTTTCGCTTTTTCACATCAAAATAAATTCAGCATACAAAACTTAAGAGAAACGAGAGTGATATGTGATGAGACGTACCAACTGAGAGTCCGGTGGCACTGCCGTGTGGAAAACCGGCTGAATCTCTACTCAGCGGCATCACTGTAGCAACATCATACTCAACATCTAGCAACACGGACAACTTGACTGCTAAACAGCAGGCTCAGCAGTCTCAAAGGATCCACATACAATGCTCCCTGTAATTGCAAAAACTCTTGTTATGTTAATTCTAGGCTATTCACATGACCACTGTCAACATCCCCATCTACAACAGTAACAGCTGTAACATAACTGCACTTTCTGCCACATTTTCCTTTTCTCACATTTTTATCTATTATCCCCATCTCAACATTCAATAATCAATGCAAATCAACTACTGAATCAGGCACCCGGGTACGAATTTCAATAACGGTCTATGTAACTGGATTTTAATTACATAAAATACAGGCACTGAGTGGGACTTTATCGCCAGCAATCAATTAATTTCACCAGACGCCTTTTCTGATGCTGACAACGGCTCATTCAGGTGCAACCTAATCTAATCCAAATAGCCAAGGTTAGACACCACTGCTTTAACTACTTCAGCTTAGTAATGAGTCTGTGAAACATTTACTCTTACATGAACAAGAACTTCAAATCACTGTGCCACACAAATACAAGCCATATAAAAGAATCAGATGTCAAAGAAAACAACTACTATGAAAAACAAACATATAACTAGATATGTGTGGCAAAGCCTAGCATATAGCCTGCTCAGCGTCACAGTGCCGCCCCATAGCCATTAGTAAAGAAATATTTATTTACTAGTTGCCACAGTGCCTAGCAGCCCTGCTCCCTAGATGTTGCATTCCATTTCGTAATGCCAGCATGACGAATAAACGTATGTCGCCAATTTCACCAATCTAGCCTCTAAAATGGCAGTGTCATTTGAGAGATCGCAAAATGAAATACCAGGTTATCAAGCCATTCCATACCAATCCTGAAAATTTAGTGAAGATCAGTCCAGCAGATTCTGAGATGGGAGGCTAGAAGTTGGCCATTAAATAATTTTTTTTGAATAAAGAAAAAAACATTGGTAAAATATATAGTCCTTTTGGTAAGTTTGCTGAGCGGGCTAAATAACTTCATGTATACTACTGTACCACATTACAAATTTTAGTCAAAGATTACCGGAACTAAGAGGTGACAGTAAAGCGTCAGCGATGAATGACGTGTCAAAACTGTTCTCAGAATAACTGAAATCTCCAGCTAAATAAACAGTAAAATGCCAAGCAATCAAAAATTTATTTAAAAAAATTATAATGGTGAGCCAAAGAAATTCTCTACAGTGAGAACATGGTATTTATGTGATTGGGGTGGCTATTTGATTGCTTGGCATTTTAACCAAAAAGCAACCCCAATCACACAAATACCGTGTTCTCCCTGTAAAGAATTCTTTGGCTCACCATTAGAATCAGTTACTTAATTTATCACCATGTGACTGAGACTGACTGTGTAATTTAGTTACATGCACATCAATTAATGGCCATTTCCACGTAAGCCTCAGTTAGCTAATAGCGAGTTCTTCTTTCGTTCTTACTCCACTCGCACAGGAAGTAAAACTGTGCTTACTTACATAACTAGATATGGTAGGAGTATATGTTGCAAAAAAAGATAATGACTGGATGAAGAAATGTATTGAGTATGAAATAGAGGGTTCCAGACCAAGAGGCAGACCAAAAAAGACTTGGAGAGAGATAGTGCGAAAAAAAGACTGTCAAGCATGTAAATTAAAGAGTGAAAATGCTATGGATCATAGCAGATAATGGATGCTGAGAAAGGATGGTTGACAATCATGATATGTGTGAGTGACTAAACGTTTCTTCTGGTACTGTATTACCCGGGTAGTCCGTGATATTAAAGGGCCATAAAACAGTTGTTGTTGTTACATTATTAAATAATACTCTGTCATCTGTCACATGAGACATGATATAAAGACAACAAGGCATTCATAGAAATCAGACTCTGTCCACTTGCACTGGTGAGTTAAGTTTAAGCTTACACCTTACTTGTGTCAACAGAGTCCATTGCTGGAAAACATGATAACATCTATACAAAACCAAAATGTTCGCAATGCTGACCGAGCCACAGCAACATGCATTGAAAATTTTTGGAGAATTTTGTACATGGAACAAACGGACAGACAAACACGCTCATTGCAGCAGCCCATACGGAGGGAGGAGGGCAAGTAATGTGGATCTGACCGTGTTGCTGGTGTCGTGTAGATGATGATGACAAAGATGCAGTCAACACAGCTCCAGCGACTGACTGGTCACCACCATCAGCAGCTGTCGTACTTGTACTAGTCAGATAATGATGATTGCCAGTGACAGCATCTATATCAACAACCAGCACCTCTCAGTGTCACTCCCCTGTACTGTTAGTGGGTGTGATAATTAAATTAATGCACCGGCCTATCGGCCGGCTATCGGCACTATAGCCACAGGAAATGGCTCACATCCTTACAATTTGATGTCACCGGCTGTACCTTTACGGGTGCAAACGGAGTATGAACTGTGCAAAACGAGTGATAAATTGAGAGTTTAGTATAGGTAGTATAGGGCCAAAAGCTGGACCATAGGCCAATGCATTAATTAGTCATCCCGAAAGTGCACAATAATATGCACACAGAAGTGAACAGTTGTTGCCGATGAATGTTAAAGTTTTAGGTTTAATTTTTTGTGTTATATGTGTTAGCATAGGTTTTGTATATTTTTGTGTCTGTTTTGTTGTGTTGTGCTGATTTTGTTTTCTCAGTACTAGTCAAGAGATTGGTTGAGTGTCTCTGAAATGACCTATCTTATGTTGAGTGAAATGTGAAACCTTAACGCTCAGTAACTCTACCGAGTCATTCCAGTGACACTGACTGTGACTTGGCACAGTTAGCTGTCATATTTGGTTTCTATGGCAAATGGTAAAATGCGGGCCTGCGGGGGGATGCGGGCCTGCAGTTTAGGGTTAGTAGGGCTAGGGTTTATGGTTAGGGATAAGGGCCGAGCACTGTACTGGACACAGTCTCCAGCATTCTCAAACCAAACGGCGGTTTTATAGAACGGATCCCCCACCAAAATCAGAAAGTTTTCCTCATGCGACCAATAGCCAATATACCTCCACAACTGCACATGTAGAAAAAATTTTCTCAGGCAAAGGTAAGGGGCAGACGCCCCAGAGTGGACACGCGCAGAGGGACCGTCGTCCCCTGACACCGCCACTGAGTGAGAGACATCACAGGTCACACACACATAGAGAAGACCAGTACAATGCAGTGTGTGCATGGCCGGCCGGCTGGCAGGACAGATGGCACGGAGACATACAATGACGGTCAATACTTCGTGTCACATGTCAACATGTTGACAGCCGCCAGACATGACTCACTCACTCTCTCCCATCTTCATTCCTTCCTCCCCTCACCAGAGCGCAGTGCGCTCTCTTCCGCGGATCGTGCCCACGGCGCTCACAGTTGTCGCGGCCGTAATATGAGCAGCTGCAGCCGGCTTGGTGGACTGGAGACGTGCATGCTGGGACGCATCGTTGCCTATACAGGCCTAACGTCTAGCGAGCGCGCGTTGGGCAGCAACTCACACAGTCATCGCTATATGAAGTGACTAAAGCTTCTGTGCTTGGCTCAAGACTTCAGAAGCTACATAAAACCTGTTTTAATTCACTGACTTACAGCACTGATGTCGAACGGGGATTATCATGCAAGAAATCTCGTTTTTCGTCAACCGAGAACTGACAACC
>Ga0209366_1000352_pt1 | contig 10754 bp, 5 predicted proteins | sample WorMetmaBAHAMAS2_FD_187391 | JGI IMG/M metagenome (GOLD analysis project Ga0209366, IMG submission 187391) | Marine gutless worms symbiont microbial communities from Max Planck institute for Marine Microbiology, Germany - Inanidrilus... | ecosystem: Host-associated > Annelida > Digestive system >...
GCGGTTGTCCGTCACAGGGACATTCAAATAGGCTATATAAAACTACAAAATAGGTAATTGTGGCATACTGTGGTCAGAAATAGTCCGATGTGGTGCTACTTCAGGCCGATGTGGTCCGATGTGGTGCCATTTTAGGCCGATGGGGTCCGATGTGGTAATTAGTCATACCCAGATTATTGATGCGGACTTGAGGTGCTTAACAACTGCATCTGTTGATTTCCTGTTGTGTAGAGTATGAGTAAACAATGTCGGTAAAATGGTCACAAGAAATGCTATCACCATAGTTGTGTGTACGATCTTTTGCGGCGTGATAGAAGCCAAATTATGGATAGGCTGAAAATATTAATTAAAAGGTACAGGTCAGCCGAATGCTAACTGCTTAGTGAGTACAGTTACACAAAAACTTTCTCACTCTAAGTGAACTATAGTCAGTATATGACAGTATAGTTACCAGTAAGACTTAGAACCACGAGTTACAGCAGGAAAGACCTAGATTTTAGTAATAGTAATATAATAATAATATTTTTTTGATGGATGGTTTAGCAAAACCTTTGTTCTGGTGTCAGTTTTGGTCTGGATAGTTGTACCACATTACAAAGCAACCCGCTGTAGTTTATGTTGCGATGATATCAGATGATGAAATATTATTACTAATACTAACAGTAGTTGAGGCATGAATAAGGTGATCATTTGCATGTGTGAATTTGTGTGTGCGTGTGTGTCACTGTCCTTGTTCTAACTGAAAAACAGCTCAAGCTATCAACACCAAAGTTAGTACAGGTGTAGTCAATTACAGTTGCTAGCCATGCTAAGAAAATGAGATGAAAAGGTCAGAGTCACATGGTTTCAAAGAATGTCAGTCATATGGTTACTAGTGAAGTTGCTGCTGCTTCTAGCAATAGGTACTGTATGTCGATAGGAGTGCATACATTTCTAATTGTAACAGAGTGTGGTCTCATATATTCTGACCAGCTAATATTATTGAATATTAGATGAGTTTTGTTATTGTGCTGGCATCAGAAGATTTACTGTGTTGATTTTAAAGTAAATAAAAGCTTAAAGTTTTTCTTGTGACTTTAGGTAATCGGTGATGATGACAACACCAGAAACGAATTGGACAAATGCTAATAGTGTTTCAAATGGACTCCAGTCTTCTACAAACTGGCCTATTGGTATTCCACCTTGTTTTACTTAAATACAGCTGGTTGGTGTAGCACACATAGTCGATAAACAATAAATTGCTTCTGTCACACAACCACTATGATGCCAAAATTGTAATCATAATTTTTTCTTGTATTGTTTTTTAATTGTGATTTATTTTTGATGAATTAGTTTCATATACGTTTTATGTATGTCTGTTGGTGTAATAAGCATGCAAAGTTGGTGCTATAGCTTGCACTTTTATGCAGTGTTGATTGGCATTTACTTTTTGTTATTATTTTTACTTACTATAACTGACAGTGTTAATTAGACACGTATAATGTTGTTTGTCATCAGGTTGTACTGCTGACGAGCATTCAGAGACTTTTGATTTATGGTATCCACAAGAGTCACCTGTCTCCACATCAGAAAGTCTGCATAATGAACTAGAATATTGTCGTGCATTAAGATCTTCATTGCGTACAGTTGCCTCGCCGACTGGTAGGCCTACTGTTTGTCGTTGGACAATCAACACCTTTAACTGAGAGCACTAATTTTTTTGAAGTTACCTTTGTCCTAGCCTATCAGGCTAGTCCAATATGTAAGAACTTTTTAACGGTAAACATGGATATAAATAAGCTGTAACCATAACAGTGATAAAATATCAAATTAATAGAAGATAGACTGTAATTCGGAGTTGTGTTTTTGTCTCATTATGACCAAAGTTGATAATATTTAACCCAAAATTTACTGCAGTAAGGATGTAAAAAAAAATCACAAATTTAATGTTTTTTTTTAATTTTTGTAGTACTTTCTACACTATGCTTTTTATATAATTTTTTATACTTCATCTGAGTTATATAACTATTAATATGCAGATATTCAGTTCTGAAGATGAAGAGAAGCTAAGTGGTAGTTTAGTAGAAAAACAAATGTTGCAATCTGAATTTTAATACAACAACAACAACAACAACATCCACTTAATGTCTCTTTGTCTGAGACTACCTGGGTAAGCTGGTACTAGAAAAGTAAAACCAATGTGGATTTTACTGAAGCAAGAGACAGTGGCATTTGCTGGACCTATAAGATGCTGATGTGCCGTTAAGAAACTACTCACTCACTCACTCACTGCTGGGCCATATCCAAGTCTGCACCTTGCCTCAGACAGATGACCAGGCCAACAGCCCATCCGTCAGCATTTTGATAATCGTGGTAAAATGTTGGTTGTGACGTTGCTTTATACTTGGATGGTTTAGTAACTGGCAGTTAGTAGGAAACAGTAAACACATATCACTTTAAGTTTAACAGGACTTCTTTTCTGTCCCCTAGTTGGACAAAAGAGAAAAAAGAGAAATACTACCACCACCTTTGTTTCCCATTGATCCTGGTTTACCCAGTTTCCCATCACTCTGTCTTCTCTTGTTTTGGAGATATGTGGCTTAGCTTTTGACAGACTGGATTCAGTTAACTGTCACTCAGCCAGCAGTGTGACAGCACTGAGCGGTCCAAGTGGATGGTAATATGTAACTATCTCCCGGTCATACACTGTACGTAATTAAAGAAGAATCACAATGAAAAATGGTAGTAGAATGTTAGACTGTTAGTAGTAGTGTTTTCAGTGAGTTTTCACATAGTGTATAATACAGCAGATGGATCTAGCAGTGTCGGCTCGGTGACCTGTGACACAGTCTCTTCAACATCATCTTCCAGAATGGAGATTGGTCGGCTGTTTGATTCGGCCAAAGCAGTGATGGATTATGTTGACGATTTTGCCAAGACGCATTTCCATCCGCTTCGACGGAGCAGCTGTACGACCATCGAAGCCTACAACCGCAAGGTATGAAGTGAATTCTTTGGTTGTAAGCTGTTGATGTAATTTTTACTGGCATCGGAGGTGCTCCCTTTATCAAGAGTGGTGAATTAGATAGAGAAGATGAAGTGAGGCCACTTTTGGGTCATTGCTTTGTGTATCGTTCAATGCATTGATGCTGTTGGTTGCATGATAGGAACGATATTGAGATCATAAATAAAACTTGCCACAAATGTTCTCTTCTGGAGCAAGTACTAGAAGAATATTGATGGGAACTAGCTATGATAGCTATGTTCTCCTAGAAAATGGAGTTACGACGGCAAGTGAGGAGGTAAGTATGGCATACAGGTAGACGTTAAGCATTTATTTCACTGGCCAATGAATTATGCATAATGTTTGATTTTTAAAATTTTATTATATAGTTAACAAACATGTTATAATTCGTGCTGTAAAAGATGGTAATTAAGCATGACCTGTCGCTTTGTGGTTTATAGACATTAGACTAAATTTGTTGATCTAGATGTGGGTTATTGTTGACTTGAATAAAAATACGACTAAGTTTGATATGGTATTATAGTGATAGTTGTGGCTGTAGTAGTTGCTGAGGTTCGTAGTGATGAATGGCTGTAGGTGAAGGATGCTCAGAAGCTGCCCAGTGAGCTGCGTTTTCACACTATTCACTGGGTCTGCAAACATCACGGCATCTACAAGACGAGAAGCACCGGCAAGCGGCTGAATGTCCGCTCGTTTGCAGTTGGCTGTCCCGTACAGATCACCGTCTGGTACGTTGTCCCATCAACGCCGTCTGAACTTTATATCAGCTTTTTAGTCGTCAAATGTTGAGAGTCAGATTTTCTCAGAATATGGAAATGTCGTAGTGACGGTACTGATAATAAACTGCTGGTTGTATCACGCACCTGATTCGCCAACAGTACACAAGCATTTGATGGCATATTTTGTGAAGAATAGTCTCCGACATAGATTCTTATTTGACACAAATGTCTATTAGTATATTGTGCACTATAGAACACTTTTTTCGCGTTGGATGAAGTTAGACTACTATTCTTTTTCAATTAAAGTGTGTCTCTAACAGACTATTGATGTTTTTGATGTAATTTCCTGATAAAGGTTTGGCTCTGTCATTTGCTGGCATCCCAAGCAAGTCTTTCTTCAGTAATCGAAATTTTTTCATCTTTGAAACCTTCTGAGGGACCAAACCAGAATCATCATGGACCAATTTGCCTAATTGACTAATTATCAAATACACATACAATGATGATGCGACATTCTGATGTGCTGTTACAGCTACAGACGGAGACTGGGGAAGTTTGTCATCAAACGAGCCGACCTCAGTCACAAAAATCACCGCATCTCGGCGGAAATCTTCAGCCTGTACCCGGACCAGCGACGACCAAGTGGTGAGACAGCGGCCACAGCCGACCGACTGCTGCAGGTCAAAACTGACAGACGAGCTCTTAGATGAACCATTAATCACGATGAACATACAGCAGAAGCATTACTCCCCATTTGATGAGTCGTGATTTGCGTGGAGTGATTGGTTGCCTGAATTATGATGGTAGCAAATCACAAAAATGTCTTGTTTGTTTGTTAAAAAGTGCTTCTAGTGTGGGATGGCTAACTGGCCTGTGGTTGACGTTACAAAACAGAGCCATGTGGTACTGTTTATTGCACTTGTGAATGAATTGTTGTCACATTTATACTTATGGGTCACTTTACCCATTAGAGTTAGAACAGCTTTTGGTACTGATTCTATACCAGATCTGGCCTGCTGTAGATCGACTTGGTGTCAGTCTATTTTTGTAGATCGGCAAAATTTGCTTATTCAAAATTACAATTTTGTCATGTACATGATGTCAATGCATAGAATTGCAGCACCACTATCAATTGCCTTGTTACGTGTGATGTGTTTTAATTAACTGTTTTATAACAGTAGCCTAATTTATATGTTTTTGTTAACTTTCTAGCAGATTTATGCTGTAGTCTGCACATTGCTTGGTCTGATCATTCACAAGTTGGCGGTTTAGTGCTGTGGTAGCGTCGTTCGTCGTATGAACAAAGTTGCTCAACGTTGAGCCCGGTTAGTACTGGGCGGGTATACCACCTTGGTATGTAACCAAGCCAACTAGGTCAGCTCAGCCTTGCATCCCTCTGGGGTCGCTAAATCGAGTACCAGCCTTAATTGGCTGGGGTAACGGCAGGTATGTCACCTCTGCCGGGTGGCAGGTAACACTGTGTGATCCTATGGCACGTAGCAGTGCGGTGCTTGTAGCGCAAACTGCTATATGCTTCCTTACCTTACAAGTGCCGTGACTTTGCTTGTTGTTAGGTGAACGTGAAGCCATCATTAGTAGCAAATCTACTGCATAAGAATGGACATCACGTGTCGCTGAAGGACGTGTACAACCGGCGTGCCATGTTAGTCAAGAAAGGTCGGTGTTTGTTAGCATAGAGTTGATGTTAAGTGAGCATTGTCTCAGCCATCAGATGTGTGCTAGTAAACGATGAGGTCCTGTGATTGGCATAAGTGATTGGCATAAGTTGTGATATCCAGTCATGAGACAGATTGCCTAGCACAGCCAGTAGCTGGGAAAACCCCAGTATCACTGATGTGTTAGCACACTGTTCAGCAGCATGTGGGAAAATCCTGACATCATCCTCAAAATTGCTGCTTCCCGTGGGGTAGATTTTGACCCTGACCTAATACAGAGTTCCTTGAGCCTACTTCCATACGAGTCTGCACCCCAACTGGCATCTCAGTCGGAACACTCGTTTTACACAAGTTAAATGTCGATATTTATGTGTATCACATGCTGTGGACATTTATAGCTGTGCTACAGAGTAGAGAGTGACCTGTGTGGCATAACGGTAGAGCGTTCACTCGTGACCCAAAAGGTCGCGGGTTCGAATCTCAGCCAGTCCACTTCCAGGTAACAACTTTGGGCAAGCTGCTCACACACATGTGCCTTTGTTACCAAGCAGTATAATTTGTTACCAGCCTGTGGGCGGTGATGCTCTTCGGCTGGGAAGGTGCCGAGCGGAAAGTAATGGCTGCTTACCGCCAGGTGGATGGCTTAGTCACCTGCAGGCTGACTGCCTGTACATCAGGATCAGCTCCGGGCTCAACGCTCGGAAACGAGTACGGGAAAACTTTACCTTTTTCTACGGAGTTGAGATGGAAATTAAACTGAACAGACTGAACTCGAACCCAGTTTTAGGGCAACAACGAACTGGATCAAATAAGCCCAGTTGTTTGTCTGATTGTGCCAAACCAAACTCTCAGGCTACTATAAGACGTGCTGAATTGATGGCTTCATTCTCATCTTTACTACAGAGACAGAATGCCTGTCTGTCACTGGGTCATTCTAGCATTACGTCAGATCTGTGCATGTGTTGCTAGACAGAGCCGTCAGTGAAGAACTTGTGAATGTTCTGTCGATGCCTGGCGTTCACTCGTCTATTGTGGCTGACGACGCCGGTGGCTTCCACGCTCTGTTTATACAAACTGAGAGCCAGCGCAGCTTGTTCCGGAGATACGGAGATGTTCTTCAGCTCGACCGCACCTACAAGGTTGTCACTGATTCAGTGAAGTCGTAACAGTAACTGAAGGTCATTCCAAGCAGTTTAGCACAAAAGACTTGTCACCCAAAAATGTGTGATGCTGTAATGTGCATTTATGCTCTATGCCACCTCATAATGTGCACTAACAGCCAAATTGGAACATTTTTCATCGTATGTAATGTAAACGTGAATGTAAATTTATATAGCGTATTGTCACAGGACAAGCCTACCCGTAATGCACTAAATAGTCCTATACTGATGTAAACTGTGACCTACGATGGCCGTTAAGGATTGAGCCGGAAAAGCAGTACTGCAAGTAGTTGACTGACGATTGGCAGAATGCAAATGCTGCTGATTGTGAGCACCGCAGACCTGCAGGATGCAGTAATCCAACAGGTACGGTTGTGCACGGCCATTCAGACACCCGGTGAACTGTCACCGCCAGCTTGAAAATCTCTTGTCCATACTCCGTTATTAGGACTGCCTCCGTGGCTCAGTGGGCTAACGCTCTCGCTGAGCTGCAGTCCAGTGAGCCTGGCTGGCTAGTTCGGCAGGGCATGGTTTCACCTACCGCCCCTGCCGGCATGTCGAGTCAGGTTTCTGCATGCTATGAAATTAAGTTCTCGGGCAGGTACAGAGGGTTTGCCTGTATCCTCTTTCAAATGTGACAGGCCATCACACCCAGATTGGGGGCATCTGGGTGTGGTGAGAGCTGGTGTTGTTGCTATATGGAGCGAGGTGCAAATGATTTGCATATGATACAGCCGATGCCTGCCCGTTGTATCTTTCTTCCTTGAAATCCAGAATGGTTAATTTATCATTTTGGTGTTGGCCGAAACACATGTTTATCGAACTCGTAGCAGGGGAGATAATACATTGTGTGTGTCCGTCCATTTGTCTGTGGGCGCTCACCTGTTTGAACCATTTGACCTTTGACCTTGATTTTTGGCACGAGGGTCGATCTTCACCTTGGCTAGCCTGGGATTGTAGGTCAAGGTTGTAGGTCAAAGGTCAAGGTGAAACAGTGAAAAACTCTCCTGTTTGAACCAGTGGTGCAGAGCAGGTCAATATTAGGACTCGGCTTGTTGAGTTCAGCCAATAGTAATTACGAATGGAATTGTCTGTCTGTCAGTAATCAGGGGGCGTTCAATGTGTCACGTGTAAGCGGTCGATCAGCTTTAATTTGGAAAAAGAAGCCACTGTTATGTGTGGATTGCGTAGTCAGCTGGATTGACACACAAGCTGCTATCTCTGCTTGTCGAAGACGGCAACGGTGTCGGCCGTCCCGTTGCCTACGGTGTCGTCAGCAAGGATGATGAGACGCATGTTGAACAGTTCTTTGACTTTATCTCGACGAACAACAGCCTGGAAACGACGGAGGTTGTGGTGACCGACAAGGCTGTGGCGGAAATGAACGCAGTGCGAAAATGCTGGCCAAACTGCATACTGATGATCTGTCATTTTCACATAATGACTTCACTCAACCACTTTGTTAGGTCCTGCGAGTTTTCCGCCGAGGAGAGGAAACAGTGTGTCGAAGTAAGAATGCTGCTTAATATCATTCTTCATCACAACGTTGTCAATCAGTCATGCAATGGTTACTTGCATTGATGTGAAATTGGTGTTTTATGACGGAATTAATTAGTTACCCCTTGTCGGTCCTGGGAGCTCTAGGAATAGTGCTTTCTCTGTTTCCAGGCCGGAGATTGTAAGAGACAAACCAAACCTGGCTTTAGCTTTTGTGTTCATTTAGTGTTATAAAGGATACCTCCTGGTCCTCAAAAATCCTTGAAATTAGATGTTGCAAAATCAAGGCCTTGAAAGTACTTGAAAATGAAGGTGGTCCTTGAAAGTCCTTGAAAAATCCTGGAAAATGTTTAGTTTAGTCTGGAAAATTTTATTACATGATTGGACGGCTCACAAGTGCTACGTTGAATTTCTGGATGCATGTAGACTTGACTAGCAGTGTATTGGAGTGTCTGTCAGTATATGTGTAGTTATCTTAGAAAGGTCCTTGAAAAGTCCGTGCAGAGGCCCTTGAAAGTCCTTGAATTCTGAAGCCTCAGAAGAGGGGGTACCCTACCCTCTATATAATATCATTGTGTTCCTGATGATTGCTTGTTTTTATTGTGCTATCTTTGAACGATTGCTGTTCAAAGACATTTGTTAGCGTTTTGTCTTTTTTCGGCGATCGTTAGATTGCATTTCATCAGCCATTTTTACAGATGAATGTGATGTCTGTCTTGGCTGGCATCTTGAGCATCTCGGAAGTGACCTGTTTCATGTTGTCGAATGGGACGTAAAAATATAACTCAGTTAATAAATTAATTAGTTACAGTTACCAACTGACTACTGGTATTCACCTCCAGTGACAGTTAGTGAACATATACTGTGCACTTTAATGGAAGATAACCAACGGTTGTTATACACTCACAGATAGAACAGGCAGCACCAACTCTACCGACACCAGTGCAGTGATGTCTGTCAATGAATAGTCTCTATTACAGCTGCTATGTGATATCAAAATATCATCAGTACCATGTGTTTAAAAGTGGCTTAAATGGAGTTATAAACTTTTAAATACATATGTGCATGTATTTTAGTAGAAAAATACTGTAGACCCATCCATATTAACATTTTCAAATAACTGCTACAAAAGTCACGGTCCACCATAATAATTCTGGCATGGAATTTTATTCCATTATTTCATATATGTTCTATGACTTAATAATGTTGCATCTAACCATCTTCAGTGCCGTGACAATGTTGGAAACTCGTCCAGCCTGTATTTATCTCCCGTAGGTGCATTTTGTTGTAACCCGGCTCAGCTAGACGTAATGCTAGACAAGAAGACTGGTTTAACAACGTATCGCATGGTGAAGCGACATGCCCTCCCCCGCTGACAACATTTGGATGCGGGCATAACCTACCATGCTGCCCACTTTCAAATGTGTTTGAAATGGCAGTGCGTGCATATCGCCATCTAGCAAATGGTACAGAAAATGGGACAGACAGAGTCGTATATAAGTACAGACAGATGGACAGATTGCAGTATCATTTTATGCCCCTCTATAATGGGGGGCGGGGTCATAAAAAAACCTGAAGTGCATGTGTGTGCGTGTGCATTAGTTACTGACGTCAATAGTCGATGCTCGGTCAAAGAACGATTTCTCCGATCGACTGACGACACTTGGTGAAAAATATGAACAAGTTTATCAGTACTTTGTGGAGAACTGGCTGGCATACGAGGAAGACTTTGGTCTTTACAACTTTGCATGCGTCCGAACACTGTACAACAAGGCAAACAATCGCACGGAATGGTACGGTGTGATTGTCTGTGCTATAGCATTCTGAATGATTGATGTTGAGTTCTAGTTCTCACAGATAAGATTTGATGAATTAGTGCATAACTGCAGTGAATTTGATAAACTATAATAAGCATACATTTGCTAGTGGAAAGTAGACAGTAATACAGTGCAGTTGTATTTAATAATAAGCGTATTTTTTCAGCTAAGAGATTGGTGAACGAATTTGGGACAAAAGGACAGCAGAAGACCACTTTGAATTATTTTTCAGACATTCAAAAAATGACTCCAGCAGTGTCTGAGTGCAGTCTGTCCTGGCATACAGCGGACACAGCTATCGATGAGGTGAATGACGAACGCAGATTGCAGATGACATCTCCGGGCTTTGTGTCCATCCAAAAGGGTGCAATTTTGAATATTTGTTGTAATAATGGATGCAACATGTCCTCTTTTTTAACATTTTCACGTTGATGACTGAACCGTTCATGATTTCTTGTAATATTTTGTTACAGTAATGCAGGTGTCTAACACACAGTATAAATCAGCAGCTGTGAAATTAATCTCAGTTAGTACCCGTTTTACCAAAATTTCAAGCTACACAAACATACATTGGAGACTTTTTGTAGATTTTGTCTACCAAAAATTACTGATATTGAGCAACATTTGTCAGAATTATTTTTGTAACTACAGTGTAGTTGGATGTTTGTTGAAACTGACTGGCAAGTTGCAACTGGCCACTTAGGTCCGGTTTTTCTACAGCAAATTAATCTCCCGTTAATTTAATCCGGCATTAAATCCGTCCTAAACGGACGATTTAATTCACGAACTGCCGGTGGAAAAACGACATCTGAGTAAATTGATCATTATCTGCCGGATTAAATTAACGGGAGATTAATTTGCTGTGGAAAAACCGGACCTTA
>Ga0209366_1000353_pt1 | contig 10750 bp, 7 predicted proteins | sample WorMetmaBAHAMAS2_FD_187391 | JGI IMG/M metagenome (GOLD analysis project Ga0209366, IMG submission 187391) | Marine gutless worms symbiont microbial communities from Max Planck institute for Marine Microbiology, Germany - Inanidrilus... | ecosystem: Host-associated > Annelida > Digestive system >...
GTTTTATGTGGCTGACTGACTGTGATGCTACAAGGCTGTTGTGCATTCATTGTCTTAATGTGTTGTCATTGTTATGTCGAGTGACTTATTTTTCTGTTGCAGGTCGTAGTGAAATTCATTCGTAAAAATAAAGTTGCGCCCGAATCGTGGGTTGAGACGCATGATCGTCGACGTTTGCCGAGTGAAGTGTCTCTGTTGCTGAGTTTGCATCATCCCAACATCGTACAGGTGTCACTGTGGTGCCTCACCTCAACGTTCATCTTTATTTGTTCATGAAAACAGTACACATTAATAACACGTTAAACAAAAATACTTGGTATACAGTGCTAGAACATTGTGGATTGTATAGTTTATATTTGTGCCCACGTGTTGTTGAAACATTGTCAAGGCATCATAGACGTGTTACTTTGCATTACCAGAACATCGTCGTGGTCTTGTAACATGTTGTGCGTGATCCAGTAGGTGTGAAGTTATCAGTCACTGCTGAGAGCTGCCAGTGAAGTCTGGTGCCTCGTGTGGCTGCCACTAGCAGTGAGCTGCTTCATACATTCACTGCCTGATACTCAACATCTTTCTCTGTCAAATGGGTGACAGACAAGCAGGCCATTCGGCCTGTAAAGGGTATTAAGTGAAAACAGTGAGTGAGTAACTGGCTAATCTTTGAATGCCTGGAAAGTGGCCAGGATGTCAAAACAGGCGAGTGCATGTTGTGGCAGTGTTCCCAACCTGTAGCTGTTAGGATATATTCCAAATGTATAACTGCTCAAAATTCGTAAATATTTGCCCCTCTCTATTAAATATTCAATCATTGCAAAACATAAGCTCGGCCACTACTTTGGAGGCAGGGAAATCTAATCTTCCTCTGTATTTTGCATCTAGATGGAATGGTAAAATACCACCTCAACACTGCAAGAACAGTAAAAGAGTGATTACATTTATTTCGATGCTAATGTTAAGAACATCATTGACCAATACTGCAATACGATGGAGTGTGGGGGAATAGTGTGTAACAGTGTGTGAGATTTGCTACATACACACACGATGGTTGAGAGAATTTGTGAATTGTTCTCAGTACAGGCCGAGAGATCGTTGCTCGGAAGAGAGAGTCTCTAACTGACATGACCTATTTTGCTTCAAGTGGGACGTAAAACCTAAACTCAGATAAATCAATGTTGTAAAGTTGATCGCGTGTCATTGACGTCGTGAAAGCGTGAGCAGTCCAGTCTGTCTGTGTTGGACCGGTGCTAGCACGCTTCAGCTGGTTAGTGGGTCGATTAATATTTAACGGCACTTTAAGCACAACTAGGCTACATCATACCAGGCATATCACAACTTACATATAATCAAAAGACGGCAGTTACACAAAGCAAGTTAAGTGTACTAAAGAAACACGGTAATTTCGCGCTGATTTGTAATTTTTTTGGGAAGGTGTTGGAAGAGTTTGAGGGTGACGAGTTCTTTGTGATGACGATGGAGAAACACGGCTCTGGCATAGATCTGTTTGAGTTCATTGAGACGGCGGCTTGCATCACCGAACAGCTCGCCAGCTACATCTTCAGACAGGTGACCTAGCAGTGGTCGACCACTGCCACGTCTGTCTCAGACATACGGAATGAATGGCGGCGATTCACTGGGTCATGCTTGGTCAGATGACCTTGCCGAGAAGCTAATGCCCTGACTGTATAATTATAGTGCAAGCATGTTAACAACAAAAAAAATCCTGAAACCAAGCAATACAGTTTTAAAAAGTCAATCTTAAATGATTATATTTGCCAATTTCTACCATTTTTAATTTTCGACAGTTGTAAGAATTTTAGTTGCTTATTTGGATAATCTGCTGTGATCATCAGTCACATACGCTGAATGACCGTTGACCAAGCTGACCGGCCTTGCACTCATAGTGACCTGGCTGTCTTGACTGTCTGGTGCCGCCTCTCGACCTAGTACAGACACTGTACTTAGTCTAGTAACTTGCAGTAGTCCAGTATTGTCGCACGTCAGTTGATGGTGTTGTCATGTAATTGCACAGCTGGTGTCTGCGCTGTCGTATCTGAACTCTCTCGGCATTGTGCACCGTGACGTCAAAGATGAAAACGTCATCATCGATGAACAATTCACCATTAAACTCATTGACTTTGGAGCCGCAGCGCCGTTCAATGACCAGCCTCTGTTTGCCACGTTCTGTGGCACGATGGAATACTGCAGTCCTGAAGTTCTGCTTGGCAACAGGTTGAGCTCTTTATTCTCTAAAATACTTTATGTTAGAAATTACAGGCGCAGTGGATTTGTTCAGTTCTGCCGAGACTCCGACGGTCTTATTGGGGCGTCATGGATAGGAAGCAATACAGCCTGTAAGAATTGCTTTGTGGCAGTCTCAAGTGGAGACATGGCCCAGCTGATGTTGTGTGGATAGCACGAGATGACCAGGGTCGAGTCGACAACACTTAAGTAATGTCACTGCCATCTTCTCCGTCTCCGTATCTTGAGTCACGTACCAGTGTAAGCCACTTGCCTCCATGTATGCATGCTACCCGGCGGTGGCTATGTTGTGTCTTTGCGGATATTCGAGTAATGAATCTAGATTGGGATACATAGTGAACCTAGATTCGGATTCACGTGACAAATCGAAAACAACAGGGACGTAATATGACGTCACTGTTGTTTGTTTATGTTGTTTTTGGTCCTATTTTGCACATTTTATTTATTAACTACCAAGATGCTCTTTGATTGCAGCAGTTGTCAATTCAGATGAAGTTAGGCTAGGTGAGATTTTGTAATATCAACAGTCCAAAAGAGTGATGTTTACTATTATCATATTTGTCAGTAAATGATCTTGAAGCCGTGAGATAGATATCTGTCAGTCATGTGTGAGTGTTGACTTGATGTCGGCTGTCTGCAAGGTATCGTGGTCCGGAGCAAGAGATCTGGTCGCTAGGGGTAACGCTGTACACGCTGGTGATGAGAGAAAATCCATTTGAGAGTGTTGATGATGCAATTAAAGCCAACTACAGCATTCCACTTGACGTCTCAATCGGTTTGAACACTGGTCTAATTTGATTAATGATGCATGAGCTGTCGTTAGAACATTTCGGCGGTTCTTAGTATTATGCAAATACTATCAGTTAGCACCATGTTGCAGCATATCTATGTGTTGGTAAAACCCATATTTCCAACTAAGTCTAAAACAAGTAAAATTAATTAGTTAAAATAATTAGAAGTCCGACTCCACATCCGTGACCATTCTTGATGTGTAACGATGCTACATACCAACAGTGATCTGCTGAGTAATGTTGCCGTGCATAAGGAACAAAGAAGCAGACATACAAACAACAGGCCGGAGGTCGTAAAAGGCGACCAAACCTGGTTTTAGTGTTTTTGTTTATTTTGCGTATTTTGTTACAGATTTTCTTTATTGTGTTTAATTTAGTTTCTCAGTATTAGCCAAGCACCATGACAGCAGTGTGTCATGTGCATGTAGAGTTGACAGCATTGTTGCGGTCGATGCTGGAGATAGAGCTGTGTCGACGTGCGACCGTCGGTGCCGTTGAGTGTCACAGGTGGACTCGACAACGTGTCTGTATCACGGACTACGACTGGAATGAACTGATGCCTCGCTCCCACTAGCTAGCAGCACAACCGGTGCTTTTCACTACGCCACCGAGTTGCAGTTCTATGACACTGAAATGAGTTATTAATGTGCACGTACCACTTTATCTTAGCTAACCTTATTAACTGCCTGCTCTGGAATTGTTGAAACCGCCTCACATTCTAGACAAGACTTGCAATAGTGTGAGTGGACTTAACAGTGGACATGTCATAGGTTTTGCAATAGGTACACTAAATGAATTGCACTGCAGAGTTTGCACGGCCAGCCATTTCTGAGTAAAGTAAAGCATGCACTTGTATAACAATGCTTTACAACGAGCAAATCGCCTCTGATGCGCTCAGCTATGGCACATGGTAATGAGGGATGACGCCTCCCACCCACGTTTTTATCCACAACTGGAATGAACCATGGGTGCCTACTTCCCAGCCACAGAGCATCATCGCCATTTGGCCCATTTCCCGTCCCACTGAGGATTAATGGCTGAGTTGGCCTAGTTGACTTGGCTAACTTACAAAGGTGGTATTCCTGCCAGGGATGGTCACCCATCCCCATACTAACTCGGCCTGATGTAGTTGCTGTGCCCAACAATGTTACCACTGTGCCACGCAACTTACGCAAGTGTGAGAAGGTTGGATATAACGCTGGTGCTGTGGTTCTCCACATAATGGCACGTACATTCTGCACGTTAATTAGTGGCATTCTTATTAATCATGGTATTCCACTGTGTTGTAAATAAGTCAGGAAGGTAGACAATCAGATTTGTATACTCTGTGACTAAATCGTCATAATATAATGTGTGCACTGCAGTCAATTAATGTGTGTAGCATGTTACAGTATTGAGATATAACAGAAGAGTATATTGTTGAATATACATTAGTTTTAATAATAATTTACCATTACCAGTAGCCATGCAGTATTCAGTTATCACAGTCATATTGCAACAGAAACCTTGTACAAAAAATATCGACGTTCTTAAACCTCGCGATTGAGTATAAAGACCAGTGAGTGACGATTGATGTTCACTCTATACCCTGTGTCTCAAAAAATACTTTTTAACTCCCATATTTTCTTTAGTTCTGATTGAGTTAAGGTTTAACGTCTCACTCGACACTAAACAAGTCATATCGTAGACACTCTTTCCAGACGGTTTCTTGGCTAGTATTGAGGACTAAAGTCTGCAGACAAAAACTGTAAACAATAAAATAATCCTGGGCTAACACAGAAATAACTCTACAGCCACTAAACTAACGAAATACAAATACTAAATAAACATAACACACTAACAACCCAGGTTTAGTTGCCTCTTAGACATCCGGCCCACAGAGTTAAATATATATTCTGATCCGGCCTGCTGGAAACAAAGTGGACCTGTTCTCAGAGGAAAAGAGGTAAATAAGAAAGGAAAATATAAGCAAGTTATATGAAGCAAAAGGAAGCAAGTGACAAGGTGAACATACACAATCTGTATAGTATGGAAATTACAAATCTATGGCACATTAGGCCCGGCACACACAGGGCTTAGGTCTGATGCAATGAAATTTGGCGCAATATCTCTCCTATCAATGGCATATTTTTGCACCCCGCCATGCTTGTTTCTACATTACCCAATAGTATGATCAACTGTAGCAATTGCAGTTTTTTCTTGCAAATATATATGCACAAAAACAACTGTTTTAGGCTTATCTGTAAACTATGGAGGTTTATGAAGTTAGTAATTTTTGAGACACAGTGTACTATATATATATACTAACCGGTGACAAGGTGGCAATGTATGTACAGTGATAAAAGTGGACGGTTCATGCTGCAGGAATGCATCTGTGGCCTGCAGAAATGATGGAAATATCAAAACCAGTGTTTTAGAATATTCTTTTTACTTTTTTCAGAATTAAAAAAACATCGTTAAGTTTTTTGAACGGACATCTCAAAAAGTCGTTAACAAAGTTTAGTCTCTTCAGTTCGACGAATGTAGTTCAAAACTTCAGCGAGTGATAAGAACAGTAAAGGTCGAGTTTGATAATTCAGTTTCCAGCTTCCCGAACATGATGCGAGCGTAGTTTTTATATGTACGATCAGACTGCTCAGTCATACTTTATGTGCCACTTGACACGGGTCATTCCGGAGATGCTCTTTCCAGCCAATCTCTTGGACGATAACTGTCTGTCAAAGTACCAGAATTATACAGCGGTGGCATCTTCATGGCCTCGCTCAGTTTGTTGTACAATCCTACAGGTGATTATGGTGAAAAATATTTCCACGTGACAATGGAATGCACTGACTGGCACAAACTCACAACCAAAGTGCACAAATACCAAGAAAAACGTACCAAAAATAGAAAACCTAACTATGACAGTTATTTAGTTTAAAAACGCATCAAACCCTGAACCAAGAGCTGGAAAACTGGCACAAGTTACTAGTCTTGAAAACTAACCGATGTCTAATAATAACAATACAACTAGCACTGTCATTGCACATGCCAAGAATGGCATACACCGGAAATTAGAACTGAAACAACTACATACATATTGATACAATTTTACAGGCAGATGGTGCAGATGTATTCTGAATGTGCACAGCTGTGGCACACAACTGCACTGTCAGTGTCGGCTAAGTTCTTTCAGCTGTTAACTGTTATCCTGTATGCTTTGTGCTGACTCTAGATTGTGTTGAAATCCTTGCAGTGAATCTGTGAATAAAACCTTCACCAGTTAGTGGGTTGCAATAACACTTAACAGTTATATATACCATGCCGGAGCCACAGTGTCTGGACAAATGCAACTAGTTGCATGACTATCATTGAAATTAAGCCTATCTTTCATTAATCTTCAGTCAGGCCTCTTTCCGTTTCCCACTGAAAGTCTCTCTCAAAAGACAAAAGTCATGTGACTGCCACTGCGTGCACTTTGCGTGTGGCCCTGTACCAAATTCTACTTTTGAAAGTGAATTTTGCAAAGTAAATGTTCTATGTTGCAAAAGTCACGTGAGTAACGTGTCTATCAAAAGAAAAACTTCCAGTGTTAAATGGGCCTAATATTACAAGAACATTTCCCAGTGTACTGAATGCAAATGACTTGCATGGCAAACTAGTGAAACTACATTCTGTGATGACTGCAAGAAAAATATTCTACTATTCACTAGTGATAAATGCTTCCATTAGAAGTCGGTGGGTGAGGTTCAATGGGTTTTACAACAGGAAGTGATTGTGGACTGTATAAAACTAAACTATCTGCTCCAAAGGCTCTCTTCTAGACTACATGGCACTAAATGTGGAGTAAATCTACAGAATAAGGACATTTAAACACTGACATGAGTACACGTAGGCCTAGTACTAAACAGCAATATTACAGTTACTTGGTACTAAAAATTAAAACTATTACAGCAATGGCTGCTTTCGTTAACACTGCTACTAACTATAACTAGGAAGAATTTAAAATTTTAAATACTAAAGTAATACTACATCACTACCTGATGGATAACATCGAAAACTTACTGAAACTGTAACGCAAAACTGTCGCGTGTAAATGCGAATTTTTGTTCTTTCGGTACAGTTATATTGATGATACAATGCACTTGTGGCCTTTACACAATGCTGCACTTAATAAATATGTGTAATAGTATAAATAACAACAATATATCTACACTGTGAACCAAAAAAGGACACTAAGACTGTTGTCCGTAACTTCGCCAAATGCTGATTTTCCAAATTCTTGCATTGATAGATTCCTTAGTAAATTTGCAATAGAAGCATTTTTAAACATCCCAACATACCTTAAAGGTGTAACTACACTACCTTGTGAAATATTAAGGTCTGAAAATAGTGACAACGTGAAATGTACTGTGATTAGTAAAAAATCACAAGGTAGTGTAGCTGCACATTTAAGGTGTGGTGGATATTCAGCTATCATTTAACTATGCATTTATCACTAAGTTTGGTATGGAAAAAATTTTAACATCGGTGAATGCTTGGCAAAGTTACAAGCAAAAAGGTTGATTGTCTTGTGTGTCCTGTTCGCCTTGAAATGATCCTGCTTAAAGACGAAGAACTGGCCAGATAACTTATCTATGGCGAACAGAAACTGTTTTTGCTTTTGCTATGTTACTACACAGATTATTTTTGACTTCAGTGTCAACCAATATCAAACTAACAATTATTTCTCTGCAACTTTTTGAGTGATTAATTTTTAACTGCAGTTTTCTGCACTCAATCATTGAGCATGGCAATTTTTGCACACGGAGATTTCACAAGGTAGTGTAGCTATGCCTTTAAGCAGTGGTTGGATATTTAAAGACGACTTTATTGCAAATTTACTAGTGAAAGAATTTTTAAAATCGGTTAGCATATGGCAAAGTTACGGACAAAAGTCTAGTGTCCCTGTTTTTTGGTTCACAGTGTACAATAGTACAATCTAAATGAGAGCACCTTCCGGCATCAAAGATACCACGGCTGTTAATGATAGCATAAGCTATGAAATAAGTGAAACAATGCCGAGCACAACAACACCGACATCTGTACCACGTACAAGATGAAGCATACAATAAGACAAACTAACCATAAAACTGTGCAGTCATACTGACATGCTGACCCACACCTCTTGTCCACTGTCACCAATACCTATCGTTTCATCTTTTTACTTCAGGTCAACACATGCCCAGGGCCTGCCATGGACTATCACTATCGACTTCTGTGTTGATATCTCGAGCCATTTTCCTGTTAGAGCACGGACATAACACACACCAACAAACACACAGATGCAACTGAAAGCGCTACCCACACCACAGCTGCAGCAGCCGGCCGGCCGGCGTGGATATTACCGTAATGGCGAGAACGACAAACAACTCAAAAATATTTCTCACAGTTCACCAATCACGAGCAACTTGAAGCATGACACACATTGTCAGTGTACACTGACAGGCAACCATCGGTGAAAGGCAAAGCAGAGACAACAAAACCGAGTGAAACGTGTAGAAGCAAGGCCAACGGTATTGTAGTGGGAAATTATGGATTGGGATGTGGGGAGGGGCTCCTAACTAAGCCTCTCCACGCTATGAAGGTCTTGCGGGTTTTCCAAGAAATTTTTTAAATATGACATTCAAATCTGTAGACAGGTGTCAAGAGCTTAGTACTAGCTGATGACTGAGTGTATTTGAGGGGGTTATCCAGAGATTTCTTACGACTTTTGTCCAATCTACCCTACGTGGCCTCACGAGTGCATGTGTGTCACTGTCATTAGGTGACAAGTGTGTCGGTGTCATCAGTGTCTTGCTGAAGATGGGCACACATCAGCGGCACGGGAATGTCGTCCATGTTTGGCATCACAAACACCCTCTGTTGACACAAACACACAACTAACTCAAACGTTACAATTATTAACTAAAATGTGATGCTACCATACCCTGCGCAATGTTTTCACTCGTCACACCAATTGTCGAATTATAAGTTCGGACGGTAGTGCAGTTGACTGAGTACATTGGGATTTTACATGACAGCTGTTAGTGCTATTTTAGCTATGCTGTTCTGGCTTATTCATGTGTTTTATGTATTTGTCTATTTTATGTTGCTGAAGCAAAACAGATGAATAAATAATAAATAAATAAATTGTTACTTCTCTTGTGGGATGGGTGAAAATTATTATAAGTTTTTCTGTCTGTCTGTCTGTGCATTTAAGTAACTCAAACACCTCATGGTGAATCACCAAATTTTCTGTGGATGTTGCCTATAGCTGAGGTTTGGTCATACCCCGGTGGTGTTGCAATATGTTGTGTACTTGTGGTGTTGCGAATGACGTTATATTTTTACATTATGGCCCACAATGTGTAGTGTGAGTATTCATAACTGGCAATGGAACATGAAATGCATAACAGCCAAATTTTCCTCAGCGATAAAGACCAGCAAGTACTCATTGTGAGTCGCACACCTGGGCAAAATCTGCTATCTATGATTGCCTCGTACATGTATTATACAAGATCATACACATTCACAGCTCAACATTTACAAGCTTTAAATGCTTAAACTCTGTACTATGTAAAACAGCAATTTGTTTCTTTTACTACATGCAGGCGGAATATTCGTTTGTTTGTTAGTAAAAGAATAACTTGCAGTGCATATAAGCTTGCTTTAAAGTTGACAAAAACAGTAACTGTGTCAGACCTGGAACTCAATGGCAAGTTTCTTTTCAATCCAGTCTGTCAGTGGACTGAGGTTAACCTCGCGTGCTCCAACCCAAGGCTTTGCAAACAGAACCAGTTCTGGCTTGCTGCGGAAACCGTACCTAACACAGAGCAGAGACGTATCGCTATGAAATCATTACTAAAAACCACTACAGAACCTGCTTATAACTGTACTGATAAAACAACAATTGCTGTAAAGGCTGTTTCCATGCTCGTCTGAGCAAGACAACTGTCTAGCATGTCTCTAAAAAGACGAGATTGATAGCAGCTGTTTCATCAGAACACAACCATTGTTCACACACAGTACACAGATGAAATGACCGGCGGGCAAATATCTCACTTGGTTCATGGTGTCGTCTGTGACGTGTCTGGCAAAAATGTCAAAAGTCACATATTTTAAAATAATGTATTACAATGAAAAGCAAAATGTTTACAGCATGCTAAAAGGCTGCCAGGTTGTGTACTGCTCTGAAACAGAAAGAACAGAAGCTAAAAATCAGCACAGCAATAGCTTGGATGAAATGGTCGTGGTCACAGTCCACAGAGTCAGTACTGGGGGCAGGAAAATAGTTTACAGTGGCGGCAAAAAGAGACTTTTAAGTCACAATGTAAAATTGCAGTGTGAAAGCTGTGAGCAAACTACAAAACAGTAGTTGCTCATCAACAATGTGCCACATATGCAGAGAATTCACAGTCTATGCTGCACAGCCAACAGCAGTGGTTACCAAGTGCCTTGGATTGCAAGAGAACGGCATTCTTACACCTCTGCTTATTCACAAATAGCATTCCCACACCTCGTAAAAATGCACGGGAATACTAGGCAGAACAGAACAGGAATGACTGTGTGTGACAAAATGGCAATATCTGTGCAAAGTTGTTTACATTTGGGTTATTTTTATCGACAAAAACAACAACAGCAAATATGACATTGAAATATTCATTTGCATCAGCATCTGACGGGCCCAGGAAACCCACGCT